>ERZ869925.279-NODE-279-length-38361-cov-5.047930_pt1 | contig 38361 bp, 68 predicted proteins | sample MGYA00579311_ERZ869925 | MGnify/ENA primary metagenome ERZ869925 (study PRJEB32216, sample SAMN09231817) | wastewater metagenome | place: USA: Maryland | collected 2016-07-30 | study: EMG produced TPA metagenomics assembly of the PRJNA472060 data set (Reclaimed...
AACGTTCCTACTTGGCCGTAGGTTGTTCCTGCGTCTAAAATATAATAAAATGTTGGACTACCTGGTAAGTCAGAACTACCGAATTTGCATGTTGTAAAAGTAGCGTCACCTGACCCAAGCCAAACAAATGGGGACGTGGATTGATTTGTATGCCACTCACAATCTATAAACTGCAGACCTGCGCCGTTTGTTATGCTTACTGACCCTGTAGTTGTTCCATTAGACCAGAACTTGCATCGTCTATACGTTACCCCTTGTCCGCCTTGTGAGTACGCCGATGTTACAAACAATCCAACGCTGTAATAGAAAACAGAATCTTCTAATTGAGCATATGTCCCAGAAGCGGTATAGAATAATGATCCACTAAGCCCAGCGTCGACATAAAAAGCATGATTACTAAATATTGTCGTCGTGTTTAGTAAATTTATAAAAAGACCAGCCGAGTTATTTCCATTATAAAAAGAACAATTAGTGAATGACAAAAATGGTGTGATGATAATTGATTGAGTTGTTGAAACCCATACTTTCGTCGATGCTAATGCTATATCGCTGCCAATATATTCAAAAGAAGTATGATCAATTTCTCGTCTATTATTTGACCCAGTGCTTGTTGTTCTAAAAGATACATACGCTGGGTTAGTTGTGTTATAGCTTTTAACAGTAACATTTGATGAAAGATTTCCTACTGAACAACCTGTAGCATGGGCATACGAAACAGCTGCAAAAGTTATCGTCCCTGTTGTCCCAGTCCCTGGTGTAAGTGTAGCAATTTGCTTTCTTTCATGGTGACTTATTGTTCCGTCTGTTGCTGGAAATACAACCCAATCGCCTACAGCCCACCCTGTTATATCTGCAACGTCAACAGAAGTTCCGCTTATAGCTAAACTAGAGGTAGTAACAGTGTTCCTAGCTCGTGTATCTCCACAAAAGTAACAATTAGCTGAATCCCCAACAAACAATCCATACTTATAATTGGCCATCGCAGCAGAGTAATTAAGGACTAATGTTGCAGTTACCCCAGAAGGGATTCTATCGCTTAATGAGCGACGACCATAATCAAGCGTTGCGGCAATACCTGCCGACATTTGAATATCGCCCTTAACTGTTAGCGATGAATTGACAGTACGTGAAGCGTATATTGTTCCAGAGATCGTTAGTGCTGTTGTAGTATCGTCGCCACAAATGTATGTGCCATCTATTTCCATAGCATGACCTTTAGCTTTAACTAAAGTTGCGCTTGCTGGAATAGCCACAATTAATGCTGTTACTGTTAAAACCTTTGTACCCGATACCCAGTTAGTAATACGGTAATAATTCGGGTCTGTGCCAAATTGAACAGATTCACCAATAACATACGAACCAGCAGCAACTGCACCTGTTAAGGTTATAGCTGTTGCACCAATGGAGTATCCAGCAGCGTCTGTGCTAAATGTTTCTAACGCTGTGCTTGTACGAGCAATAATTACCTTATCGCCTTCAACTGGGGCAATACCACCAACCCAATTAGCACCTGTCCCCCATGCCCCACTTGTTCCTGACGTAATTGTCGCCATTAAATAACCTCAATAGCTAATGCCGCAACTGAATCATCTATTGTCTTAGCACTTGGAATACCTTTAGCAATCGTGGTTTCCGCTGTAGCTTTAACTTCTATTGCGTCGTAATACTCATTAATTTGTCTTTGTAATTCCGTATATTGACCTTGGGCATTATTCAAAGTGGATTGTGCAGAGGTAAGAGTATCGGTTAACTGTTGGATGAGTGGAGCATACTTATTATCTAGATTTAATAAATCGTCTTGGCGTGCCATATATTCCTTATGCGTAGGTTAATGAAGTTCTGTTAGACCAAACTTGAGAATAACTTCCACCACCAGCCCATGTTACTACTGTTGTAATTGGACTACCGCTTTCATCAATTTTCTTTATCTTCCACCCAGCAGATCCAACGGAAGTTCCTATTGGCGCAACTCCTACATATGTAACAGAAGTTGTAGATACGTCATCTACTTGCATTGCCTGATTACCAGCAATCTGATTAATTCCTTCATCAGTTGCAGGATTAATTCTAATTCCAGCAGCATTACGAATATAGCTAACATCACTCATAAACTGCGTTGTCTGCGCTGTTTGTTTATTAATCTGTTCTAATTGTTTTACCCATTTCTGACCATCAGATAGTCTTACAGCTAGTGGACGAGTCTCGCTATTAGTACGTAATTTATTTAGATTGATCTCTAAAACTTTTTCCAAATCACTAAAATTTACTGTTTCTACATTAACAATAGGTGCGGGCAGATTCACCACCGGAGCGGGTATGTGGATGTCTGGTGCGGTGTAATTAACCTGAGGCGTTGGCACATTAATATCTGGTATACTAATGCTAGGTAACTTAATTTCAGGGATGGTTACATCTGCCGCATTTACATTAATAGTTGGATTTACTTCTATTGCGCTAATTGCCGCTGTTAGCTTTTTAAGTTCTTTAAGAACATCAGTATTATCAGGCTGACTGTCTTTAACCGCCTTAACGACTTTGGCTAACTCATTGCGAAGCGATGCAGATACAACGTCTAAATTATCAACACTAACAGACTCTGATGCAGGTTCCTTCTCATCTAGTAATTCAATAATTTTCTTTAGTAAGATTACTAGGACTTCTTGGTTGATTTGTTCGGTCATATATGGTATACTTGAAGTATGTTAAACTTAATCCTTGTACTAGGAATTATAGGAATGTTTATTTTTAGAGATTAATGCGAAACCGCTTTAATTGCTTTTCCTATAATTGTTCCTTCTGCTGCAATAGACGATATATTTCGTAATACTTTCTTTTGTCCTTGTCTTGCAACCCATCCTTTTAATACTTTAATTTCTGGAGATAAATCAATACCTAGTTTTTTTAAATCTGAAACCATGTAATCTCTTTTCCCAGCATTAGCAGGATCATTAAATATACTATACACTGCTTTAGTATTTGCAACTCCTGCACGATTCGTTACCTTTGGCAATATTTCTTTAGATGCTTCTATTAATGGTCCAAATTTTTTATCTAACTCAAGTATAGAGTTTCTAGTTTCTTCTGGATATTGAGATAATCTTAATTCTTTTATTTGTTTAGTTGCTTTGGCTATATCATAAGAAGATGAGTTTATTGAAGCACCAAATTTTGGCTGCATAATATCTTCTTTTAAACCTAATTCCATTGCTTGAAGATTAGCAAGATTTGTTTGTGGTCTACCATTTGAATCTAATATAGCTGTTCCGTATTTCTCTATTAAATCTTGTCGCATTTCTTTTGGAACAACGCTAAGTGCTTTTTGAAATGTTTCACCATCTACAGGCTTTTCTAAAAAAGGAGATGTTAAATTTTTATATTCTTCTTGTACCGGTTTTAATGCGCCATTTACTTTTTCTGCAACAGAATTTACAGTATTGCTTACCAAAGAATCCGTATATTTTTTTGGCAATAGTTTCATTATATCTGGAATGCTTCGCTCTTTATTCATTATATCTTCTATTTTTTTTCCAACAGGAGAAGCGTTAATGGTTGCATTCATATTTTTTATAACTGGTAATTGACCTACTGTAGATAAAAGCATTGATGATGGATCAGTAGCAATGTCTGCTGCTAATCCTGCTGCAGAAGGGATCATTCCTGATATTACATTTGTTCCAACATCTGTCATTTTTTGACTAGCATCAATTGCTTTAGTTTGAAATCTTGGAATAGAATCTGGATTCATTGCTCCACGACTAGCAGCTTGTTGAGCTTCTGGACCGCCCACACCAGATAATCCTAATAATCCTGCTAATGGCCCACCTATTGCTAAAGTTGGATTAGATTGGATTGCTGCCCTAGATGTTGCTCCAGGAACATTAAGGATACGTCCTAATATATTTTGATCTTGTATTTTTTTATCATTAAAATCAGATTTAATGCCGGCAATTTGCTTTAAATCATCATCGGATAATACTGATAATAATTCTTCATCGGATAATGTAGATAAGTCTTCTGCCATTATAATTTCTTTCTGCGTTTAAGTTCCGCAATAGCAGCTTCTTTAGAAATTTTAGGTTTAACTTGTTCTTTATTTAATTCACCAATAGGATCAACTAAATTAGGATCAACTCCAAGACCTGCAATAATTTCTTTAGATTTATTACTTAACACAGAGAAATCTCTTGGTTTTCCCATTGTATTATTATGTAAATCATCTATAGCATTAACCCGTGATGCAATTAAATCAATTGCCTTATTAATAATTGTTTTTTGTTGCTCTGGACTAGAATTTAATTTTAAATTTTTCTTAAATTCTTCAACACCAGTAAGAGATCCATTTGTTCCTCTAAATAGTGTTTCTAATTCATTTGCAACTGCGTCTGCATTTATCTTCACAGCATTAACAACGCCTTTTCCAGAATGTGTTAAAGCAAAATTTTCTACATCATTTATTGCTGGAATATCATTAGAAAATCTTGCTTTATTTAATTCCTCAAAAGATTTTTTTAATGAGTCTAAATGTCCAATTACTGTATTAGATGCTAATATGCCTTTTGATAAATTTCCAGATGTTAAGGCTTTTCTAAATTGTGCTCTAGCAGGAAATTGTGTTTGATCATACGTAGGATCTATTGCTGCAGCCATCTCTACTAATTTCTGTCTTTGATCTCCACGTAAAGAAGTGCTCTTAGAAGGATCTATCTTGTAATCTAATACTCCTTGTACTAAATTCTTCATGCTTGGATCTTGAATGCTATCAATCCCTGTTAATGGAACCCCATTGTTTAATGGCTCTGGCGGTTTTTCAAGAGTAACATCTCCAATTTTAATACTTTTAACTCCCCAACCATTAGTACCAGATGTTCCGCTTCCATTCAACGCTTTATTAATAAGATCATTTTGCTGTCTCTGAGCTGCTAATGATTGAGAATTTTTTAATATATCAGATTCATAATTCCTAATCTGTGCATTAGTCAATAATTCTTTCAATTTATTATTTTGTGCTTGTTGTCTAGCTTGTTGAAATAATTGCGTAGCCATTAGAATAGAATCGCCCTGGGCTTTTTGATTAGCTGCTTCTTGAGCTTTATATTGCAGTACGGCATCTAGTGCATTTGCCATATTAATACTCCTTAATTAAAATAATTCATTGCGCCACCAGGATTCCATGCGCTATTACTATATCCATACTCATAATTAGAATTACCAAAAGGATTATTTGAAGCAAAAGCACCGGAACTTGGTGCAGAAAATCCTAATTTAGATGCTTTTAATGGACTAGAAGCTAACGAACTGCCAAGTAAACCTGCTCCTGATCCTAATAAACTTCCACCCATATTTGAAGAAGCTGGAGATAAGCCACCTGCTGCAGCTCCTGCAGCTCCACCTAATCCAGCAAGTAACAATGAGCTTCCTCCTGTTAATGGAGCTAATGCTAAACCAGCCATTACACCACCAAGACCACCGCTTAATGCTCCTGCAAATCCACCATTACTTTGCTTTTGCCCAGCTAATGCGGCAGCTACTTGATTATTATAGTTCTGTAAATTAAAATCATTGGTTTGACTTTGGTTGCCTAGTCCTAATTGAGAAGCATTTTGGATAGTATCTAACCCTTGACCAAATAAAGCTAATCTATTTGTATTAGACTGATTACTGTCTGCAATAGCTTGTTGTGCTAAAATAGCTTGGTATTGTGAATTTACATCGGAATTACTTTTCGCAAGAGCATCAGTAAATGTAGAGGAATTTAAACTTCCATTTGCTGCAGCAGCATTTGTTATTTGTGTAAGATTATCACGAAGCTGTGGTTGTAGTAAAGCTTGTGCATACGCTAAAGAATTAGAGCTATTATTATTATTAATTGTAGGATTTAACCAAGATAATCGTCCACCAAAATCACCGCTTGCTAATTCTTGACCATACTTTAATAAATCAGGAATACCTACAGCGGCTGTTGGATCAGCTTGGAAAGTTGGGGCTGCTGGAAGTTCAGGGCCTTTAGATTTACCCATATCAATCTCCTATTTTATATCTTCTCAATTTATCGTCTTTTCCTTCAAGAACTATTTCGACAATATCTGGATTATTCTTTAAATATTCTTTGGTAGAATTTCTCACTACCTCATACATATTATCTTCCTTTGATAGGGAAATTACAAAAGGAATATATAATATTTTTCCTAAATTATCAGTTGGTAATTTAACTAAATTTTCGTCGGTAACTTCAGGTATTCTGTACGCACCAATAACTGCTTGAACTTTACCATCAACAATAGGTGTATACAACCATCCTTTATTGTGCATATATAATAATATTTTTAAAATCCCCGACGGTGTTTTATCCTGCCATAATCTACTTTCACATATTATGTCGAGTGCTTGAAATATTATTTCCATTATTTTGCAGTCCAGGTTGTTGCACCAGTTTTCACATACAACGTCGTTGAGGCACCGCCACCTGTGTTTAAATATAAATCTCCAATAGCTCCTAAATCATTAAGAAGAGTTGTTGGATCAACACTACCAGTATACATCTTGCTCACAGGGTATGTTACATCATTAACAATAGTAGTTACCGGTGTTCCTTCGTATATGACTAAACTTGCTCCATAGGTATCATTTGCGCCTGAAGAATTATAAACATACAATTGACATAGATCGCCAGTTGACCAACCTGAAATGTCTTCAGAATAATTTGTTCCTGTACCTGCCGTTGTGCTTCTAAGCGTTCCAACCGCAGAACCATTGCGGTATATTTGCCCATAACACGTACCATATGAACCGTCTAGATGGAACTTAATTCTAAGTGTTCCTGCTCGTGGAATAAATACTTCTAAGACTTTTGTTGGTGTTGAACTTGTTGGATTTATTCCTACTTTAAATGTTCCACCTGTAAAATAGTCGCCTGCAGTATAACTAGCAAATAAATTACTCCAAATAGGATTGGCTGCTGCGCCTTGTGTTTTCAAAAACTGTCCTGATGTTCCTGGGCCTAATACAGATATGGTTCCTGTTGCAGAGAAGTATAAAGTAGATCCTTGTGCACCACTACTATTATCTGAACCTAATCCTCCATTAGCCACGCTTAATGGTAATGTTGCAGGAGCTTTAATTGCTACCCACCCAGTATCGCTAGAACCACTCTCCTTGCGATAAATAGATGTATCCGTACCACCATCAGTTCTCATGTATAAAGATCCAACACCGGCCGCTACAGATGCTTCTGGAGTACCTACACCTTGAAATACACGAACAGTTTCTGTATCGCCTGCTATATTTTGTGATAATTGTGAAAGAAGAGAATTAAGGCGAGTAATCCCATCTGGCGTCATTAACGTCTGAAGAGTAAAATCGTTATATGATGATGGGTTTATTAATTCAGCCATTTTAGGCCCACTTCTCCAAATACGATATTGCGCTTTTTAATATTTCAATATTATCGTTTGCGTGACCTAATACTAGATTACATTTCTTACATAAAATACCACGAGGCTTATTCTTAACATGGCAATGATCTGCACAAGCAGCAGTTAATGTCATTCCTTTACCAAGAATTATATTACAAATGGCACATTTACCATTTTGACTATTAAATATAAATTGAAATAATTCTGGAGTGAAACCAATCTTTACTCTTCTTAAATTAACACTATATTTAATTTTATTATCTCCAAAACAAATCCCGCCCTTCCAATTATAATGCTTATCCCCTCTGCGCTGCTTTTTATAAACTTCTAAAGTTTCAGGACTATGCTTATGTCCTTTAAAAAATGCAACACCACTCATTCTCTTTCTACATTTATTTTTAAATTCTTCTGATTTTGCTTTTCCTCTTTGAGCATCCCCAATTTTCTTTCTAGTCGCTTCTGATTTATTTTTACCTGGATTAACACGTTTAAACATAGCTTCACGCTGTTTTTGACGATACTCTTCTGTTCTTATATAAACACCTGTAGGCATCAAGCCGTTCTCTTCCATGTGTAGCAAGTCACGTACTTATTTAAAACACTAAACGCTGATCCAGTTCCTGCTGAAGAGGTAGTTTTAGTACCATTTGATACGGGGCCTGCATTTGTACCACTTAGATATGATCCTCCAGTTGTCCCGTCATTACCATCTATTGATACAGTGTGAGTATGCGCTGGAAGCTCTGTTGTTGTTAATGTTACAGTATTTGCGCCACCTGTTTCTCCAGCACTATCAAAATTGGTGTCCCCAGAATCATATCCAACAATCATTCGCCCAGCACCTAAAGCAACCCAAGTACCAAAACCTAATAATGTCCCAGGATTAGTTGAATCAGAAACATTTATATAAACACTGCCAACTGGATATACTAAATTCATCAACCCAGCAAGTGTCGTTTGACCAGTCCCACCATTAGCTAAAGGTAATGTTCCACTAACAGCCGTCGCTAACGCAATAGGTTTTCCATCATTAGTACCGCCAGTATGTCCATGGCCAGTTGTTCCATTTAATGAATCATTAAAATATGTATGTAATAGATCTAATTGTGCTTCTAAATCGGCGTCAGTTAAGATTTCTGTTCCCCAATTTTTTGATCTAGCTGATGCTGTTGGCCACGCCATTTTATGCCTCCTCTAAAGCAACGGCTACGATTTTTATTTTTTTTATTTTAACTCTATCGCCCGTCGCTGTATTTAATAATTGAAATGAAAATCTTCTACCAACTGCTGAATTACTAAATGATCTAGTTGTAGTTTTATCTGGGATAAGTCCTGATAAATAGGATGTATTTATAGTAAACGTTGTATTTAATAAATCTCCTTTTGCTTGAACATCAAAAGACATAGATCCTGAATTTGCTCCTCTATCTGCTGTCCATGCTAAAGAATATGTTCCTGTTGTTCCATAATATGTTGCAGTAGCTTTTAATAATTTCATTCTTACTTCATCACGAGGAAGACCAAAATCCTTAGATGTAAAACCTTTTGTTTTATAGTTAGCAATTGTATTAAAAGTATTATCAGAATTTGATGTGTCTTCCATTTGATAGACAGTATCAGTTCTAGAAGAAGCTACATATAATTCATTATTAGCTTTTGTTCTAAGCATTGGGATTCCAAAATTATCACCGACGGAAGAATTAATTGTACGATCCATCCATCGTCCCCAACGAGCATCATAAATGCGACATTTATTTGGATATGATTGCCCAGAAGTATTATCGTTATAGTAAAAGCGATATTTATTTTCACTATAAATAGCAAAACAACGATTTGTTAAACTTACTGTAGATGGCCATGTCTCATTTACAGTTAAATTAATCCAAGTAGATCCATCCCATAAAAACACGCCTAATGTTGGATATAATGAAAATAGATAAACGCCTTCAGCGCCTAATTGGATAGAATAAGGTTGTGAACATCCATGGCTACCTAAAATATAATTTTGAGCTACGTTAGGCATACCAGTAATTGCATACGCACCGAATTTAGTAAATACTGTTATCTGTCCACCAGAAGGAAATCCAGGTATACATCCTTGCGTTATATCCGGAAGATCAATTGACCAAGCATCCCCAGATGCTGTCCATGTATTTGCGCTCGCATGCCAATTACCTGTACCTGCACGTGATCCATATAATGTAACTCCGCCACCTTCAGCAATAAGACGAGATTTATGATAATAGATACGCTCTCTTGCCGACGGAGGAGTCCCAGTAGGAACAGTTACTGAACCTGCTATTGTAGTATATTTTAAATTATCAGTAGAATTAGTAAACCAAGCACGATTTCCTGCAGATAATCCACATGTTACTGTTCCACTTGTGAATTTGGTAGCATCTGTTTGGGTTATAGAAGATCCATTAATACGTGCTAAATCTCCCCCTATAACAACATAATCTCTTGTAGATGTGCCTTCGTAATGATGCAACATACCGTCTGGTGCAGTAGAGTATGTTGCTCCACCCGTTGCAATAGAAGTAAATCCTTTAGACCGGATCATTCCACCTAAAGAATCACTATCCCAATTCTCTATAACTCTTGCTTCATTAGCTTTTAATTCTTGATCTTGACCAACAGTATTTTCCCCACCAGCAAATGATGGTATCTCAAGTACGAGTTCCACCTGCTCTGGAGAAGAATCTAATACACCACGATATGTTTTTCCAAGGGGCATTTAGTATTGGTATCCTTGACCTTGAATATCAGTTGTAGAAATATTTCCTTCACCAAAATCAGGCTGGGCATATTCTTTATTAATAAATGATCTTCCAGTATCTCCTTGTGCTCTCATAACATATTCAGAATACTCATTATTCATTATTGCAGATTCTTGATGTTTACCAATTTGTTTTAGTAACTCCGACGCTGCAAAATATACTGAAGCTTTTCTATATTCTTCTGGGTGAATTGAGACATCTGTTGTGAGACTTAATGCAGTAGTTGGACGTTTGAAGTAATACCATTTATATGTTGTTGCAGAACCAATTAGCTTAATATATCTTGTTCCTGAAAACTCCCAAAAATAATAATACGGCGGAGCGCCTGCATAATTGGAATATCTTTCCCAATCCTGAAGAGCAATCTCACGAGCATTAGAAATTACTTTGTCATCAATAATTAAAACGTATGTTCCTAACCAATCTGATGGAACTGCTATCTGGCTTCCTGTAACTGTTCCAGTAGCATATTCTCGTAAATTCTTTGCATCACGAGCAAATTGTAATTCACCATTATTTATTTCTGTAATACGTTGCGCTGTTGGCCACATATCGTCGCCAGAAACGTTTGGATCACCTAAAAGCGTACTTAAAAAGTTCAACTGATCGTTAAACGTATATGCCATTTTATACTCCTACAATGGTAGAAGAAACGTCTCGTTTTAATAGTTTTTCATAAGCGGATAACCATAACCCCGCATGTGTATCAGCATTGTGATTTTCATGCACATCATGGAAAGCATTTTCAGCCATCTTAATTCGTAATTCTTTATCTAATACTAAGCGCTCCATGGCATCAAACCACCCATCTGCACCTGTTAATATACCAGTTTTACCATCTTCTATGCAAGGAGAATATGGAGGAATGTTAGATGCTACAGTTGCGGCTTTTACTACAGAATATTCCATCCATTTGATAGCAGATTTATTTCTGTTAAACTCATTATCGACAACGGGACATAAGCCAATATCAAGATTCATACATGCTAATTTATATGGATATACAACTTGTTTCACCCATTGATGACATTCAACACGTTCAATAGGAATTTCTCTAAATAATCCATACATTCTTAAATCTCCCCAAAAAACAAAATCAACATTATCATATTTTTTGAGTAATTTTTTAATTGCTGGAGCAATCATATATAGATCTTCATAATGCGAAGCCCCGCCTTGCCAACCAACACGAATGCGTTTCTTCATATGTTCGACCATTGGGTATTGATTAAAGTCGACGAGATTAGGAAGAACAACGGTATTTTTATTAATAGTAGATAACTTTTCACGAAGAATATCTGTTGTTGTAGATACCATATCAGCATTTTTAAATGATGCTCTAAATAAATCTCGACGACGAATATTAGTTTCAATATCAAGCAAACGTCCACCATGTTCCATTGGGTCTTTACTCCAAAGCATTTCGCGTTTACCATCTGGCCAAACAAACTCAACTTCTTCAGTACCAATAAATTGATAATAAGGATTTAATGGTGATGTATTGAATGGATCGTCGTCATAATCTACAACAATAGTCTTTCCATACTTACGACAGGTCTTAATAAACTTAAACCATTCTTCCGACGCTGGGCGATGAACTAAAATGATGTCTGATTCCATTACTTTCTGAAGAGCAAAATCTGTTGCTAATTCTGCGCCATCATTTATTGTTAATATATTTGCCATGCCGTTTTCCAACATCTTATACAAAGGTTGGATAATTCGATACAAATTGCATGCTGATGAATCGCGTTCGATACCTAAGATGCGCATTCCAATTCCTCCAGTTGGTAATTAAACTCTTTAATAATTTTTAACATACTATAATTGTCATCGAAAGTATCGGAAGGTTTATACGGATACCCTAAGCATGACGGTGGCGTATCTGGTTCATCATCTTCTAATCTTGCCCATCCAAAATCAATAAGCTTAATAACTTCATCTTTTACCATGAGATTATCTGGTTTTATATCTCTATGCTGTGCTCGATATTCTTTAAGTAATCCAACAATCCTCACTAATTGTTCTTTCCAGTTCTTAGGGAGATTATAAATCGTCAACATTTCTCCGCAATCTTCAACAGCTAATTCTCCGTCGACATCATAAACTTTAGGGAAATGAATACTATCTATATGTGAAAGTATACGACGCTCATTCTCAATTAATCCATACGCCATAAAACCAGTTTGTTTTTTAATAACTTTTCCATCTGTCTTAGATACAACGCTTGTTGCACCTTTCCAATATGGATTAAATGTTCCAACAGATTTATCAGTCGGTGCTACCCATCCGACATTAGATTCTTTTAATGCCTGAAGTAACTCCTTAACGGTAACATCGCCTAAATGTGTTCGGTAATTATCTGAAAACCCGTTTTTATGGTGAACAACATGATAAGCAAGGGCCACCCTGAAGTGTATGGGGTTTGGGGTATAAAACCCATTGGGATTAAACTCCCGAGTGTCTAAGATGGCTTGCTCAAAATCTGCGGGATAATACCCGTCGCCTATATGACGAATGTCCATAAAAATATAATTATCACCAATTGCCAATTTGTGTCTAACTCTTGGAAAAGGAAATTCTGCCTTAGCATCTGGAAATACTTCTAAGAAATGTTGATAATCATATACCAATAAATCTAAGTCTGAATGATCACCAAGCTCTACAGAGTCGGGGAGATTTTCCCAATTTCTAAGCACAACATATTGGAAATTAATATCATTTAGATAATTAAAGAATTGTCTTAGATCACGCATTAATCACCTTATTTTTTATGGTTACTAAATCACTATCCGTTATCTTTATCTTCTCTAATTCAGTATTTAATTCATCGATCTTATTTTGTTTATTTAAAATCTCTGCATCGCAAGCGTTCATGCTATCTAAATATTCCATTCTTTTTAACTCTAATACATTAATATCTTTAGCCAATGCACTTATTTTGCTTCCTATGAAATCAACTGTTTCTGACATTTTTCTCTCCTTGGTAAACGTTTAATACATCCATCAATACCAAACTTATCGAATGCCTCAAAAGTATGTATCTGTAGATCTTTTGGGCAGTGCATATATTCTATATCTATTCCGCTAGATTTGATTAATTCTTCATCTAAATATTTCTTTTTAGCATTAGGACATGTAATATACGTTGTGCCGCCGTAGTGCTTTATAATATCAATTAATCTTTCAGTCTTTGTTAATTCTGTAGGGTAATCAAAATCTATTAAAGTTTCTATCTTTAGTGTTTTACGAATTGCATTTATCCAATTCATATTTAATGTAAGTAACTTAGTCCCGTCGGTGTATTCTTTGTCTATGATAGGATCTAGTCCGTGCTTAACAGACTTAGTTACCCATTTCTCTTTTTCATTAAGATAATACCTATTCTGAAATCCACCTTTTTCAAAATCTACATGACATAGAATTATAAACAAATCTGCCATAGCCATCTTATAAAAGAATGGGAACCATGGAATAAAATTGCTTTGATGTATGGCCACTTTCATAGAAATATTGCCTCTAATTTATTCGCAGTAGTAACGTTGTTACAGAGAATTGCAGTATGTCCGCCATCTTGCATAAACTTGTACTTATAAAAGCCCATTGGCTCTTGGTAATTAGGACGTTCTGCATCATGCAATATAACAATTCCACCTTCATTCAATCTGTGCCCTGCAACGTATAAACACTTCTCACGTTCACGACCATCGACGAATATTAAATCATACTTCTCTAATCGTCCTGGTGTTTCAGGATATACTTCCATATTAGGTTGATAAATTAATTTGACATTCTCAGGCATTTCCCATCGCCACTTATTAAACCATGCTTGATTATGTTCAACACTATCAATTAGTTCAATAGATGGGTAAATAGCCATAATAGACGTAGAAGTCCCTGGGCCGTATTCAAATACGGTTTTAGGATTTAACGCTTCTAAAACTTTATATAGTGCTACCTTGAATGAATCCCAGCTTGGAGCTGTTCCTAACGTCGTCATTTAAATACTCCCTTAATCTTTTAATTTGCCATTTCCAGCTGTGGAGGTACCAGTATTTATGCGAGGAATCAAATTGGTTATGTTCCATTGATTTCCAATTATATTCTTTAGTAATTAACTCAATATCATTGCTTTTACAAATATCTATTGTGTCTTGGTTATAATCATTAAAAGGGGCTATGAACTTATTTGTGTTTAGGAAATGACATGACCCCACAATAGACATCTCTTGAGCATCTTTATATAGTTCAGAATGCTTCACGTGAAACATGCCATGAGAAGCTATTTCTCCTGGAATATGAGCGTATCTGCTCATAACTCTGTTTGTCTTATATAAATATTTATTGTCTTTTGTTCTAAGTGGAAGATCTGGGTATACTGCTTCTTTTACGTTATACAGTCCAAATAACGTAACTCCAGATATTATTTTTGCTTCTGGAATGACTTGCAATATGCAGTTATAAATATCATTTAATCTATCTAAATCTGTAGATGGGGAAACATCATCATTTCTTATGAGCATTTCCACCCCACTTGGCGACCCACTTCCTTAGAATAAAGCTCATGATCTTTAGTCTTAATATGTAATTTATGTTTTCCAGACCAGTGGCCGACATCCTCAACAACAACATCAGCAACCCAGCCAATCTTGGGCTCTTTCTCAACGCAAATCTGTTTCAGAATAGAGATTGCCCCAGTAAGACCGTTTGTAGGGTGAGATTCAAAGTACATGTCTTCGATTAATGAAGCTTTCATACACCATAAACCACCAACTATATCTGCTGGCCTATAGCCTTTTTTATCCACATCTTCACGCCCATAAACAAATGCCGCATTAGAAGGAATGACATTAGGAGATAAAACATCAGCATCAGAATTACGCATAACAGAAATAATGTCATTAAGCCAATTCTTAGGAACCAAACAATCGTTATCCATTTTAACGAGAATATCATACTTTTGTCCACGAACAGTATTGAAGAAGTCTATAATGCGCTGTCTTAACCCTAGATTAGGATTATTATCATCCACTATAAACACATCAGTATTTACATATTCCTGAGCATCTTGCAAAGCTTTTATAGCAAGTTCCGTATATTCTGGACGCTTATAATGACTAAGGAATAGCGCTATCTTAGGCTGTTGTGGTAGCATTTAACTTCTCCTGAGCTTCTTTAACAGCCGTTGCAATTTCATTAAACTCTTTTAAACTTAATTCAATACGAATATCACGAATCTTCATATGAATATACTGCTCATCCTCGTTAAATTCCGCCCCTTCAGCAAAAATCCCGCCTTCATTTTTTTTATACAAATTCTCATTTAAATTAACTTGGAAAGTATCACTATCATCAGCAATCGCAATCTTCTTACGACATAGTTCAATATGTTGATTAACACCGGTTCCAGGACATCCACGTTTTTTCCAACGATCAAGGGCAGATACGAACGCTTCGGCAGTGCTAATAAAATCATCTAGGGATTGAACAATGCGAACGTTGCGATAGTGGATATGAGCTTTCTCGCATAACTCAACGACCATGCGGTTATTAAAAATAGCCTTCTTACCAATATTAATCTTTGCTAATGGTTCAATTGTTCGTCCCATACTCCTCCTATACTGTTTCAATCATATCTTTAGTGCTACCAAACATCTTCTTAACCTTCAAAAGCGTTTCCATAGGGTCGTCGCCTCGACAAATAGCGTTCATAAACGCCCTATGAACTCGCTTATTATCTTCTTCCCAAAAGCGTCTATATACCAACGTAATCATGAAAGCACGTAAATCCGCCGGCACGATAAACTCAAATTTCATTGTACGGTCTTTACTCCAACCATAAGTATCTGTATATTGACCTTTAATTCCATAGTCTTGCATCTGCTTAATAATACTCATATTTTGTTCGCGAGCAGTTTTGCATAGAATAGGAAAATAATCAAGCAGCATAGGAATCATTACTTCCCATACTTTTTCCATAAATGCTTTTATATCGTCTGATAGTGTTGGATAGTTTCTCCCGACGTAGGATGTTGCTTTTTCACGAATATTCTCGTAAGTCGGAACTTCTGGAAGCTTTAACTCGTTGTTGTTTACTTGTATTAGCATAGTCAAATGGTGGGGGGATTACGCTCCCCCCTTGCGTTTGATATTATACTACTATTTATTTTCTATTTCAATATGTTTATTTTTATAATATCTTTCTAATGCTTTCTTCTTCAGAATATCTGCTTTATCAGCGTATCTCAATCTTTCTTTATCTCTCTTGCATGTTCTACAAACCTTATACTCTCTACCATCTTTTCTTTTTCTTATGAGTAGGTTTTTACTAATATAATCATGTCCATTAGGGCATTTAGTTACTCTGTTAGAATGCAATAATCCCTTCATGTTTTCTGCGTGTGTTACTTGTCTCAAATGTTCTGGATTGACACATGACTTATTCTTACACAAATGATCTAATTCAAATCCATCTTGTATGCTTCCTATAAAATGTTCATACGCCCATCTATGCGCTAATCTACCTACATATCCATATTTTTGTTTAGAAAATTCTCCTCTAAACCAAGCGTATCCACTAGCGTTTATCGAAGCATTCCATATCCAACATTCTGTGCCGTATCCAAATGACTTCTTATCTACCTTACTCCAAAATCTTTCTAACACTGGTATTACTTTTCCCATGGGATTCTCCTTTTTAATAGTTTAACCTATTATAAGGAGAATTTCCCATGAGTCAAGTAAAACTTTCATGCTACGAAAAAACTATACCACCGTCGACGTTTTAAGGTGCGACTGTTTGGCATGGGCTTTCTCATTTCCCCATTGAAGAGTCATTTCAGCTTCAACCCAACCTTTAACAGAAGATGCTGTAGGAGCACCTTTGTATTGTTGGATGTCACGTAAAATTGCAACCTTCAAATGATCTGGGGTTACAATTGTAATACGAGCACCAGCATGTTGACGATCTGGGATAATATCAACAGTACCGAATGAACCTTCGTAGCTGTTAATATTGCTGATCGCTTGACGAGCAGATGCTTGGATTTGATATGTGAAACCAGTCTTTGCTGTGAAATTTTGACTGATAACACGTTTTTGGTAACCACCACAGAATAATGCACGAGGATCACCACCAGCGTTCCAGATTTTCTGTAAAAGAGCATTAACTTTAGATTCAGTTAAAGCTTGCTTTACAGCACCACCAGCAGAAGAACCACGACCAGTATTCGTACGGATAGCACGTTGAATACCACGAGCAGTACGAGCAGTTGATGTAGTACCAACGGCTGAGTTACCAGTGTTTAAGAAGATTTTGTCATAATCAGTTAACAAAGACTTCATTGCCTTCATCATTTCACGAGCAACTTGATCGCCAATACCAGCTACATTCACAGCCATTTCCGTAAAGGTAACATCCCAGTTACGTAAACGAATGTGCATATAGTTTTGACGACGTATACGAGTTGCAGGTTGGACATATGTTAACGAAGCGCCTTCGACGATACCTGTGGTAGCGGCAGCAGCTAAGTTATCATCTTGCCATTCATGTTTCGTGGAACGTGAACTAACCTTTTGCGCCATAGCGAAAAAGGGGACATCATCCGCAAAAAGGTCTGCGACAGTGTCTGTCAAACCTTCACGGATACCAGCAGCGAAATACGCATTTACTTGTGTTGAGGCCATTTTAAAACTCCCTTATCTGAACTCGTCGGGAATCATTTTGTCTACATTAAACATTGGATGTGTACGCACCAAATCTACTTTCTGCTTCATCGTACCCCCGATAGCAGACTTCCGTAAGGAATCAAGTTTAGATTTATCTGCATTCACTTTACTTCCCTTTGTATCTAATGTGACTTTCTTTTTCAGATTATTATTCTGACGCTTTAAGTCTATTTCCTTAGTCTTATCACCAGGTACCGAATTTAATGCTTTAAAATGCTTTGTAGCTAGCTCTAAAGCAGTTGCTTGACCATTTACATCTTTTTGAAGTAGAGGATACTCGGCATAGATTTCATTCGCAAGTTTAAGAATTGCTGGAGCAGATTTTTCAATATTAGGAATATCTCCAGATTCAGCAATTTCTTGTGCTTTCTTTGCATATGCTTGAGCCTGTGCTTTTTGAAAATTAGCAGGCCCTTGTTGCATAGCTGAATCAATCTTATCTTCTAATGCTAATAATTCATTTAATTTAGCATCATCATCTTGCGCTTTAATCTGTGCTTTTCTAACTTCTAATTTTGCAGCCTTTAATTGATCTGTGGTCATTGATTCTAACTGCTTAGTGACTTCATCTTTCGGTACTTCTTTAGATGCTCTTAATTCTTCCAGTTGCTTTTCCTGTGCCTTTAATCTAGCAGTTAATTCGTCGAATCTTTTCTGAACTTTAGATTTAGGAATAACCTCTTCAGATTCTTCTTCAGAAGTTTCTTCATTAGATACTTCATCAGTTTCTTCTTCTGTAGATTCTGTTTCTTCATTAGTTTCTTCCTGTTCTTCTTCGACTTGTCTAACTGGCAACTTAGCTTTAGGTTCAGGTTTAGATTCGGCTTCTGGTGATAAGCCTAAGTCTTTAAGAACAGCTTCTTGGACTTTATCGCCCTTGAGACTATCCATAACAGACTTATGCAATGCCGCCTGACGAGTTTGATCGTTTTGAATTTGTTCATCCGTTGATGCTTGAATATCTAATGCCATAATTTTCTCCTCAAGTTTTAAGGCTTTGGGGCCATCTCATTTACTACCATCGGTTTTAGCGTCGAAGTCGCTGTTTAAGGTTTCATGGTTTATACTCCCAAGAGAGTTAAATTTTTAAAACAATTAGCACTTCTTGCCGCCTTTAACTTTACCTTTAGCTTTTTTCATTTAATTATCCTTATAAATGTGATTGACCGTTTTTACGGCTTGTTTGTCTTTCTAAAAACTGAAGAGTAATATTTCCAATATTATCACAAGGAAGCATAGATACTTTAGCCGCATTGGTTGTACGAACAGCAGATCCTTCTACTGCGCTTTGATTACAATCCCATGATTCATCAATAATATTAAAATCTGTATTTTTAGCCATACATCCTCCTATGATTTAGATTCTCTAACTAATCGTTCAATAGTTGTGAATTTATTTGCAGCTTCTTTTACTTGTCCTTCATTATAAGTTTCTTCTAAAGATGGAGAATTAGCAATACTTGTTGCTGCTTTACGAACAACTTTTTCATTATGCTGCATACCAAATCCTAAAAATGTTTTTTTTATCCATTATTGTCTCCTTCTTGTGGTTGAACTAAGTTGTGCATTTGTGATATAGCAAACTCTATATCATCTTGAATCATTTGTATCCCTTCTGCTCTTCCTAAACGACGATCTGAATTTGTCTTGCTATCATCTGGGTTACTAATTTGTTCTCTAATACGAGCATTAACTAAAGCTCTAAATAATATTCCTGTTTGCCCATTATAAAATCGTTCCCACATTTCCCCAATTTCTATTGCTGTCTGAGGAGTTGGACGTTGTGCATGTTCTAATAATAATTCTTCTACTTTCCCCATATTATCCGTTCTTAAAACTTGCTATTGCAACTGTTCCTGAACCTGATGGCCCAGACCATGTTGGATTAATAGCTGCTGCTGTTGTTTGTATCTTATAAGCTATACCTGTACCATACCCTTGCCCACCGACAGTTGGTATGTACCCTACGTTTGTCATGCCTGAATCTGCCGTATATGAACCAGCTGTAGCACCGGCTCCCAAGCCTGTTACTACTACCTCATTATTTAATGATGGTGTTACGCTTCCCGTAGCTATTGAGGTTACAGTATTAAATATAGCCCCATTTTGAACATCAAAAGGAGATGCTGTTGCGACGCCACTAAAAGCAAGAACTGATAATGATGGCGCACCTGATGATAACGTATACGTAAAAGTATGCGTTGCGCTTTTAGTTGGATTAGCACAATAATATATTGCAGATTCTACAAAACCTACGCCATTTGATATAGTTGTTAATTTTGTCCAAGTATTAGTTGCAGAATCCGTAAGCGTTCCTATTGTTACAGATGATCCATACACAACAATAAAGTTAGCTGCTCTTGTATCTATTGCTGTTGTTGTAGCCGCATTAAAATCCGTACTGATTTTTTGTGCAGATGCTATAAATGTTATAAAAGAAGTAAAATCATTTGAAGAATTAGAAAAAAATAATCTTTGTGCCAATATAGGATCTGTAACGCCAATTTTTGTACAAAAAAATCTATTTAACATTGTTCCAATATCGCCAGAATATCCTTGTTGGCTTAAATATAATGCAACTAAATCATTTGGATAGCCAAGCTTAGTTCCACCCAACTTACTTCTAAAATATGAAATAATCATCTCATTAAGGCTACCTGAATAACCTTTTTGGTTAAACCATGTAATCATTAGTGGATAATCTGCTTTAAATATTGAGTGTCCCATTATTTATATAACCACCATATCCTATCCCCAGATAAATTAAACGCTGGAAATGTTTCATTAACCGCTTTAACTACTCCACAATGAAATCCTCTTGACATATCTTTATCTAAATCTTCTTCTGTAAATGATTTAATATCTAAATCAAATCCATTCTCATAATCATGCCCACTTATAATACTTCCAGATTTCATCTTAGGCAAATAATTATCTATATCTTTTTTTGTTTGTCTGTAGATGTGATCGCCATCTATGAATATAAAATCTAATTTATTATCTTTTATAAATTGTGATGCTGAATCTGAATCCATATTAAAAATATCAATAATTTCCAATACTCCAATATTCTTCATGTTTTCTTTAAACTTCTCATGGACATTATTATTATCAGCATATTCTGTTAAAAAAGTTCCTTCTGATCCTTTAAATGTATCTATACAAATAACTCTCCCATTTAATTCTTTAGCACGTTTAGCAATAATCGATGTCGAGTGTCCAAGCCAACATCCTATTTCACAAAAAATAGCACCATTTTTAGTAATCTTATTACAAAGATTTTCTAAAGCTTTTTCATCTGCTTCACTAAACTGATTGTAAGGTTCTTGGGTTGTCAACATAGTCCATTGTAAATGATTTTAGTTCGCTTGCAGGAACACCATTTGCTAATGCAATCATATTATCCGCAATAAATTGCGCCATAATATCTTGATTAAAATATTTTCTTACTTTGTTATAACCATTCTCTGCAATTTGCGCCGCTTCATCTGTATGCTTTAAATAATAATTATACTTCTCTTCCATTTCTTCAAACGTAGACCAGTAAACTAAATCAACGCCATCTTCAAATAACTTCATATGTTCAAACATTGTATCTGGATTTAAGTATGATAAACAAAGACGCTTACATGCAAGTATTTCAAATGTACGTCCTGTCATTGAATTAAAGAACCGTCCTGGAGGAGCTACTAATATTTTAAATTTACAAATTAATTCTGTATACCGTTGTGCATTGATTAGCGGATCACGATGAAGCTCCGTTTGCTTGTGCATGATAATCTTATTCTTATCTTGCCTATACCAATCCTCACGCCCTGGCATTCCACCAATAAATCCTAATTTGTCGTATTGTGGAGGATAAAGATCATCAAGAACTGTAATATCAGCCCAAGAAGGCATCCATATAGTAGGTATTTTATATAAATTAACATCGGTCTCTGCAAATGTAATCATTAAGTCAAAAAGTTTTTCACGTTCACGAATCATTCCAGATGAACTGTCCATCTTGCCATGACGAGTATAAAATGATTCGCTTTGAAGAGTTATTTTCTTTTGCGTTCCCCCAGCTGTAACAAAAGGCATACGTCCCTGAAGAAAACCTCGAATATAAAAGATAGGAAACTTTTGGAACTCTTCTTCTTTAAGGAACTCTGGCCCCGTCGTGTTGAACGCATAATTTAGAACTCCAATACGCTTAAATGCTTCTGCAAGACCCTTCGTACACATATACCCAGAGCCTAGTTGCATCGACTCATTATACAAAAAATTTATTTTATCGTACATTTAACATCTTCTTTAGGTTTGTTACACGGTTCATATATCCGTTTCTACGCACTTTTGGATCTTCACCATTTGTTATATTCACATAATGATTTTTTATTCCATCTGTAAAATTCTGCAACAATGCTTGTTCACCAAATTTAGATATATAATTATTTACCAATGCTTGTGTCTTAGGCCCGTTTATTCCGTCTGGTTTTGCTCCTACAATTTTTTGTAATAATTGTGTTGATCTTCCTGTACCAGCATTAAATCCAAAATCAAACAAAGCTGCAGCGATATTAGTTGGATAATTACCGTAACCAGGAGCATCAAAATATTCGCTCTTAGCAATATTTTTAGCATATTCTGGTTTTATTGTTCTTACATCTGTCATTGGTTTATTATATTTCTTATTATACGCATCTAATGTTCTTTGAGTTATTCCAAAATTAGTTGGCCCACCATTATCAACGGTATACCCGCCTTCTGCGCCAAATGTAAAATTGGAAGCATTAGTGAATTTATCATTTAATTGCTTAGGAATAACAACATTATTAATAACAGCTTTTGCTGCCGATTGATGTGTTTGATTAATTATATCGTCTAATAATCCCATATTAATCCGAAGCGTATTTTTTACCTTGAATTGGAACCATCATTGCTTCTTTACGAACATCCAAATTATCAGATGCAACTTTTAATCCTAATTGAGTATCTATTGCTTCTTTTTTAGCAGCTTGTTGTTGCATTATTATTTGTTGCCCTTCTTTTGCAATCTGTTCTTCGGACTTCAATAATATTTTAGCAAGACGAACATCGCTCTCAATTAAGAAATGTTCTTTCAACTTACGTTGATCAATCATTGGATCATTTAAAAATACTCGCATCAAATTAAATGCTTTAGCTGCACGTAATTGAGGATTGCTATTATCTAATTTGCCATTAGGAACAATATTAAACTTACCTTGTGTTTCTTGGCGAGAAATTCTCATTGGCTTATCACCAGTAATCAAAATCTCTTCCTCGTCGCTACCAAATTGTTCGTATAAAGAATCGATTTGATAATAGACATTCGCCATTTGATTTTGCCATACTTGCAAATCAAGCGATTGTACTTCTGATTGGATCTGTTCGACCAACCCAACTTCTTTTGCGGTCTTAGTTCCTTGTAATCCACCACCGGAAGGATTGTTAGATGCAGTTAATCCAGAAGTTAAATTTCCAGTTCGTTGATCTGACCATGACTTGAAATATTGTGCAGATTGAAATAAAAATGCTTGGGATGAATTACCACCTTGTTCAACCTTAACATCGTCTAAGTTAGTTAGAACTTCAAGCGCTTCACCTGGAACATATCTAATATTACGTATGTTAGCAATAGAACCACGCTTATACTTAGTACGGGGAGTGTTAACAATAGTCCCGTTATCCACTGACTGATTGACAAATGTCGTAATTGCATTTTGGAAATCCTCCCCAAGTGCGCCATATCCACGAGATTCAAAAACTCCTGGTCCATTAAACTCACGTTTAACTAGAACATATGGCCATTGACCATGATCATATGGAAGTTCAATAAAACGTAAAATCGCCGACGGGTTTGCTTCTGGCCAAGTAACAATACAGCGTTCTTCAATACCGTCGTTATTAATATCAAACCAAACGCAAGTTTCATGTAACCAAATAGCTTCATCTTTTTTATTTGGCGTTGGTGTTGGTTGTCGACGATTGCCTTTTTGTTGAGGAGTCCCGCTTGCCCATTGTGCAATTTCATCTTCAGAATAATTTTCATAACGACCATCTCGCATCGCCATTAAAATATCATTCTGAGATTTTGTAAATATATAATCAATAAAACGTGCATCATTAAAATTGCATGTATCGACAGGAAAGGTAATGTCGTCACGAATAGAACATGCTGTTAATTCCGCCCTATCTTCGTATGCTTCAACTAATGTTAAATCAAACTCAGATTTACCATCACGAAACTCTTTAATGACACGTTCTACTTCATTTTTATTTTCTTCAAATTGATCATCAATCATAAATTCCTCGACGATAATTCTATATAAATAAGCATCGTCCATACGAGGATCATATAATGCAGATAAAACTTCGCTTGACAAATTCTCTAATTCAATCTTTTTGTAAAACTTGCGTGTCTGAAATTTCCAATTAGTTTTGAAAACAACAGCGCCTTGAAGCAACATCATATCAACGCCCATTACGTATGGTTCAAAATAATTAACCTTAGTACGCATACGCCAATCAAATAAAAATTCACGTTTGCGTGCTGGTTCAATATCTTCAGGGCCGTAAGGCTCAAAGTTTACAATTGGGGTTACATTTACAAGATTTACATATGAAGGTTTTGCACGAGAGATGTCGGTATCAATTAACGGCATCATATAGTTCGCACAATTCTTCCACGGGAAAGTTTTTATGTCACGAATACCGTATCGGAGTTTTACGTATCTATCTACTTGGGTATCCCAAAAGGATCTATCGTTGCGAGCATCTACTATAGATTGCGATAGAGTTGTTACGAAGTGTTTATGTTCATCATTTATTTTAACGGAATTTAAATCGTCTAAATCTTCGGGGTCTTTTCTCTCGGCCATTTTCAGTATCCTATATAGTTATCGTCTGGTCTAAATCCAGCCTCGACGAGAGTTCCTTGTCCTTGTCTATCACTATCGTCACGTACTGCGTCGGACAATAATTGAGCTTCTACCAACTGACTTTTTAATGCCCAACATGCAAGTGCTAAACTTATTACGCAGTCATCATGTTTACCATCAGGCGCAGAATATTTAATTCTACCGCCATCGGTTATAGAATACTCGAACGCATTTAATTCGTCAATTAAAATCGGCTCATTCGGAAACGTAATTCTTCTTTGTTCAATTGCTATAGCCAAGTTATTTATCAATTGGTTCTTACTGTCGTTAGTAAATTTAAATCCCGGCTTGTCGCCTTGGTACCACAATGAGAGACCAGCCCGAGATAAATCTTCGGCAATTGGATCCCCTACCCCTGTTGAGTCGACTATCACTAGTGCATTGTTGTACTTTGCTGCTAACTGCTGAACTCGTAACTTCTGTATAGACCATGCTAGATCTTGAAACCTTTCCCATGCGACGACCTCCCTTGTTACTGAATCAATAACAGTTAGTACAGTAAAGTCAACTGTCTTAGCCAAGTCAGCACCGATAACATAAAATCGTCCAGGAATAGCAGCCTTATAATCGCCTACGATACATTGTCTAATCTTCTTAAAAACCCCTGTCTCTTCCGACAGAAACTCCGCCATAATTTCCTGCGTGAACATCATCTCCGTCATGTCACGCTTTGACTCTTCGATCTCTTCTGGCTTAATGTAAGCGTTGATTGCCGTCGGCTGTTTCCAGCTTCGCCAGCCTTTGTCGCCGTTAACGCCTCGCATGTACAAGTCGTAGAACCAATTCTTGCCACGAGGTGTTGAATAAAAGTAAGCTGGGGCTTGGTAATCAGCGAGCATCGGGCGAAGTACCTGCGACCATACATGAGCCTTAACCAAAGCCGCCTCGTCGACACGAAGGGATTTAAGCGCCACTCCAACCAGCGAATCCTCTTTGTCCGCCCCTTTAAGTTCAATGCGTGTCGGAGTACCTTTCTCGTCCAGTATGTTAGGATTGTGAGCATATAATTCCTGTTCGTTAAACACCCAGTCTTTGTCAACCTCCAGTACAGCTTTAAGACGAGTCCAAGCAATAGACTTAATCTGCCTGTAGTTAGGCCCGACGAGCCAATGACGACCAGCATCCAAATAAGCATCTTTAACTATCCCCTGAATCTCCTCCTCCGTCTTCCCACCCCGACGGCCACGCACCACAACCTTAAAGCGAGTAGGGTCGTTATGGATCTCCTTCTGGTACTCCTGCGGCGTATATTTTATACTCACCGTCTTTTCAGCCATCTACTTACCTCTGCTTAGAATACAATTATATATTTTATAATACTTTATTTGCACTAGTAACCAAAGTATTCTAAAGAAAATCACCATCACTCCCCCCACTTAACATTAATCTGCGTATACGTCTTATTCTCCGTCGTAGTACCCTTAACCTTGATATACCCCTCCAACTCCAACCCCATCAACGCCGCCTTCAAACGCATCGCATGATCCTCATCCACATGCTCATCCCCATACTTGTCCACCGTCGTCTTCGTCGCCTTCAAAGCATCCTTAATCGCCTTTACATAATCATCTATCGAAATCCCAGCCTTACGGCACGCACCAACAATAACAGATAGTTCCGTCGATGCAACTTCTAATTGAGCTGGTAATTGTTGATTTAAAGCAGTGGGTAGGGATTGAGTAGCAACTAAATTTTTAGTAGTATTTTTTTTAGCCATCATTTCCAATATTATACCTAAGTATAATTTTTGTCAAATTTTTTTGAGTAGTATTTTTTTTATTGGAATTCATAGAGGTGTCATATATCTACATACAAGCCTAAAGAGAAATCTACAGCGGGATCGACTTTAAAAAGACCCCACCCCCATTTTGCAGGTGGAACTTCTTATAATCTTTTCTGTTATTGTTAAGTATAGTGGTTAATAATTAGCTTCCTATAAGATACGTTATGTTAAGTAGCCATTGGACAACCACTATATTATATCCTTATTATATATAATAGATATAATGAGTGCGCTTTCCATGGCATAACCCCTAACTATTTTCCCTATATATAATAGACTAACCCCTAATAACCCTATATAACCCTATACTTATTCATACTTGTATAAAATAAAGGTATATTTAAGTTATAATAACAATAGCAAAAGTAGGGGGTTGATATAGGGTTAACCCGTCCTAAATCTCATAACATGTTGTTATTAATAATCTTACAGAAACCGTCATAAAATAAAAGTATAGGGTTAAGCTATAAACCGTTGGTACATATAAACTTACAAAGCGAAATTTTGATAATTTCAAAAAAGTATGGGGTTAGAAACCCTTAAAACCTTAGTTTAATGTAAAATAAATAAAAATAAAATAAAATTACTTGACATGAATCAATTGCCATGTTATAATTAGTCATAATCAGTAATAAAGCTGGTTAATAACAAGGGAGAAAAAGCCAATGACGCTAACTAAATACTGGAAAGCAAATAAAAGAGCAATAAAATCAAATTGGAAAAAAGAATTTATCAGGGCTAAATATGATTATTCAATGCTTTCATATATTAATAGCATTACAGCCCATATTTTGAGCATTAAGGGTTTAGATATTGATATTGAATTTGGGGCGATTGAGAGAGAACTATATCGGACAATATAAGGGAGAATATCATGGATTATCTTAAAGACTATCAATTAATAAAAATGCCCGATTCATTCAATAGTATTATGTTTAGAGTTGTGCATTTAGCGGATGATTTCGCAGATAGACTAGCAATATACCGAAAGAATGATGAAAGCAATTACATTATAAACTTAAAGAGAACACCGACTGATAAGCAATTTGAAGTTATTAGACTTTCATTCTATAAGCCTGTTCAATGCGGGATTGATATTTATGTTAATGGCAAGTTATATAAAAGCACAAAGTGTTGCACGTTTAAAGAGTTGTTGAATCAACGTATTAACAATGATGTTAAATTAAATGGGAGATAATAATATGAAAATTATAACCATAAACACACTAGACCTAAGAGAACAGATTGCATTATCGCTAGCAAGTTTTTTAGACACCGATAAGTACAGCGTTACAAACATTGCTATTAAAATGGCTAATGAGATTGAATTAATGAGCATTAACAGAAAGGTTAAATAATATGAAAACTAAACTAACAGATTCTTACGGCAATGACTTATTAGATGAAAATGGATGTGTTCAGTATGTTAATTTAGAGTTAAGCAATATCGACAAAGAAACGGTATATTATGCCTTATCACGCCTTTTAGATGAAGATATTGACCAAGATGAATTTAATTATATTTCAAATCTTAGGGATAAATTTAGCGTTAATAAATAAGGGAGTGATTATGAATAAACAAAAATGGCAAGTAGTATTCACTAATGATTATATCGAAGTGCATGACAAGGAAGGGAAAATATTAACTTGGACTAAAGAGGAATGGAAAGAAGATGATAATGTTCCGTTCTATCTTGCAAACGCAATAGTTAAAGTTGCCAATGGTGAATTATTACCATAAGAAAGGATTAATTATGATAGCACGTAATAAATGCGAAATATGCGGTGTGTTTAGCAAAGTAGGCTTTACTGATTGCGGGTTAATATGTGAGTCTTGTTTTAATAAAGAATTGCAGATAAGCGCATATAATTACGCAATAGACCAATGTATTAAAACTATAAAACAAGTTGAGAATTGGCCTAGCCCAGAAGATGTTATTAAATTAATTGAGCCATTAAAGAAAAAAGAACATAAGAAAGAAGGTAAATAATATGTATACATTAAAAGACTTAGACCCAATTAAAAATGCTTTTAAAGCGATAATGATTATTATTGCTATTACAATGTTTTTTATTGGTTATCTTATCGGAAAGGGGGTTATATGAGTAAATTCGCCTTTCCTCATCAAGTTATTGGTGAATATGGGTCTAGAAACCCTGCGCTAGGAATGTTATTAGAGGACTATTTTGCGTCAAAAGCATTACAAGCATTGATATTAAAACAAGACCATAATGCCGTTGACTTAATCGCTAGAGATAGTTATGAACACGCTATAGCAATGATGAAAGAACGGGAACGATTAAAACAATCGGGGGTTATTTAATATGTCAAACATACTATATGAACTTAAAGAAAAGGCGTTCCATTGTTGGCAAGTAGGGGAACGATTTGAAGATATTAAAGATATTATAGACAAAGCATATAGCCAAGGATATATAAGCGGACTTGGTAATCAATCTAAATTATATGACAAAGGCTATGCAGACGGACTAAGTAAAGCTAAAGAGGTTTTAAAAGGATAAATTTAATCAATAACCTAACACTAAACAAAGGAGAAAGCCAAATGGAAACGACAACTACAGACTTAAGCGAATTTGGAATGAGGGAAATTATCGAAGCGAATAAATTATTAACGGCTTGGGTTAATAATGGATTGCCAAATGATTTCTACGATGACGGTGTAACAATAATGATGAATAAAAACAGTGGGAATGTATTCCTTGCTAATAGTGAATACCAAGTTGCTATGGAGTCCGACGGTAAATTATATTCCTTCTATAGCACACCGTACAACGGCATTGAAGGAAGTTATGAAGATTTAATGGCGGATTATGAAAACATGTCAAATGAAGATAAAGAATATATGGATCAATTGACAGCTAATCGCAAAGGGGGAATAAATGTGCGCTGAGATAATTTATTATAAAGTTTACAACAAGGACACTGGAAAAATTGTTTTAATAACTAAAGAAATGTTGGAAGCATTAAAACCAAAGGAAGATAATTATATTGTTAAAGAAGCACAACACAAAGACTATTTTAGATCAATGGGGGTGAATTATGACACACCAACACGCTAACTATAAACAATTAAGAACGTTAAGGCGTACCGGCGCGTTTCAGGGTAACAACCACGCCACAATGCCATCTAAATGGCTTATAATAGCCTTTATAGGCACGATCGCGCAGATTGATTGTAATAATTTAGCAGATGATTACTTAGCAGTTAATAATATTTAATTAACTAACAATTATAAACGGGGGAAAATGACATGAACACGCATATACAAACGAAACGCACACTATTAGATCTAGCAATAAAAGCGCATATTTTAGAAAGCATTGATAATAGTGGTTATGACGGCGGGATTTTAGAAGATGATAAAGCAAAGTTAACATTCCTTTATAATACGTTTATTTCTGAATATGGATGGGCAATTAAACACCATGGTGAAGTTGGCGCATTTAAAGAATGGTTACAAGGCTTGCCAAGCGCAATGACAGTTCATTTTACAAACCATGATATATTACAATTTGCATTATCAACTGGCTATTACGGTGAGTCAATGACTGAACGCCAAGAAAATCAAGTGCTAGATAATTGGTTTAATCTCGTCGCTGTAAAAACTTTTCAATTGTTCCGCAAACACAAGGTAGGTGCATAATGAACGCTATCACTAAAAAAGCAAGCACACACGCTAAAAACAACATGCAACGGGCGTTTAATCGCGCCATAAAGAAATACAGCGAATATGAAAAGGTTTGGGCGTCTATTGGCGTTAAACGTGAAAAGGTTGAAACTGAGCAAGAGCGTGTATATAAATCAGGGAGGTATTAATATGAAACAATACAATAAAAATTTTGTCGCATACTGCAAATATAACAACATAGATATTAACCGAGAAGATGTTGCAATGTGGGAATTTATTGCATGGGTTAGTAAAAAAGCTCGTGAATTTAGAAATATTCATAAATTAGATGCCTATCATCCAATAAGTAGGTTAGAGTCATGGGCTGAATATATTGAGAAAGGCGGGGAATAATGGCTATTAACTATTCCGAATTAAGAGCGTTAAGGCGTACCGGCGCGTTTAACACCGCAAATCCCGCCACAATGCCACTTAATTGCGTTATAACGGTCATTCTAGGCACGATCGCGCCATTGATGGTAGCTTTCCTTGTCTTTGGCTATTGTCACTTGTTGGTTATCCTAGCGAAAGGAGCAAATTAATGCGCTTAACGCCCATCTCAATCTGTTTATGGCTGTACAGTAAAAACGCAAGACAAAACTATGAGTGGTATCAGAAAAGGGTACGCATATATATGGATGAATATACAGAGGTGACTAAATGAGAGAGATTAAGTTTAGAGCGTGGTGGAAAACGCAATCTGTTATGGCGCCTGTATATGATTTAAAGTATGATTTTTATAACCCCCAAGAAAACATGCCTAGCACAAAGACTCTTATTCTTAAAACTTTGTCTATAGACACTCATTCAACATACCCTTATAAGGATTTCCTTAACCATGGAAAAATCGGGTGGAACAACCCAAATATGATGGTTAATGTAGAAGAATGTGTGCTAATGCAATACACAGGACTAAACGACAAGAACGGCAAAGAGATTTATGAGGGGGACATTGTTAAAGCCACGATTTATGGGGGGGGACAGTTTGACTGGCAAAGTTTGGTGGGATCAATGGCAATGTGGCTTTATGATGATCGATAAACCAATGAGTCGATATATGCGAGATGATGACGATACAATATTTATTGAAGTCCTAGGTAACATATACGAAACCCCCGAATTACTAACAACAAAGGAGCAACAATAATGAATAAAAACGCACGCTACCCAATTGCATCAATCACAAGTAAAGATATTGAGGTATTAACTCGTCGAGATTTAGTAAAGCAAAAACATAATGTTACCGACGAGGATATTTATATCGCTGGACTTGAAAGTTTAGAAAAGTTAGAAAAATAATGCACAAAATGCTTGATTAATCAATTGTACTTTGGTATAATCACCGTTACTTAATTATCAATACTGGATAGGGATAATGTCAATTTTTAAGTCAATCAAAATTAATAACGTCGCTTCTTTCACTAGAGGCGGCGTTTTTATTTCCCTGCGATAAGATTGCGCCAGTACGCAACCTTTTGTCCATGATGAAAGGCGCAGGGCTTTAATTAAACTATGCAAGAACTCCAAGAAAAAGTACAAGCAGACGACAGAATGTTCTCAGTTGCATCTAAGGTTATGCAAGGAGAAACTGGTTTTTTATTTGTTTACTGTTTGGAAGAAAATGTATTTTATCAATATAGTAATGGTTATTGGAAAAAAGTATTTGATCTTGAAATATTGAGTCTTATCTCTAGAACATTTACCCAGAAACAAGCAAATATAAATAGATTTAACATATCCACTAAAAAACAAATTATAGAGCAATTAAAAACAATGGTTTTTAAAAGACTTGAGACATTTAATTCATATGATTTGATTAATTTCAATGCAGGAATGTTTGATGTTAAAGCTGGGAATATTATAGAACATAACCCAGATTACTTGTCAACTATTCGCATGAAATATGGATATGATAAAGATGCAGAATGTCCTCTGTGGTTAAAAACACTTGAAGGTATTTTTGAAGGAGATAAAGATAAGATCAATGTATTACAAGAATACGTTGGATATTGTTTGACAAGAGATGTTACTAGAGAAAAAGCTTTACTTCTATTGGGAGATAGTCGCTCTGGTAAGTCAACAATATTAAACACAATAAATTACCTTATTGGCGAAGAGAATGTATCTAATATTGCCTTAGAGTTTTTATCTAACCCACAATATACCGCTATGTTGATTAACAAAATGATAAATATTGATTGGGACGTTTCATCTGGTGCAGAGAAATTTGAAGCTAACTTCAAAGTTATTACATCGGGTGAACCAGTTAATGTTAATGATAAATATGTTAAGACCTTTACATTTAGACCGCACTGTAAATTAATTATGGCAGCAAACAAATTTCCTCGTATTACAGACCACTCTTCCGCATTTTATAAGAGATTAATATTAATTCCATGCAATAGAGTTTTTGAAGCGCATGAGCAAGATATTAAATTAAAAGAAAAATTAAGGTTAGAGTTATCTGGAATATTTAATTGGGCTGTTGCTGGATTAAATAGACTAGAAGAACGGGGATATTTTGAAATGAATAGCAAGTTTATGACTGACGCTATTGAGGAACTTCGAGAAGAAAGCAATCCTGTTGATATATTTTTTAAAGAGAATATTACTACAGATACTAGCGGTAAGTGTGAGATAGAAAAAGTAGAACTTTATAACAGATATACCGCATGGTGCAAATTAAATGGCAATGTTGCAATGGCAAATAATAAATTTGGAGCATCAGTATTTGCTAAATATTCTAAGTTTACACCAAAGGATACTAAAAGTTATACAGGAAGCCATAAAAGAGTTTGGAAAAACTTGGTATACGTAGAATCATTACCTAAAGGAGAGAATGTGCAATGGCAGGATTAAAAAATTCCCTCACCGTTCAGGATACTACAAATTCCTATGGGTGCTTGGCTGGTGCAAATCCAGCGGGGAAAATAAAATATAAACTAAAGAGTAAAGTAAATCCAAGAAGAACAAAAAAAGAAAAGATAGTAGATTCCGTTAAGATGATAAAAATCATGGGAACTCCAATAGTTGCTAAGAATTTAAACAAAGTAGTTTTTTAAAATGAAATTAGAAGATTTAGATTTATCAGATGAAAGAAAAAAATATTTGAAAAATATGTGTGAATATTTTAATGCGTCAAGAGTTACAATTTCCGACGGTGATTGGAAATCAACGTGTGCAGAAATACATGAAATCAATCAGAAAAATATTTATAGGTTATGGGAAAAAAATTGTTGACATTCCAGTAATTATACTGTATTATACTGGTGTAATAACAAGGAGAGATAAATGAGTCGTAACAAATTATACGTAGCAAGAATTGAAATTTGCATCACAAAAAAGATGAAGAAAGATTTAGAAGAAGAGGCAAGAAATAGGGACAAAACAACAAATGAATTTATTAGAACAATTATTGAAGATTACTTATCATAACCCACAACAAAGGAGAAACAAGCCATGAACCCACAAACGTTAGAACTTCTCGATTTAATTACAGATTTAAGCAATATGGAAGAATCTGCATATGTTGACGCAGAAGTATTGTAGTCGCCAGGGGTATGGCTACCTTCCGCCCTCATACCTAATGAGGGTTCTGGCGGCTACTAATCTCTGTAAAATATGCGGTGTATTAACAAATAATTTATTCGTATGCGAGAAATGTAAGGAGAAGATATGTTAGAAAATCACGTAGCAGAATATAAAGAAAAACAAATTATATGCCAAACATGCAACGGTTCTGGATCAATAAAGGTAACACCAGAAGAAGTCTTTGAAATAATGGAACATACGACCATTGAACACGCTTTAAGAGTTTATAGACAATGGCGTGGATTAGATGGTGAGATTGATTGTTGCGATTGTGATGCTGTTGGAGAATTTACTGTTAGATACTAATAAAAGGAGAAATAAAATGGCTTTCAAACGTACAAAAGACCTAGCTGTAAAAGTTGGAACATACCAAGCAAAAGATGGCAGCACAAAGAATCGTTACCAACAAGTAGGAACATTAATGGAAGATGAATCTGGTTCTAAGTTTCTTTTAATTGATCCTACATTTAATTTTGCAGGTATACAACGTGAACAAGGTAAAGATAGAGTTTTAGTATCATTGTTTGATCCTAAACCTAAGGGCGAATCAACTGATACGGGTAAAGCAGTGTCAGAGCCTGAAAACATTGTATGGGATAATTAATTATGGAAAACCAATTAAGCAATATAAACACAGAAATCCTATCATCGCTAATACTTAAAGGTGATATATCAGGACTTAATTCTACGCAACGAGTTCAGTATGTGACTAATTTATGCCAACGCATTGGGCTAGATCCTTTAACACAACCGTTTAAGATTCTTAAATTACAAGGTAAAGAGGTACTTTATGCAGACAAAGGTTGCGCTCAACAATTGTGCAAAGTGTATCAAATATCGACAGAGGTTACGAAAAGAGAAAAGATTGAAGACATCTATATTGTTACTGTCAGAGCAACTGGAAAAGATGGAAGATTCACAGATGAGGATGGCGCAGTCACTATCGGTGCTTCTAAAGGAGATATACTCTGTAATGCGATGATGAAAGCAGTTACTAAGGCTAAACGTCGTGCTGTATTAGCGTACTGTGGCTTAGGTATGCTAGATGAAACAGAAATTGAAACAATACCTAAAGCCGTAACAATTGAATTGCCTAATCCTGAAGAAGAAGCAAAGATTGAATTAGATAAAAAGATTCAAGCTATGCGTCGTGCTATCATGGATATTAAAGTAGCAATAGGCGATAAAGCATGGGCGGAAGTATTGACTTGGCACAAGGTTGCAGATGTAATGTTATTAGAAGACTTAGCACTAGGGAAAACTATTTACCAAGACATGAAGAATCAATTAGGTAAAAATAAAGATGGCAAAGCCTGAAGATGAATTGTGCAAGAAAGTAAAGAATAGATTAAGTTATTGGCAGTCACAAAAAGTTGTTATCCATACAGATGATATACGACGACTTAATCTACGACAGATAAAAGGAATGTTTATTAGTTCCAAGCCTAAAGGTTCTCCAGATTTAGTGTCTTATTTTAAACATAACAATTCTTGTGGGATATTGTTTATAGAACTAAAGACAGAGAATGATAAGCATCGAGTTGAACAATTAGAGTTTATGATGAAATTCAAGGATCTTACAAATGTCCATTATCTGATTTTAAGAGATCCTAATCAAATAGATATTACATTAGAGAACATAACAGGATACGTACAAAACACACTGGATAATATCGTACTATGACAAAACGTAGATCTGGGGTAATTCGATATAAAGAACATAAATGTCCTAATTGTAGAATAATATTCAAACGTCCTAGATGGAAGAAACAAGTAGCATGCTCTAAGAAATGTGCTTTAGAAATTAGAAATAGTAATAAAGATACAGCAATTAATAACTTTACCGGCGGTAAAAAAAGAGGAAGAAAAGTGAAAGAAAAACAAGGCGGCGAAAAACACCAAGAAACAATATTTGCCGCTGAAGGTGAGGAAGGTCAAGTTTTATGAAACAAACAACTATGCGAAGGAAGCCTAAGAAATCGCATCCGTGGTTAAAATTCGATTACTTTGGCAGCAAACCAAAAGAAATGGTCGACCTACTTGGCTATATAGTAGAAGGTAAGAACAGTAAAAAACAACGAAGATTAATCAATAAGGGAGAATGTATATGAGTTACTTAATGAATGACGAACCCGAACCAAATTTCCGCCCGTTTATACTTGCATTTATTATTATGGCTCTTGCTATCTTTTTTGCGCTAAAAGCACATGCAGAAAGCTATGTTGATTACGCTACTGGCGAGAAAGCGCTTTCCGCCGTTGGCAGCCAGTACGTAGCCAAGCCAGAGCCACAAGTAGCAGTAGACCGTCACGTTTTAAACCGTTCTGATTATGAAAGCGACAAAAGTATTCTAATCGCAGGCGTTCGCTATACGCCTAAGTTTGAGGTAAGCGAGCCAGTGGCGGTTTCTAATGAAACTGTGGTACGTGAGTTTATTGCGCCGCAAGAAGGTGTTAAGGTTAGTGCAACAATTGAATCTGATACGGAAGCACCTGTGAATTATCCATTATAGGTGTAAATGTTGAAAACTGTGTGCGAGCTTTGTTAGGTGCGGTGACCAAAACATTTAAACTTGATGCCAAAGAGTAGACCGATATGGTATGGCTAGATAGTAAGCCGCACACAGCTTATTTAACGTAGAAACTTTAGGGGGAAATAATGAACGCACAGGGTGATAACGGGCAGGCATGGGGGAACGTATGAACACACAGAACGAACGGGAACGCATCATTAATCAGTTACAAAAAACTACCAGTGAAAATGAGCCATTCTTTAAGTCTGATTTAGAAGCTATTGCAGACTGGCACTTAGCAGAAGTTAAGAGGATTGTGGAGCCGTTAAATAATTTATTAAAATTAGAAAAGAATGGTTTTCTTCTTGGCGGCGAACCTGATGCGGCAATAAAAGAAACCCTCAAACGTGCAAACGGGGGCGAATAATGGAAGAACTTAAACCGTGTAAATGTGGAAGTACGGATATTCACGAAGAAGTGATGTCAGATAATAAGAGTCATATAGCTTGTCAAGTTTGTGGGTTTCAAATTATTACAGATTATCCAGAATGGTCTTTTGAAGCATGGAACACCCGAGCAAAGGAGTAAATAATGCACACATACGCTAATAAACGGGGGAGCGATAATGTCTGAACCGCTATATGAACAATTTGTATGCACAATAAATTATAAAACTGGTAAGCATGAGGTTAATTATGTCTGAACCGCTATCGAACGTAAACACGCCTTTATCTTATAAACTTGGAATTTACCGTAAAGAAGCTCACGACCCAAGATTATGTATCCCAGAGGATTGGAAGGGTTATAACAAATGCGTTAGAGATTTAGACCAGCTATCGCCGGATGTTCATAAGTTAGCAGAGATACTAAGAACGCCTATATCTAGCGAATATAATAGTATCAAAGATGAAAGCATACTAATAGCACAAGAAATAATCAACAAGATGAGCGAATGGATTAAGAGATGAACTGGCAACACGTTTATCCAGTTAATGACCACAAACCACATGACACAGATAGTTTGTATTGTATGTGTCAACCTGAAATTGATTGGACGAATCAGATAGTAATACATAACGCATGGGATATGAGAGAAGCACAAGAGTACGTTAATAAAGAGAGGTGTTGATTAAATGAAGAAAGGCTCTAATTGGTATAAAACACATAATCTACTAAGAACGGATAAAGATATTAAACTATTATACAAAAAAATATTTGAGATTCTTGGACGCAACGGTGATTATTATATAGGAGAACAAAACTATACAAAGAAAATGTCAACGACTCAATCAGTAATTCATTATATTCTTAACTATTATGGCATTAAGAGGATTAAATGAAAAAATACCAAATTATATATGCTGACCCGCCCTGGGCATACCAAGGTGAAATGATGAATAGTTCTGTTACTGACCATTATTCAGTAATGGGTTACAAAAATATTGCTCAATTACCAATTAAGGATTTAGCAGACGAAAATTGTGTTTTATTTATGTGGGTTACGCTACCTAAACTTAATCAGTTTATGGAAGTTGTTAATGGGTGGGGATTTGAATACAAAACCACAGCTTTTGTTTTGGTGAAAAAAAATAAATTGGCAGACAGTTTTTTTATGGGTTTAGGCCGATGGACAAGAGCAAATCCAGAAATTTGTATATTAGCAACTAAAGGTCAAATATCTCGTAAACGCCAAGATATTAGACAGTTACAGATATATCCAGTTCAACAACATTCCAAAAAACCAGATGAATTTAGAACCTTAATAACTAATTTAGTTGGCGATTTGCCACGCATAGAATTATTCGCTCGTAATAAAACAGAAGGTTGGGATGTGTGGGGAAATGAAGTAGAAAGCGATATTGAACTTAAACAATCAACAAGATGAACGTATGGATCGTTAAGAAAGGATAATATGAAAAAA
>ERZ869925.281-NODE-281-length-38273-cov-14.005312_pt1 | contig 38273 bp, 68 predicted proteins | sample MGYA00579311_ERZ869925 | MGnify/ENA primary metagenome ERZ869925 (study PRJEB32216, sample SAMN09231817) | wastewater metagenome | place: USA: Maryland | collected 2016-07-30 | study: EMG produced TPA metagenomics assembly of the PRJNA472060 data set (Reclaimed...
CGGCTCCCCTTGTACGGGGAGATCATCCGCAGCCCGGATCTCGGCGCGTAGACAGCGACGGCGCGCGTGCATCGCCGTGAACCCGTGGCGCAACGTCGTCGAGTGCCCGTAGTCGTCGACCACGCACGCCACCCACCACAGCCATCCGATCTTCGTGATCTCAATGCGTGGCATGGGGCGTCTCCTCGGGTAGAGCGACCGCCGCCGCACGCTCACGTGCCTTCACGATGTGTGCGTTGAACAGTTCATCAGGGCAGTACCAGTGAGCCTGTTGGAGCAGCATCGCCTGACCACACACGCCGCAGTCACGGTCCAGCCGTTCCTGCTCGTGCTGGCTGAGTGCGTTCTCGTAGAACTGGACCTGCTGTTCGAGCGCCTCGATGCGGGAGGCCGCGGCCACCACATCCAGGTGGTCGCTCATGCTGACGCGATGATTCACCTTGCTCCAGGTCCGCAACCGTCGTGGTAGTTCGCTGATGGTGCCTACTTGGCGTCCTCGGGGTAGAGCAGTCGCAGCCGCGATGCGGTCAAGTAGCTCATTGGACGGGTAGCCGTCGACCTCGCGCAGTAATGCTCGGAGGCGATCGTTCTCCTGCAACGCAGCGTTTCTTGCATGGATGACGCGATCCATCGCAGCGAGCGTTGCCTCGTAGCCCTTCGTCTCAACGTCCTCGAACTCAGGCCTCATGGCGTCTCCTCGGGTAGAGCGACGAGCCTGAACAGCGTGAACGGCGCTGGCGGGCCTTCAACGAGGTTGCCCTGCATGTCTCGGTAGGTATGAGCCGTCTCTGCAAGTCCGTGGGTGGTGGTCGCTTCCACGACCTCAGACCCACCACACGCAGGACAGCGAACCTCACGCTCGGTGCCCTGTTTGTCGTCGAGATAGCCGTCCTCGCAGCGCGCGCACGGCTTCGACTCGCGGCTCACGACTACTCGGCTACCAGGAGGACACGCCACAACCACAAAACCGGCAGCGGCGAGCGCGTCGAGGATGTCGTCGGTTTGCACGTCGCATTGCCAGCCCTGCTGGACCGTCCTCAGAATCACCTCGTCGATCACGTCGCGCGGGTTCACGGTCACTTCCCACCCCCAACCCCAGGCCAGCCCTCCGGCGGCTGTTCCCACGTCTTCACCGGGCCGGACTTCACGCCCGCAGGTGGCTCGATCGTCCACGACGGTGGAGGCGGCTGGTCGCGCTCAGCAGCGAACTCAGCACGCCACCGAGCCGAACGTCGATCCGACGCCGCGTCGTATTCGGCCCAGTCGTTGCGGGCAATGAACGCGCCGTTGGCGAACTGCACGCCCGCCGTCGAACCCTCGTCCGAAACGGCGAACTCGGCAGCCTCGGTTTCGGAGTCAAACCACTGGACGCCCAGCGAGTGATACCACCACGTCCACAATGCAACCTTGCTCATGCTTCCCCCTCGTCTTGGGCCAGCACGAAAGCGATGGCCTTCTCCCAACTCGTGAACTCGTGCTCGCCGACCAGATAGCGGTCGCCGGCACGTTCGATCTGCAAAACCTTCCTCGCTGCCGCTACGCCTACCCTGGCAGCCTCCACACGGGTCCGATCGCGCCATCCGTCATTCACAGCAGCCCGTCCGATGTCCAGTTGCAGCCGTTGCCGTCCCAGCAGCACGACTCGTGCCCGATCGACCCGGTACAGACGTGCCCGTGCTCGTCGACAGACTCACAGGACAACACCTCGCAAAGCGCGCCGTACAAACGCTCATTGATGCCGGTCTTGATCCCCTGCGCGACGTACCACTCGGGCGCGTAGCAAGGCGACCCATCCGGGTGCGTGCCGTACTTGTCGGCGTCCGGGCGGTCGAGGTTCGCGGCGCTCAGCCCGAAGTTCACCTCACCGGCGACGACGCGGCGAACGGCCCGGTCGACGAGAGCGAGCAACGTCACCTCGTGCGGTTCGATCCCCGGTTCGGCCAGCAGGTCTGCTTGGTGGTCCATTCGGGTTCGGCGGTTCACGGCTGCTGCTCCTCTACAGGAAGGGACACGGCCCCACCGTTCATCGTTCGGCCTCCGTCGCGTAATGCCGCAGCAAAGCCGCCAGCGCGCGTGCCTCCTGTGACGTCATCACCCGATCCGTCGGAGCCTCGGCCGGTTCCTCGCCCGTGATCCGCAAGCACACCTGGCCTTCTTCGAGGTCGACAATCGCCATCGCCATCGGGTTGTGGCACTCGAATTCCATTTTCAAGCTCATCTTGCGCGCTCCTCGGGGGCTGCGGGTAGTGGTACACGGAAGGTCACAGAATCCCCAATCGCTCGTACGCCTTGTCGCGTTCGTCGATGACCTCACCGAGCTTCGATTCGAGGTAGTCGATACGGTGCGCAGCGTCGGTGAGCATCTTCGGCGCTCGCGTGGCGACGATCACACCGTCGTCCTCAAAGATCGACGCCAGTTCGCGTAGTGCCTTCGCGTGCGGGTACCAGTCTCCATCGGCGCTCACTGCTGCTCCTCTACAGGCGCCCATTCGACGCAGCCGAAGTCATTGCGGCACCGCAACGACGACCGATACATCGACGCATCCATCGTGTACGCCCGGGCGGACAGACCCCAGCCGTGGCTGACCGCATGGCAGCGGCCCCAACGACCGGCGTTCTCGGTAACCAACTCCGTCGTCCGCTGGCTTTCTCGTAGCTCCGTGTAATCGACGTCGAGGCTGCCGAGTTCATCCCACAAGGCGTCCACGACATCGCCCTCGTCGGGCGCCGCCCACTCTTCCTTGTGCCAGTGCTTGCACGTTTCGCACAACGGATTCATCGCTGCTGCTCCTCTACAGGAAGGGACACGGCCGACCGCTGGCGAAACTCGAGATGCCGACCGTCGAGCATCAGGTCCAACAGCTCCCAGTACGACAGGCAGATGTCGCAGCCGCCGAGATCGCACTGCACTCTGGTGTGCTCGACGAACGACGGCTCAACGATCTTCTTGCGACGGAACTTCATCGTTCGGCCTCCGTCGCGTAGTGCCGCAGCAACGCAGCGAGCGACCGTGCCTCCTGCGACGTCATCACCCGATCCGTCGGCGCCTCGCTCGGTTCCTCGCCGGTGAGCCGCAAGCACACCTGGCCTTCTTCGAGGTCGACAATCGCCATCGCCATCGGGTTGTGGCACTCGAATTCCATTTTCAGGCTCATCTTGCGCGCTCCTTGGGGGCTGCGGGTAGTGGTAGACACCAGAAGGTCACGCCGACACCTCCGGGGGGAGTGGGAGCCCGTGGCAGGTCGGACAGTTCGGGTGACAATCGCGGCCGTGGTCGTGCTTACGGAACCCGCACGCCCTCGAATGCGCGCGCCGGTCGAACGGTCCCGGTTCGAGGTGGTCGGCCATCGGGAACCCGCACACGCACAGGTTCGACCCGACCTGCACGTTCGCGTACTCGCACGGGCCACCCGATTTCGGTGGGACGAGCGGACGTTCGAGCTCTTCGACCCGGGCGCGTAGCCGGATGATCTCGTCTCTCGCTTCGAGCATCGCTTGCGCGGCACGGATCCGGGCCAAACCGGCGAGCGCAGCCTCGAACCGCTCCGGCGGCGTCGGCGACAACGCAGCCGACCGCGCCGGCACCGGTCCCCTCGTCGAGGTGCGGGCGTCGATCAGCCAACGCTCACGTTCCCACCGCAACACGTAGGTGAGGTCCGTCAACGCCTCGGCGTGAGCGGCGAGCTTGTAGATGATGTCGTTCATTCGATCTCCCATCCGAAGTAATTGCCGAGGTGTTCACCTTCGGCCGTGAGCGCGTCGAGGACGCACGGCTGGCACAACGTCGTCGGCGTCCTGTCGATCCAAACGTCGGTCACGACAGTGCGCTCGCCGCATCCGTCGCAGTGATCGCCGCGGTTCAGGTCAGCTACGCATGACCGCCATTCGGTGTCCGTGTGCTGGTCGCGGAACTGGCCGCAGTACCCGCAAACCTCGTGGCACATCAGGCACGTCAACTGCGGATCGTGGACGACCATGCCGTGGCCGCACGTCGAACACACCGCGCCGTCGTGGCGGCCGGAGCACGGAGCCGACCGAACACCGGCAGCGTCGACCCGGTGCATGACGCCGATGTTCACAAGGTCGGACTTGAGGCTCGCCTTCTCCTCATCCGAAGTGTTCGGAAGTTCCGAAATGACCTTCGCCATGCGCCTTGCCGCTTCACGGATCGCTTCGCTGCGGTTCATGCTCATGGTGCACCCCTGCCTGCCGCGCCTTCGGCCAGCAAGTCGTCCAGACGCTCATGCAGCCGCTGCTTGGCGGTCCACACGGCTTCGTGGTGGCGGCGTGACGCCTCTGCGGTGTTGCCGTGCATGGCGCGCTCGCATTGCCGCCACACGATCGCCGCATGGACGACAGAGCGAAGCGCGTCGATGTGATCCAACGCACCGGTGACGGATTCGGCAAGCGTCCCCTTCGGCCCTTCCGGCCACGGCGCGGAACCCTCCATCCACGCGAGCAGCGGGTAGTCCTCGCGGGCGCTCATGCCGACATCACCCAGTCGACGACGATCTCGGGAAGGCCAGCGAGGCGGAGCACGTCGACCCTTGGCGCTCCGAACCCGTTGATGGCCGACAAGGCGAGGAGGACCGCTTTGATCGCTTGCATCTCTTCGGTGCCGACGATCGCGGCGCCCATCGCGCGGGCCGCTTCGCAACCGTCGTCGTCTCCGAGGGTTTCGCCGAGCGCCGCCCAGCCGAGCTCGTACCCGAAATCCTCCGGTGGTGGAGTCAGGTCCCATCCGAAGGCGTCGACCCCGAACGCATACTTTCCGTCGTCGTAGCTCATGGTGTTCCGTCCTTCTCTGCGGGTAGTGGTAGACGGACGGTCACAGGGCCAGCACCTCTTGAGCCATGCGCTTCGCTGCGATCTCGCAGTAACGCTCGGATAGTTCGATACCGATGGCGCGGCGACCGCAGTCCTTCGCCGCTCGCAGCGTGGTCCCTGAGCCGCAGAAGGGGTCGAGCACAAGTTGAGCGTCGGTCGACGCGACCGCGGTGCGGGCGAGCTTCAGCGGGAACGGCGCCGGGTGCTCGGTGTCGCCCTCGGGCGGGATGCGCCACACGTCGTCAACCGAGCGTGTCGTGGTGCGGAACGCCGGCTTCGCCAACAGCAGCACCCACTCATGAGCAGATTGCTGGACGTCACTCACGCCGGAACCTCTTCTTGCGGGTACTCGGACCACGTGCGGCCGTCGAGCCCGCGGCCGTTGACCTTCGGAGCGCGCCCGCCCCACTGCTTGAAAAAGAACGCGACCCCGGCGTCGATGCACTGGTCGCGGATGTCGCGCACCCAGCCCGGGTCGACCGGACGCGAGTGCGGGCCGGACTCGCCGCCGACGATCACCCAGTCGATGCCAGTTAGGTCCAACGAAGGCAGCGGGCCGATGAGCGGTTCGAGGCTCAGGAACCGCACCTCGGCTGGCGTGTCGCGCAGGTGATTCGCACGCCACGTGTACCGGTCGGATTCGATGGACGTGCCCAACCAGATGTTCTCGAGCACCTTCGTCGTGAGCGCCGGCGAAAGGAACTCGGTCACCCATGCGGCCATGCGCTGCGGGCGCTTCGTCAGCACCTGGTAGGTGTGATCGGTTTGCAGCATGGTGTCGAACACCGACTCGATGAACGAGCTCGGCACATCCGGGTGGAACAGATCCGACATCGAGCACACGAACACGCGCTGCGGCTTCTTCCACGCCATCGGTGCGGTCAGTCGTTCGGGGAACAACCGGATCTCGCCTGTCCACTCGCCACGAACCGCGAGCCCCCTGTGAGCGTCACTCAACCCTCGTGAAGCGACGCCAGCGGCGTAGCAGTTATCGCAACCCGGTGAGGCTGCGCTGCAACCGACGATCGGGTTCCACGTCTTCTCGGTCCACTCGATCTTGCTCATGCGTTCACCTTTGCTCGCAGCTTCGACTTCAAGTCCTTCGGTGGCTTGCATGAGAACCGGTCGTCGGCCTCGTCGAAGTCCGCAGCGCGCGGTTCTTCTTCCGGTTCAACTTCCGGTTCTTCTTGACCGCGCATGGGTGCGCGCTGGTGGCGAGCGTCGGTGCGCGGTAGGGATGCGCGTGGATGCGCGGTGGCGTGTGCATCCACGCACGCGAAATCGGGGCTTGTCCACAGAGGTCCGAGAGCGTAGAAGTACACCCCGAGCGACCCGTCGGCACGCCTCGCGCGCTCACGGACGAACACCCCGGCCTCGCACAGATCGACGAGGTGGCGGCGCACCTGACCCTCGGACATGGCGCACTTCTCTGCGATGTACTCGATGCCCGGGTTGCACTGCTGGCGCGCGACGTTGTGGCAATCAGCGACCGCGAGAGCGACGAGCTTGCGAGCCGCCGGCGTGATGTCGAGCTGCCACATGGCGTTCGTCCACGACGTGCTCACTGCGCCGCCCTCTTGCGAGCCCTGTACGCGGCGTTCTCCAGATTGATGCATGTGATGCACCGTCGTCGGCCGTTTGGTCGAATTCGAGTGTTCTCGGGAGTGAACTCGTGCCCCTGCTTACAGTGCTGCGTAGACCCCCAGGGGCTAGCGCCGCGCCGGGAGTTCTCGCCGATGGTGACCGCTTCGAGGTGCGCAGGGTTGACGCAGGGATGAACGCGACACAAATGGTCGATCACGAGCCCGTCGGGGATGGGGCCAACAAGCCGCTCGTAGACGACCCGGTGCGCCTTGAAATGCTTCCTGCCCTCACCGCACGGGCACAACCCGTAGATGACGCCGTAGCCCTCTACGTTGCGTGACCTCTGCCAGATCCAGCAGCCATGTTCGTCCACGACGACAGGCAGGTCAGCAGGGGGTAAAGTCTCAGACATCGGAGCCTCCTTGAGGGCTTCGGTCAGAGTCGGGGCTGTTACCAGCAGCGCCCGACTCACTCGTATATCCGACAAGTGTAGCGCCTGTGCGAACACGTGTCCTGATGTCAACGACGTTCGACACACCCCATATCGTTTCGACGTCGACTCCGAGCCGGTTCACGATCTGCTTCACCGCACCCGGCGGTATCACCCCCGACGCGTCCCACCGGTACACCGTCCGTACGTTCACACCGCACTCGCGGGCCATCGTCGAAACCGGCTTGGTACCGAACCACGCACGGAGCGGGCCGTACTGCTGCTCGCCTTCCTCGATCCTGGCCCGGTAATGCCAGCGGTCCTTGCACGTCTGCGAACAGAACCGGCCCCGACGCGACATCGGCTCCAAACACAGTTCGCACAGCCGGACTTCGACGGAGCCTTTGACGCCGTCCCAATGGATCTTCCCTGCCGTTATCCCGACGTGCGGGTACGGCTGCTCCGAGCACTGCTTCTTCACCGGGCAGCGCGCGCACATCGCTGCGGCGGCGTGGACGTCGGCCTTCGGGAACTTGCTGGGCTGCATCCAAATGCTGTCGTGGCCCTGACGCGCGCACGGCCCCTGCTCCCACCACCTGCCGTCATCCGTCGGTTTCGGCGCAGTGCTGTGCTTCCTGGTTCCCCTGCTCGGGCTGTTCGGCACGTATGTCGGTATGTCGCGGTGCTCTTCGAGCGTGACCGCTTTCGTTGGTCCGAGTGACCTCACGGCGAGCTTCGTATACGGGGCCATCAGGCCACTCCTTGACAATTCGACGCGACAAGCGCACGATGAACACATCCCGGCTGTGGTGGCCGGACCCCAGCGCAACGAGGTGCAACATGAGCGACCCAACCATTGACATCATCGCCCCCGCCTGCCGAGTCCTCGGAGGGATGCAGTTCTGGGTAGGCGAATACGACGACGGGCGCATCGACGCCGGTTGCCTGGGCGGGCACCTTCGGAAGCTCGTCGCCGACCTGAACAGCGCACTGTTCCCCGGCGAATGGATCGCCCCCCGCGCTGGGGAGTGAAGCCCGGTACCCGCACCACCCGCGGCTTCGGTCGCGGTGGGTGCCGGGCACTCGGGGCTTCGTATACGGGGCCATCAGCGCACCTTCTCGGTCAGAATCTCGATCCACGTGACGTCGCGCGAGCCGGGCCACAACAGACCGGCCCAAGCGGTAGCGAAGTAGTTGGCGTGCCAACGGCAGCAGTTCCGCGACGCCAAACCAGTCGTGACCGGAACACCGGGGTCGTTCCCGCCACGCACCCACGTACAGCGCGCGCCGTGAGTCGCCGGCTCCCCGCACCCCGGGTAAGTGCACGCACTCTGGTCGGTGAACAGATCGAGTTGGTCAGCCATGACGCAGCCCCTGTTGTGCGAGCTCGAGCTCGAGCCGTTCGACCTCGGCACGCCAGAACGCTGCGTTGGCCTTCACCCCGGCTTGCGCCTTGTCTCGTAGCGCCTTGTAGCCCTCGGCACCGAAGATGCGGGTGTAGTGCGTCACCGCCGCGTACGGGTCGCCGTGGGCGATGTCCTGGTGGCATGTCGGCCAGCACAACAACAACCCGTTCGCCGTGTCCGTCCTCGTCGCCTTGAACTTCCTGACGACGACGTGGTGGGCGTCCATCTTCCCGGCGTGCGCAGGCTTGCCGCAGAACTGGCACCGGTCGAACCGGAGGTGGATGATCGCCCCCCACAGTTCGTCGGCGCGCGCCATCGGCGACTTCGGCTTGCGTTTCTTCGCCACCTTCGGGGCTTTGAACCTCGGCGTGACTTGTCGGGGCATGACGTCACCCACCGCCCTGTCGCGCGCCGTCACTGCGCACCAGCCATGAACGTCTCCATCTCCGCCCAGCGCGCGCCGTCAGCGTCAGCAGGTGCGCCGAACTCCGCGACGAACGCCCGCTTGCGTTCCTTTCGCACGTCGTCAGGGAGTCCGTCGAACCAATCCGTGACGGCCTTCAACCGTTCCGGCGGGAGTCCGCCGTGTGCCTTGTGGAGATTCGGGTCGACGCGTGGCGCGCGCTGCGCCCGTCGGGGTTGCGCGCTGGCCGCGTTGCCGTCGTCGTCGTCCTCAGCCACCACGCCGAGGAGCGAGCACAAGGCGTAGCGCCGGAGGTACGTCAGCCTCGATCCGAGGTCCTGCGCCTTTCCGTCGACCTGCAACGGGATCGCACTCTCAATCCGTTCGTCGCCTCGTAGGAGGACCGTGACGAGCTCGCAGCCGGTGTCGGTGATCCGCATCGGTTGCAGCACTGCGATGCCCTCAGTGGACAGCACAGGCCTGACAGCGGCCAGAACGTCGCCGAGGTCGGCGTACTTCGACTTAAAGGCCGGGTTCGTGTGCGTCTTCGGGATCGGCGGGAACGACTGCTGGCAGCGAACCAGCGCGTCGACGAGCGAGCCGGTCACGAGGGGAACCGCACTGTCTTCGGGTCCTTGCGGACGTAGATCCCCGCAGTGGTGAGGGCACCGCACGTGCAGCACGTCTCCCATTCACCGGCGTCGCCCATCGCCCGATTGGGTTCGCGCCCTGGCTGCTCGGACTGGAAGCAGCCGTAGCACTGTGCTTGCGTCCAACCCACTACTTCACCACCTTCACCGAAGGGACCTTGGTGACGTCGCACCAGTCGTCCGGGTTGATGCCACGCGCACGCCAGTTCTTCGTCCTGCCGGTCGCCGGCTCGAACAGGTCACGCACCACCGCATCGGGCAGCACCGGCACCTGTTCGCCTTCGCGGTTCACGAGGATCACAGACAGCGTGTCCTTCACGTGGTCGATCAGATCGCTCTTCCGCCACCCCGTACGACGCACATCGACCGACGGTTGCAGCACCCACCCGTTCGCGAGCGTGACGGGCGTGTCGAACCGGGTCCCGATGTGCTCCCCCAACTTGCGGACCGCGTTCGCTGCGATGTCGCGCATCTCCACCGCACGCACATACAACTCGGCGACGTCCTCACGCTCGAGCTCGTCAAGCATCGGGTCCTCAGCCAACGCCAACTCGATCAGATCATCGAACATCAGACACGCTCCGCAGCGATAGCGAGGAAGTCAGCGCGCGCCGCTTCTTTGATTTGCTCGGCGTGCATCGCAATGCCGAGAGTCCCAATCCCTGAGAACCCGGGCAGCCCGTCGATGTACTCGTGAAGATCAGCGAACGGCCCGCACAGGACGCCGGTGAAGGCTCCGATGATCGCCGCTTGCCTAGCAGTCAACTTCTGGTCGTCGCTCATGGCTAAAAGCCCTCCACCGTCGTGTCGGATGGGACGTCACCGAACGTCAGGTACTCGTCGAACAACGCCTGTGCGTGTTTCGCCGCGGCCTCGGCCTCAGCGGAGAACTGCCGCACCGATACCTCGTCGTTGACGAGCGCGGCGACGCGCATCATCGTCCACGCCGACTGTGCGTCGTTCAGGTGATCCCCTGCTTGTTGCAGTACGTCAGGTACCTTCATCGCCCCTCCTCTTGATTGGTCCATTCGCTGCGCTCGAACCGTGTCCACGTGTCGTCGTGCGGTATCGGCCGGTCCTGGTTCCGACGGTCGCTGCGGGTCTTCACGTCGACCGCTACCAGGAACCCGATCACCATCGCGATGTCGAACACGACGACGCCGGCGAGGCCGTACACGACCACCCGCCAACTCACGACACACCGTCGATGCGTTCAACCCGTGAGCCGTCGGTCCACTGCATCGACTGGAATCGGTGCGGGCACGCGTGGCCCTTCTTCAACGTGCAGTGCCAGTGGTCGTAGCCGCCCGACCCTTTCGCCGGTACCTGCTTGCACGAGAACGGCTTCTTGCGATGCACCGCGTTGTGGAGCCCTTGCGAGAACAACCAGGACCGCGCGCCGTACCAGTCGAGCCGACGCCACATCCGCAGATAGCGGCGCAGCAACGCGACCTCGTAGTGGCTGAGCCCGTAGAACGTGCCACCCCAGTAGCGGTGACCGAGGTGCAGTTCGCCGTCCTGATCTGTGCCGATGGCCTTCCACTCGTACATCTGGTCCTCGTTCAAGCCCTTCGTGCGAACCATGAACGTCGAGTAGTCGGTGATGATCTCGAACGTCGACAGGGGATGGATCGGGTAGCCGGTGAACCTCATCCGCTTCGGCGTGTCGAGCCGGTACCACCACGTCGGCGGGGTCGGGGCCTGGTAGTTGCCACCGAAGTTGGAGCCGGTGAGGGCCATGACTCGTCCGCCCCACGCCCACCACGGCGCGCGCTCTGAGATGACGTGGTGGAGCCGATGCCGGATGCTGTTGTCGGGCAGCCGCTGCCAGTGCTTGTACGTCCACCGCTCGACGCGCCCACGCCGATGCACCTTTGCGCCGCTCATGGGTTGATGCGTTCTACGCAGTCGGCGCGCAGCGTGTACGGCTCACCCAAATCATCGAGAGCCCACACAAACGCTCCGTGTTCGGCGATGACGGTGACTTCGGTGTACGGATGCCACGACAGGCGGCCGCGCCAAGACTCAGCCAACAAACCCATCACTGGTTCCACTGCATCACCGGGACGTGCAGTTCGTCCATCCAAGCCCAGTAGGAACGCAGCAGGTCTTCCAGCTTCGCTTTGTCGGCCAACGACAACGTCTTCTCGACGGTGATCATCTCGTCGACACGGCGGCAGCACTCGGCGCGCTCGTCGTCGGTGAGGTCGCGCTCGTTGTAGCCCCACTTGTTGTTCTCGCAGTGCCCGACGAACTCGTTGCAGTCAGCGATCGTGACGCAGGTCGAGAAGTCCACGGTGCGCCAGTACCATCCGATGTACGGCACTGACTTGCCGCCGAGCATGAGCCCGCCGTCGGCCCACCGCGACATGAACGCGTTGCGTTCCTGGTCCACGGTCAGCACTTCTGTTTCGGTTGCTTCGGTCATTGCCCCTCTTTCTCGTACTCGAACTCGTGTTCCGGATACAGCCACCCGGTCTCGGTCCACACCGGATCGTTCGGTCGGCCTTCGAGCGGGTAGGCGACGGCGTGCGTCTCCTCGACCCAATCCGCGGCTTCACGTAAGGCGATGGAGCGCGCCTCGACCGGATCTGCGTGCTTCACGAGCACCGTGCACACTTCGGTGCGGCGGACGTACACCGCCCACACAGAAGGAGCCGGCGGCTTCATCGCTCGTCCTCGTCAGGCCAACAGCGCACACATGGCTTCCGCACTGCGGTGCCCTGACCTATGTCGGCGCGTGCTATCCGTAGGCCACACTCAGTTACGACGTGCCGCCGACTGCCGGTCCACGACACCATGCGGTGGCCCTTGCTGTTCTTCGTTGAGAACCGGTCCACCCACACGCCGAACGAAACGCAGCGCGCGCAGTCCAGGTTCCCGCCACCGATGCCGCTGCACGGCCAGCACGTCGACATCGCGAACGCTTCCGAGTCGCTGCTTTCGTACCCGCAGCACGAGCACTTGAACGCCTTGCTGTCGCCCTTGTCGGGGCCGTGGCACAGGCCGCTCATCGTTCGCTCCGGTCGTCTCCGTACAGGTGGAACAGGGGGAGAGCCGACCAGCACGCGGCGTACGCGATCCACGACAGGACGGTCCAAACGGCGCTCACGACGGGACCTCGGCGCGGTAGCCGTTCGCCCGCAACCACGCGCCCCGCTTGTTCGCGACGCTCTTGGCTTCTACGCACGCATCGCAGCGGCAGCGGTAGTTCGAGTACGTCGACAACGTGCCGTGCGGTGGGCTCACCTCACCGCGCGCAAGACGTTCGGCCAAGGACCGGCCCAAGTCACGCTGGTACCGGTTCTGCGCGTCGGTGCAGACGTCGCAGCGGCACCCGCGATGGATGTAGGACGAACGGTTGTGCTTCACGCTTCCTCCTGTAAGGAGACAGCGCCCCGGTAGGCCACGGCTTGACGCCCTCGTGCAGTGACACCGAACCCGTCAGGGACGATCACCCCACGACGGCTGGCGCGCGACACCGCGGTGCGGATCGTGCCCTCGTCCCACCGTCCCGGCTCACGCACCCCGAGAATCCCCGCGATTTGCTCGGCGGTGAAAGGTCCGTTGTACGCGACCTTCACGATCTGCTGCTCGAGATACCCCGCTACAGGGACAACGGATGCGGCGGCTGCTTGGGAGGTGTGCCCGTCCGACGCGCGCCGGCGGGGCTGATTCAGCAACGTGAGTTGGGTCACGGCTTCGCCTCCATGCGGTTGCGTTCGGCGAACGCTTCGATCTCTGACGGTTCGAATCTGACGATCCGTTCCGAGAGGCGGATGGAGACGATTTTGCCGCTGTCCACGAGGCGCCGCACTGTCTTGACGCTGACCCCGAGCAGCTCGGCTGTCTCCTGATAGTTCAGAAGTCCTGTGGCATGCATGGACGTGAGTGTTCCAGAGTGGACACCCGCCGTCAAGTCAACGATTCAACAACAGGACAGACGCGCAAGAGCGCCCGCACTCGGGAGGTGCGGGCGCTCTCTACTGATCACATCTAGTGGCGGGAGTCCACCTCCCTTCATCGGTACCCGAAGATCAGACGACCTTGCCGAACCGGCGACCGATGAACAGGCACGCCAAGCCGATAGTGAGCAGCGCGCCGGCCATGACCGCCCGCTCCGTCGCCTCTCCACCTGTGAAAGCCAGAACCGGAACAGGCTGGCGGTCGAGGACGAGCGGCGGGGCCATCACGACCGGCACGTCAACACACTTCGGGTCGGAGGCGTCGAGCAGGTACAGGCCGGGCACCATGCAGATCGGCGTCGCCGGGTTCTGGTATTCGACCTTCGGCGGGACGACGGGGGTCAGGTCCTTGTCCTCGAGAACCGGCGGCGGGGTGACGCACTGAGCCACCGTGTCCGAGAATTCCTGGTCGTACTTGTCGGTCTTCGGGGTGTACTCGGTGCCGTTCGTGACCCGCACCGTCCAGGTCACGGGCTTGGTGCCGTCGCCGATGGTCGTGGTGGTCTTGTACTCGGCCTGACCGAACACAGACGTGACGCCGTTGACCGACACGGTCGAGCCCTTCTCGTACTGGACGAGATGGACCGTCAACGTCGCACCCTTCTCGGTGCAATCGTGGCTGACCTTCGGGGTGTGGGCCGATGCGCCGCCGGCGAACCCGACGAGTGCCGCTGCTGCCAGTGCTGCGCTTGCGATGATCTTCTTCATGATGTTCCCTCTCGGATGTTGATTGCTTGTACTACATGCATCGGCGCCCACGGCGGATGCTTGATAGGCCGAACGGCCCCTTCTCATCGAGCGCCCGCTGTTGCCATGTACAGGGCGAGCATCACGGCAGGGGTGCGCTGCAAGTAGTAGACGCGGCTCCCGTCAACGAGGATCACCATGTCGAGCGTCGCTTCAGCGCTCGTGGCCGAGCTCGAACGCGCGACGGTTGTCGGCGTGGCGCGCGTCGTGGTCGTTTCTCGTGGCACCAACGTTCGGGTCACCATCGGGGCGTCGGCGTTGCTGGTGTACGTGTCCTGCTCCGGGCTGACCTTCGCCACCACCACCAACAGCAGGCAGGCGAATAGCATCAACGGCAAGAACACCCGGTTGAAGCCGCGGCGTTGCCGACGTTCCTCGACCTTGCCCCAGCCGCTCATCGGTTGACCTCGTCGATTTGCCTGGAGAGTTGGCGGTCCCGTTCGCGGTACACGCCAGCGAAGTACCAGATCGTGCAGGCGCTGATCCACAGTGCGGAAACCAGTAGGCCGCTCACGCGATCACCATCCTCAGGTCATGGGTGTCGCAGATCCCGGGGTGGAGCCCGCGGCTCGTCTCCCCGCACCGCAACTCCGCGCATCGCCACGTCGTCGCCCACACGAGGTGACCGCGCCGGTCGAGCTCAAACAGACGCTCGGCACGGTCGCGCGCCACGGCCGGGTTCACCGGCTCGAGCGGCCGGCGGTCGCCACGTTCCCACTCATGCATCGGAATCCCCTTCCGTGAGGTCGATGACGAACGCCGGGTTGGAGGGGTGCGCCCACTTCTGGCCCATCAGGCCGAGCGCTTCGGACAGCACCTCGGCGCGGTCCTGGCGTCGTTCCTCGTCGCGCGCCAACGCAGCCAACCGCAAAGCGATGGTGTGTTCGTTCTCGCACTCGGCGACACCCGCCGATTTGCCGACGATGAACGCGACAGCGGCAGTGATCGAGCACAGGAACAGGACGATCAACGTCGCGCTCATGACGCACCGCCGAAGCACTTCGGGCAACGCTGGTAGCCGTGCGGTTCGGGGTCGGTGGGTACCCACACGTAACCGCAGCGGGCCCGCACCTCGTACCCCTTCATCACGGCCCGCCAGATGAACCCGGGGTCACCGGGCGGCGTGGCGACCATGTGCGCGACCTTGTCCGGTTCGGTGAAGTTGGCTTGGACGATGGCGTCGAACTCGGTGAGGCTCACAGTCCCATCTCCGCTGCGAGTGCGGTGTAGGTGGGGACGTGGCCGACGTGGTGATTGAGAATGGCTGCGGTCCAGGGCTGCCAGCCGGGCTTGCCGCGCGCCACGGACTGATCCCACAACTCAGACGCGGACTGCGCGCCGCCGAGCAGGGTGTGGTTGCGGACCGTGTCGCGCGTCGTGCCCTTCCCCGTCTCCGCCTTCAAGCCACGGATCTGGAAGATTCCCGACGAGTAGGACCAAGGCCCGGTGGCGATCGTGGTGTCGCCCTTGGCGTCGAGCCTGCGCCCGGATTCGGGGTCGCTGATCGCCGCGAGGGTGATGAGCTTGTCGCCCCGTGCCCCGACTTTGTAGAGCGCTGCGAGGACGGCACGGCGGGACGGCACACCCGGCGCCTCGAGTTCACCGAGCCAGCGGTCGACGTTCACGACGTGTACTGCGGGGGCGAGCTGCGCGCGCTGCACCTCGTTCGTGCCGCACGACGTGGCGATCTGGTCGCCGGGGAAGATGACGTTGAGGTTCTTCACCGCCGGGTTAAGGCGGGCCACCACATCGAGGGTGATCCCGGCGCGTCCTGCGATGGCGAAAACTGTGTCGCCTTTGACGACGGTGTGGAAGATGCACCCGGGCGGTGCGAGGCGTGGTGCGTCGGGTGCTGCGTCTGCCATCGTGGCGACACCGAGGACGAACGCCCCGACGGCTGCGGTGGCGATCCGCTTCTTCGTTCTCGGGCGCGCAGGGTCGGCCCAGACGACGAGGTCAGCCGTTGGGATGTTCGGGTCGCGCAGCAGCGCGCGACTATGGTCGGACGAAATCGGCATGTGGCTCACTCCACTGTCGGTTAGGGCCGGGTCGGAGTTGGTAGCTCCGGCTCGGTCCGATCTGGTTGTGGGTATCCGTATCGGCACCACTGCCGCAGAACTTGAGACATCAGCGAAGATTTCTTTCTACGCTGGGGCGATGAACGAGACGGGACCAGTCGTGACGCCAGAGGGGCGAGCGTGGGCCAATGGAGAACTCGACGCCGACACCTATTTCGACGAAGCGTTCGCCCGTGCACGCGCGACTAGCGGCAAGCACGGGATGGGCCACGCGTATCGCCACGTGTCATGGAAGGCGTGTTGGTGCCAGCACTGCCGCCCACGCCGCAGCCGGGGCAGCGCGCGTCGGATGCTGCACAAGCTCGCCCGGCAGCAAGGCAAACGCGAGATCAGCGAACAGCGCTAGCCCCTGGACGCGACAGAAGCGGCGGCACCTACCCCGTAGCGGTCAGAGGCGGAGCGCGGTCAACACGACCAGCAACAACACCGCACACACGCCCGCCACCGTCAACCACGGATCACGATCCACGCGTGCATTGTCCAAAACGCAGACATCCCCCGCCATTCCCCATTCAGGGTAGGCGGGGGATGTTGCGCGCAGGCTAAGTACTGGGGGGGTACCTCGCCACGCGTTCCGCTGGAGGGGGAGCAGCGGAGACTCAGATGGTGCAGATGACCGTGTACGCCTTCTCAGCGCCACGGGTGAAGGCACCCGAAGGGAGAGGCCCGGCGAAGAACGGCGGGATGGACACCAGCCCGCCGGTGGGCGTGGCCTGCTCGGCCACCGCCCCGTTCTGGAAACGGACAACCGAGTCCGTCGGCGCGCCAGGCTGGAACACATACCGTGTGCCCGACATCGTGCAGTCGACGAAGTCGTACTTGTCGGGCCTGACGCCGCCAGGTACACCACGCCACACAGACACGGTTTGGCCCGAGAACGTGCAGCGATGGAACTCGACGGGGATCGTGTCGACCGCCACGTGATCGGGGGCGTCTATCCCATAGGGGCCTGTTGCGTTGAACACGCAATCGACCCATCGTTGTGGGTTCGGGCCCAACGGTGACATCGCCTGGGACCGCACGGGCAGCCCCGCATAGACAGTCAGTCGCTCGTAGCGGTACCGATTGCCGTACGCGCCGTGACGCACGCCGAAGGGGCAGTTGTAGATGAACTGGTCGGACACGAAGTGGTCGTCACCCGTGTTCTGCCAGACGAATATTCCAGCGATCTTGTTGTTGTGCGACACGCAGCCGCGCGATTCCCACATCGACGCGGTGGTGGACGACACGTCAGGCCAGTGGAAGCCTGAGGCGTCGGTGGCTCCCTGTACGCCAACGGCAACGCAGTCGATGACACGGTTGCCTGTGCCGACCATCAGAACGAACGCTGCGGCGCGGTGACCACGGTAAGAAACGTCGGGGAGAACCTTCGATCCGACGCACCGTTCCCACGTGATGTCGGACGACACGTGCCCGTGGTCCCACCAGTACAGCGCCTCGAATCCTTCGTGGGCGATGCAGTCATTGAACGCGATCCCATGCGAGGCGTGGGGAACGAACGCTGAGCCACCGATCGTGTGTGCCGACACGCCTTCCACGACCGAACCCCTCGAGCCGTCCTGGCACGAATGGAAATGCAGTGCGTATCGACCCGTGACGGCCGTGAAGTTCGTATCGGGGAGCTGCTTGCGTGGCCCTAGGTGACGCAGTTCGGCGTGACGGATCGTTTGCGGCAGTTGCGAATGGATCATCACGTGAGCGCGACGAGTCGGCGCACCTTCGATGATCACGTTGCGAGACAGGTTCAGGACCTCGGCGCCGAGCGGTGTCCCGTTCCACGGAGGCGACATCGGATGCGGTTTCTGCGTGGCGGTCACCGACACCGTGTTGCCGCTCACGGCCGTCACGGTGACGTCCGAGTAGTCGGTGTGATGGAATGACGACACGGGGTTCGTGGGGGCGACGATGAGTCGGTCACCCACCCGCCACCCAGCCGCCGATTCCACAAGCAACGAAGTGGCGCCCGTGGTCGCTGCCGCCGTGAGGCGTGACCACGACTTCTTCGCGGTGCCGTTGAGCTTGAGCAGTCCTTCCACCCATAGGCCGACGTCGGATGCGACCGGGTCGCATCCCCCGCCGACGTACCCGCTCTCGGGCGGGCAGTCGAAGTGGATCTTGTGGACGACCGTCGCATCGGCGGGCGAGCAGTCGAGCGTGCCGTAGACGACAATGTTGCCCGTCGAGGTGAGCGTGCGGGTCTGGTCGGGGTGGAACATCAACGTCGACCCGACAGGGATCGTCAGTGACGAGATGGAAGGGTCGACGTCGAGCACGACCAGCCCCGACGGCAACGTCACGTTGCCCGAGAGCCCCAGAGCCGACCACATCTGCGCCCCTGGCGGCGCGCACCACGTGGCCGCGGCCGAAGTAGCGCGCGTGGTTACCCCACCGATGATGGCTCCACCGAGATAGCCGAGCGCTGCTCGGCGATTCATCGTTGCCTTCATGTCACGTCCCCGAGTTGTCGTCGAGCAGGTCTTCGAGGCCGGCGATGACCTCACCCTGCAACCGAACCAGCGTTGTGGTCTGACGAGTGAGCCGTCGAACCTGGGCCAGCACCTGAGCGGAGGTCGGTGCCTCGAGCGCCAAGAACGCATCGTTGGCCTTCAAGGCGTTGCGTGCCTTGACAGCCAAGTCGAACACGACAGCAGGCTTGGTGACGTCGACCTCCACGACTTCTTCGGATAGAAGGTTGCCATCCTTGTCGAACGACTGGTTGTGGTCGGTGCGGAATACAGGCATCAGGCAGCCCTCAGTTGGATATGTGGAGCCGTGAGGAACACGGTCAGTGCGCCGATCGGGTTCGGGAGTGCGCCGTACGTGAACGCTCGCCAGTACGTCGTGTTCGCCGTGTTCGTCGATGGCGCTTGAAGTGAGGCCCGGTCGAGTGCACCGTTCGCAACGGTCGCGACCGTTACTGTCGTGTCGCCGACCAGAGCCAACCAGTACCATTTACCGCCCGTCAACTGCTGCGAAATCGACAGGGTCTTGTCACCGGAGCCGACGCCGGCTGATACACCTGCGTCGAGCAGTAGCGTGGAAGGTATGCCGCCTGTTCCGTCGGCTTCGTAGATGCCAAGACGGAAATTGCCGGTTGCGTTCTGCCAGATCCGCATCGTGTCGAACGTCGTCGTCGCCGCACAATAGAACGGCACAACCCAGAGTTGATCCAAGCCCCATGATTGTGTTGATCCTGAGAGCGCCATGCGACCAGGGCCGTAATACAACCCCGAGGTGTAGCCGCGCACCCACGACGCGTTTGCCGCACCCCACTTGACTCCGGTTGACTCCGCCGAATCCACGATGAGGCTTTGCGCCTCCGCGCCGACCGCTAGTCGTGCCGCCGTATCCGCGCCGGTGCCTACAGGCAAGTCGCCTTTTGCGTCGAAGATCGGGTCCGTCGCGACAGACCCCGAACCGCCCGACACTGCTGCCCATTTGACGCCGGTCGCTTCCGCCGAATCGGCCGTTAGCACGTGGGTGTTCGTCCCGACCGCTAGGCGGCTGATCGTGTTGTCGGCGGTAGCGACGAGCAGGTCGCCTTTGGCGTTCACGGTGTTCACTGCGAGGACGTTCCCGGCTGCTGCGCCCGAGTCCGCCGTCGCCGCCGTCCCCAACCCGAGCGTGGTCCGCTGCGCCGTGTTATCTGCGTCATCGACGAGCGCACGACCTGCGGCGGTGAACGTCGCCAACGCAGCGGTACCTGACCCGGTGAAGTACGGGACTCGATCAGCCGTGGACGTGAGCCCAGCGATCGCTGCGAGCTCGGCGTCCTGCGCTTGCACATCAGTGCCGATCACCAACCCCAAGTTGGTGCGGGCGTTCGCCGCGGTCGACGCGCCCGTCCCGCCATCTGCGACGGCGACGTCCGTCCCACCGGACCGGTACAAGGTCGAGGTGTCGGTGATGCCGTGCACGCTGGTGGTGTCTGCCGAGTGATCCGACACCGCCGTGGCGACCTCAGTGTCAGTGGCAAGCGACCCGAGGGTCGTGACCGCCGTCGCGAGTTCCGTCGCGGTGATCTTCTTGTCGGTGCCCGACGCTGCCATCGTCGTGTCTGAGACGTCCACGATGACGAGCTGGTCGGTGGATGCCACGGACGCGCCGGCGAGCGCAGTGAGGTCAGTGATGCGGGTATCAGCCACGGTTCAGTCCTTCGGTCATGGGACGATGACCGTCCCGCACAACAACACGGCTGTTTCGGAACCGGCGACGACCTTGACCCACAACCATTTGCGGTCGCCAGCTGCGACGGTCAACGAGCCGTTCACGCCGATCGTCGGTGTTTGAGCGACGGTCCAGCACGGAGCAGACATCGACGCCCGTTCCTGCGTGTAGACGGTCCCGTACGCTGTCGCCCACGCGCCGTCCGTGAACGTCGTCGACGTCGTGGTGCGGGTCCCTTCGGCCGTCAACGCGAACCCTGGTGCGGTACCGACAGGGGTCGACGTGGCGTAGACCTGCACTTCGAGCGATTGGACCGACGGCGCTTCTATGAGCGTGCTGGCAGGCGAACTACGCACTGAGTCTCCTTACGGCGAACCGGGGGGCGAGGTTCCGAATTGCGAACTGGACGGTGCCGACAGTGACCGCCGAGGCTGCCGCTTCGAGCAGGAGCCGGTCGCCGGACTCGAGCAGGATCGACGACCCGGATTCGAGCAGTAGATAGTTGCCAGCCATCAGGTCACCTCAGCAGCCACTTCAAGCACACGAGTCCGAACAGGACGAGGACGACGACGATCAGCCACAGCAGCATCAGGACGTCTTGGTGGTGGTGTTCGCGGTGGCGAGCGTCAACCCGAGCACCGCGGCGATGACGGACACCCACAGGGCGGCGAGCTCGGAAGTGGTGATCCCGTACGCGATCGCGAGCGGCTGCACCGCCAACAGAATCCGGTAGGCGTAGGCCCTCTTGGCTTCACTCATGGTGGTTCCCTTCAACGTTCTCGATCTTTCGCCACTCTTCGACGATCGACATCGCGATCTGTTTCCCGAACTCGCCGGTCAACGTTTGGAGCTGGCCGCGCATCTCCGCCAACTGCCCGTCACAGCGGCGGCGGTCGTCTTCGCGTTCGCGTTTCTCGTCGTTGATCACGGCGCGCAGTTCCTCGTTCGCTGCGGTGATCACATCCAGCGACGACTTGACTTGCGTGGACCGGAAGATCGCTACCGCCGCGCCGAGTGCGCCGACTAGGGCGAGCCACGGGGCGACGTCAGCGACCACCAAAGCGATCATTTGGCCTGGTGGAAGGGTTGGCGTCTACGTTGCTGCATGTGTCGTGCACTCCTGTGAGGTGTACGGCTCAGAGCGGGGCCTGTTCCTAGGCGGGTCCCGCTCACTCCAGAACTACTTGCCGTGCAGCGTGCGTTTCTGTGAGTCGTGGATCCACGACACAGCCGACGCGAGCGGGTATAGGTCCGAACCGTCGAACGTGTTGTTGATGAGCGGCACGCACACCAGACCCTCGAACGGTTGCCCCGGGCCGGGGATCTCGGCGCCGATCGCCGCAGCGAACTCTTCCTTCGTCATGTCAGGGATCTCCGGGGGTAGAGGGGGAATCCAGTTCTCATCGACCTGGGTATGCCAGTTCTCTGATGGGATCGGGAACCGCAACCCGAACGCCGCCGCGGTGTAGTGCACCTCGCCCCATGTGAGGTCGGGGTCGGTGCGTTGCAGGTCCGCGGCCAGGCCGAGCTCGTGCAGCGACGTGCCGGGGACGGCGGCGAGGTTCCCGCCGTTCAGGTACGCGTCGTACAACGCCTGCTGTTCGGCGCGCGACCGGCGACCGGACAGGATCATCACCCGGCCACCGGAGTACTCGAGGAGCTTGAGCAGACGTCCGGCGAGGGGTTCTTGTAGGTCCGGGTCCGCACCAGGAAGCGCGTAATCGGCCAGGCTCATGGCCGGGTCCAGCTACACCAAGCCACCGGGGAGTTCAACGACTCCGCGTCAGCGTTCAAACTGCCGCCCGAGACTTGCACGACGAAGATCTCGAAGTAGTCACCGGCCGACATCGGGTACTCGCTGTGGATCGACAGCCGCGAGCCGGTGCCTTGGATCTGCGCGTACGAGTCGGCGCCGCCGTTGATCTTGAAGTACAGATCCCACGTCGTCGCCGACGACAGCTTCACCGATGCGCCGATGGAGTACTGGCCGCCGCACCCCGTCGGGATCGTGATCCTCGAAGGGTTCGTGGACGGGTCGTGCATCGCCCCTTCGTCGTAGATGTCGGAACCGGTGAACGAAACCGCCGCCGGGGTGCCGGAGGTGAACGACTGCGAAGACGTGCGACGCACCCTGCACCGTGGCGCGCCGAGCCCGCCAACGAGACGCCAAGCCGACGACGAATACTGAAAGTCGCGTTGCGTGTCCGTCTCGTAGATCCACTGCCCGTTGAACGGCGAACCCGGCCGGGTCGCGTTCGTGCAGATGTACGGGCCGCGCTCGTACAGGTACTGGTCGTTGTCGCGTGCCTGATCGCCCCACGCCGCTGGCGGCGCAGCGCCCGTGCTCGGGTTGTGCAGCGTGTTCAGATCGGCATAGGCCACGAGGTCATCTCCATATGCCGTTACCCCAGCCTTGGGTGGCGCCGTTGCCGCCCCAGGTGAAGTAGTCGTCGATGTACGGGTCTTGCGGTGAGCCGTTGAACTCGACGGTCCACGAAGAAGGCGTGATCGTGTCCGCGACACGTTCGAGGTGTTGTGCCATCACGATCTGCGACCCGACGTTGATCGGCGTGCATTCGAGGGTGACGAGGTGCCCGATCTCGAGTCCGAAGATGTCGGCCCAGTCGGCGCCGTCGAGCTCGGGTTGCAGCGACCATCCTTCGGCACGGACCTGCGGGGTCTTGTACCGGAACACCAAGTGTTCGGCGAGTTGGCGGGCGTTGCGGTCATGCTGCAACACCAGCCCCGACATCGACTCCTCGATCGGCCCGTACGTTGTCTGCGACGTCGCGTCGATCGCGGTTTGTGGTTCGCCGCCTTCACGCGCGACGGTCGCACCGTTGATGATCCACCGGTCATCGAGCGTGAAGTTCAACCCGGCGTGGAGGCCGTCGCCTGCGCCGTCATCGGAGAACGTGAACTGGCTGGTGTTCTCCGTTGCTTCAGTGAAGTACCGGCCGCGCTCGTGGAACGTCAACGTCCCGTCAGCGGCAAAGAACAGTCGGCCCTGTTCGGAAGCGGCGATGGACCGCAGGTAGTCCCACGCGGTGCGGCCTTCGATCTGTGCGGGGCCGACCGTGAATTCGCCGTTGTCGATCGCCCGCAACCCGGCGGGCCACCCGATCAGATCCAACACGCGGGTGATCCGATCCCCGGTCGAGTCGCCATCCCACGGCGCGACGCCGGCCAGGTAGTGGTTCTCGATCTGCGTGGAGGTCAACTGGTAGTCGTAGATCGCTACTTCGTCGATCCGGCCGATCCACTCCGGGTCATTGCCGCTCCCGCCGATGAACGGATACGGCGACAGGTTCGCCACCACCCCACCGATCGCGTCAGCGCGCGCCAGGACATACCGACCGTCGACATAACACACTGCTCCGCCGTTGAGAGCGTCTACCCAGCCTAGGATCACATGGTGCGGGTGGCCGTCGTTGACGTCAACCGCGAACGATTTCTCCCAGTTGTAGGTCGGGCCGATGTAAGCGAGAATCAGGAACTGGTCGGTGGCCGAGTCGCCGCCGATGTACCACCCGAACCCTTCGCGAGACGGTTCCCACTGCGGCTGGATATACAACGTCTTGCGGCTGCCGAACGTGTCGAATGGATGCTCCGTGTCGGTCTGCAACCACATCTCGAGCATCGGCAACGACGCGTCCACCCGGGCGTCGGTTGGGAGGTCGACGCGCGCCGAGTCCGACGACACGTTCTTGAACGACCCGTCCGCCGTGTACGGCACCACCGACTGCTGACCACGGAGCAACGTCCCGGCGAACACACCGTCGTACTTGTTGCCCGACGAGTCAACCGCGACATCGCCCGTGGTGGCGCCGAGCCGCCAGTACCCGTGTGGTTCGTCCGCGATTACGACCGTCGAGTACACCGACGGCAAGATCACTCCTGCGAGGATCTTTGTTGCGTCCGTGGCGGTGATTTGCACGGTTGCCATGCCGCGGGCGTTCTGCAACGGCCACCCGTCAACGAACCCGTAGAACCGGACATAGTCGGTGACACCGACGGTGGCAACAATCCGCATCGGGACCCTGGGTAGGAGGTCGCCGTAGTACGGGCCGGCGGCGTTCGACGGGTCCAAGATCCGGTTGCTGTCTTTGAACACGACCTGGCATTTCCCTGCCGGGAAGTCGTCGAACTCCGAGCTCCGGCCGCGTTCGATGTTGATCGACTCGACCGTCAACCCCGAGTTGTTCGCAGTCGTCCACGACGGGGTCGCGAACGGCGCATACCCGAACGCGAACTGGACACGGACCGTAGGCGTGTACGGACTCACACCGTCAGCCCGTTCACCTTGGCCCGCTTGAGGATCGCCACAAGCTCGCGTTCAGTGCCGACCATCGGACCGTTCACCACGATCGTGATCCCACCGGAAGCGCTGCCGCGCGACACCCGCTCGCCGTCCTGCAACCAAGCCATCCCCGACGTCCCGGGGCCGTTCGGGGAACGGAACGTGCCACCCGAATGCAACGTAGGGATGTCGGGCACGCCGAGCGTGAACCCGTCATATCCGACCCCGCCGATCGAGAACCCGGGCACCCGGAACTCGAGCGCGTTCCACCCGCGGATGATCGTGTTGATCGCCGCCTTGAACGCATCGGTGATCCCATCCCACATCCCCACCGCCGCGGCCTTGATCTTGCCGGGCATGCCGCCGACGAACTCGACGATCGACACGAACGCCGGGATCAGCTTCTGGGTGACGAACCCGACGACCTCGAAGAACGCCGGGATCAGGTCACCGAGGATGAACGTCACCAGCTTCCCGACCACGGGGAGGACGTACTTGACGATCCACTCGCCGATCTGCGCGAGGACCGGCAGGACCTTGTCGACGATGAACTGTGCGACGACCTGCAACGCCGGCAGGACGTTCTCCTGGAACGACGCAACCAGCTTCATGATCGACGGCAACAAGTTCTGTTCGATCCACCCGCCGAATGCCTGCACCGCTGGGATGACCTTCGTCTGGATGAAATCGGCGATCGCTGCGAGGACCGGAGGGACGTTGTCGCGCAGCCACCCGAACACCGCGACCGCCGCGTCTCGGAGCGCCTCGAACTTCGGTTGCAGGAACGCCAGCACGGCGGGCATGCGCGCGCCGACCCACTCGGAGAACAACGTGAGCGCCGGAACGATCTTCGTGTTGATGTACGTCACCAGCGACGTGAACACCGGCAGCAACGCCGTGCCGATCTTCGCCTTCAAGTTGTCGAGCTGCGCTCCGAGGATCCGCTGCTGGTTCGCCGCACCGCCCGACGTCCGAGCGAAGTCGCCCTGAGCGAGCGTCGTGTCCTTCATGATGAGCGCGTACGTAGCCTGCGCCTTCGCTGCGGGGGTGAGCGCTTCCTTCGTGGACTTGATCAGCCCGAGCGACATCGCCTCTTGCTTGAGGCGGACGTCGTTGATCGCTACGCCGTACCGCTTCAACGGCTCCGACTCACCCGACACCCCGGACTGCAACGCCGCCAACGCATCCTCGACGGAGGTGTTGTTGAATGACGCCAGATCGGCGGCGAGCTCGACGAGCGACTTCGACATGTCCGTCGACTCTTTGCGCCCCAACCCGAACGCCTGGAACAGATTCCCGTAGGTACCTGCTGCTTCGAGCGCAGAGGCACGGGACTGACCGAACGCGAGCGCCGACTTCTTCGACCAGTCCTGGATCTCTTTCGCGTTCTCTGCGAACACGACGTCGACCTTCGACATCGACTCGGACAGGTTCGACGCCGCGTCCAGCAGAGGCTTCGCCGCAGCCACCGCGCCCACACCGACAGCGGCGAACCCGATCGCTGCCGTCTTCGCGAACCCGCCGATCGCGGACCCGAACTTGCCGAGCTTCGACTCCGAATCGGTGAGGGACGACGCGAGACCTTTGGCGTCACCGAGGATCTCGACAACCAGCTTCCGAGATCCCGCCATGTCACCTCGCTTTGAACTTGGCCCACTGCTCGGACTGGTCGATGTACGCCATCAACTCGCCGGCGGTGAGAACTTCACGGCCATCGACGTACCACGGCTGCAGCCCGTAGATCGCGGATAGGGCGGGCCACTGGGATTCCAGCGCCGCCCTCACGCTTCCGGGGAGTCGTCCTCGGCTTCTTCTGCCTCAGCGAACGTCGACATCGACACACGCTCGAACACCGACATGAACTCGAGGTCCGGATCAGAGCGGCGCATCACCAACCACAGGGCGCCGACGACCGCTTCCATCTCGTCCACGTCGTCGCCGAGGTTCGCACGCAACGCCTGTTTGATGGTTCGCCGGTCGACCATCGTCAACGTCTTCATGTCGACGGTGACGGACTCGCCGTCCACGAGATTGAACCGGACCTTCGATGCTTCGTCGCCGCCGCCAGGTTTCGTGCCTGGTCGTGGTGCCTTCGCCATATGGTTGCCTCCGGGCAGGGGGTATTAGTCGGGGAACGCTTTTTTGGTGAGCTTGTCGATCGCGTCGCCGTACGTTTCGACGATCTCCGGCTCATGCGCCCTGATATCGGGGAACAGGAAGTAACCAGCGTTGGCGCCGTTGCCGCGCCACGGCCTGAACTGGTTCCACCCGACGACACGACCAGTGACCCGGATCTGTTCACCGGTCCGCTGGTTCCGTTGCGCCTCGATGCGCTTCGTCGCCTTAGCGATCGCCTTGTCGTTGTTGTCGCGGACGATGTACGCACGGGACGGTTTCTTGCCGGTGTTGTTCTTCCGTAACCGGAGCTTGTCCTGGTAGGCGCCGAACACTGCGCCCGCCGCGAATTCGTACGCCCGGCCACCGAAACTGATCTCGGCTCGGCGTTGGTTCCGGCCCGCTTTCAGCGACTCGGCCGCTTTCGCTTCCATCCCGCCGAGCGCCGCAGCACGGGCCCGGGACCAGCCGACGACATCGGACGCGACTTCGTAGTTCGCGTCTTTCAACCCGTCGATCAGCGAGTCGTCGTCGAGCTTCCGCAGTTCCCTGCGGAGGTCGTCGAGGCCGGTGACCCGGACCGTGTCTGGGCCTTTGATCGGGGCCATTACAGCGTGTAGGCGATGGAGATGCCTTGCGAGTCGAGCGTGCCGGGGGCGATGACCGTGAACGGCAACGACTGCTCGAGCACAGCGCGACCGCCGACGTTCGGTGTCTCACCGTCGAAGCGCACGTTCGCGGTGACCTTCACGACAGACGTCCCGTTCGCGAGCGTCGCGACCAGGGTCGCTTCGGTGTGGTTGATGTACCGCTGGTACGCCGTCAACGAATCGAACTGTGCTTGGATCGACCCGGTGTACGAACGCAGATCGGACTCGATCGGCTCTGCCGAGAACTGCGACCCGAGGTAGCGGCGCTCCTCGAGCTTGTTGTCGCCCGACAACGTGAACTGCTTGACGGTGGCGAGCGTGCCGCCTGCGACGACGATGTTCGCACCGGAGAACTTGATGGGCCGCAACCCTGCGGCGTACGTCGGCGCGACGAGCGCCGTGGCGGTGCCTTCGTCGGCGATGCACCCCATGAACGTGAGACCCATCGTGGCGATCTCACCGGCGGCGCAGGCGATCTCCCACGAAGCGACCTTCATGCCCGGGTACGTGAACGGGTTGATGGTGCCGGCGGTGTCGGGTCGGCCGATCTGCACGGTCAGCGAGTCGCCGTACAGGTCCGCCGGGGTGTACGTGTACGTCAACGTCCCACCGGTTTCGGTGCCCATCATCGCGGTGAGGAGCGACCGGATCGACGTGGTGTACAGCTCGGTTTGGACGTCGCCGCCGGTGGTGATGTTCCCCGAGTTCCACTGCGACGACTGCATCAGCCGTCGCCCGGCGAGGATCCCCGCCGACTCGGTGAACGCTTCGGTCCGTTTGATCGATTCGGAGATCAGCGGCAGATGCGTGTCGACGGTTATTGGGGTTCCGACGGCGGACTCGAGCTTGAAGCCGTAGGAGGCCGCGATGCCTGAGCGTGGTTCGATAGCCATAGCGGCTCCTTGTGTGCGCGAGGTCGAGCCGGGCAGGCGTTTACGCTTGGCTCATGAGACGAGCTTTGGTGTTGCTGCTGGTCCTGGCTGGATGTTCCGAGAAGGAACCGTCACGGCCGCAGATGGCGCCCGCTACAGCGGTCCAGATCGTCGGGCATCCGACGTTGTGGCGGACACCCGACGGGATGATCTACGGGCCATGCGCCGATGTGCGCCCGTACATTGCGACAATCACCCCGGAACCCGGGTTCGCTTGCAGCTAGTTGGTGATGCGGGTGTGTACGGAGATTTCGATCTCGGCGTACGCCGCCCAACTCGCGTCGTCATGGGCGATCAGTTCGGGGCCGTCGACCCGGGGGCCGATCGTCGCGTCGATCAATCCGACGTCCATCCCGAGGGTTGGTTCGTCGGATATCGCACGGTTCACGTACGACATCAGTTCTTGGCATCGTTGCGCCGCTGACAGGGGCGTGGCGCCCTTGCCTTTCTTCAACACCCACACGATCAGGTTCACGGAGAACCGGTCGTCGTGCGGCATGTACGCCGCTGCTACCGCCGGGTAGTCGACGGACCCGGTGATCGAGTCGGCGAAGATGTGTTCGTCTTTGAGGTTCCGCGCGCCCGGGTCGAGGACGTCGACCTTCACTGCCGAATCGCATGCGGCTTCGACGAGCTCGGCGATCGCGGTGGCGGCTTCGTAGCGGATGAAGTCGGTGTTAGCCAACGGACGGCCTGACCCGATACCGCTTTATCAACAAATCAACACCAGGCATGGCGGTGATGAACCCGGCGCGGCCTTCGACCGCGAGGCCGTACGACCCGCCGCCGGGGCCGTTCGCCGAGTAGGTCAGCGCCTTGTCCGGGACGCCGGACGACGTCCGACCAGACAGGTAGCGGAGCCGCTCGAGGATGGCCCGGACGAGGTCCGACGGGGCACGGTCGAGGCCGTACTCGTATTCGACGATGCACTCGCCGCGCGGCCAGCAGTCGGGGACAACTATCTCGCCGATCACCGAAGGGGGGATCGTTGCGATCTGGTCGCTGGTGAACGGGGTCCACGTCTCGCCGTCGCCGAGCACGCCCGTGATCGACCGCACACGCCGCAAGTCAGGTTTCGACAGGTACCCGTCGCACACCCGTTCCCGCATGTACCGGGGGACGAGCCCACGGCCGATCGCCTGATCGGACTCGAACTCGCGTTCCACCTCGTCACGCAACGCACGAAGCGCAGCGTCCGGGTAGTCAACCCCGGCGAGGGTCGTGTCTGCGGTGCGGGCCTGCGCGACCGAGAAGTAGAACCCGCCGACGACCTCGTGGTACGTCGTCCACGAAGTCGAATCGCTCGCGTCGGTCCACACCGCAGTGAGCCAGTCGAGCTGGTTGTTCTGCGTCGGGGTGAGCGTGAACGACAGTTGATGCGTCGTCGAAGACTCGGTCGCCGTTTGCGCCGTCACGACGGTGTTCCCGTCGGCGCCGGTGATCGTGACCGTCGTCGTCCCCGGGTTCACTGCTTCGCCTGTCCCGTCGAGCTTGTAGCTGTAGATCGTCGCGCTGGTCCCGACGAGGATCCGGTCTGCGCCGGCCGGGGGTTGTTCGAGCGTCATGTCACCCCGATCCGTTTCCACCACAACGTCGCCGTTGTGGGAATGTCGCCAAGCGTTTCGAACACCGCGTCGTTCACCGGCGGGTGATGTGCGTCATCGCCGCAGATGATCGACCCGGGGGACATGAACGGCAGCGCTGCGATGATGTTGTCCCGCACTTCGTCGTAGGTGTGCGGCCCGTCAATGTGCAGGAACCTGATCTTCGACGTGTTCTGTTCGAACCAGTCCCGCCAGCCCATGCGTTGCGGGGCCACGTTCCCTGCGGTGAGCGCACGGATGTTCTCGGTGAACGTCGCGTACACGTCACGTTCCGCGGCGAGGATCTCGGACGGGTCGCCCGGTGAGCCTGCCCACGTGTCGATCGCTACCACCGTCGCCGGAGCTACAGCGTTCGCTAACGCAACCGTGGACTTCCCTTCCCAGCATCCGACTTCCACGACCAACCCGGGTACGCCGGCGGTGACCGACGCGAGGCGGGCGAGACGGATACAGGACCACGACGAGAACCAATTTTCGGTAAACGTCATGGCCGCCACCACGAACGCGGGGCGTTGCCTGCCGCCACCCATTTCGGCAGCGGGTGGCCCGAGACGGGGATGAGCCGCTGCCCGTCCACGTGCACCCCTTCGGATCCGAACCGGTCGAGGCCGAACGCTTCCGCACGTTCGATGATCTCGGTGTGCGAGAACGAATGCAGTTTCACGGCAGGGTCACAACCGACCCAAGTGAAATGCCATCCCGCGCCGCGCAGCACGGCGGCGGTGTTCCTGCGTTCTCGCATCTCCTGGAAAGAACCGATGATCCCGAACCTGGCGGCGACCGTCCCATGCCAACGGGCCGGGTGGGCCCAGTCGACACAGAACGGGTGGAACGCCATCTCGAAAGCGACGAACCCTGCCGGGCGCAGGTTCCTCGCAACGACCTCGGAAGGGATCTCGTCCACGTCGCCGAACATGACGATGTCCGCTTGTTCGGCGGCGGCGAGCCCGACCCGCACACATTCGCGTTGCGCCGCCTCTCGTTGCCACGGGTCGTCCGTGTCAGGCAGTTCGGCGACGACGTGAACGATCCGGTCGGACCAGCGTTCGAACCGGCCCCGGTTCTCGGCGTAGTGCAGAGGCTTCGGTCGGCCTTGGAACGTCGTCGTCGCTTCGACGAGGACGTGCTTCAGGTCAGGGATCGATTCGAGTTCGACGAGCCGGCACTCGAGCAGGTCCAGTTCGTCAGCGAAGAGGAACGCATCCCACTTCACCGCTTGGACCTCGAGACTCGCTGCATGTCGATGAGCGGGGCCCGAGTCAGGTAGGTGCGCCGGTCTTCTTCGGCGGACTCTCCTGGTGCCATGTACACCGGGTCGGCGCGTCGCAGGTCCTCGCGGCCGTCGTATCCGGGATGATGGTGGATGACACGGGACTCGAGGCACGGCGTGAACACGCCACGGGCCTTAGCGAGACCGATGATTTCCTTGTCTGTCCACCAGTGCTTGTAGCACTCCGGTGCAACCACTCCGGGTCCTTCGAGGCAAGACCCGTACCTTTCGATGTAGTCACGACGGATGAAGAAGTGATCGGCGTGTTTCCCGGAAGCGACCTCAGGGTTTCGGATCCTGCCCTCGTCGCTGTCGTTTGTGCCGATCACGTCGTACCGCTCCGAAGCCTTGCGTGCCGCTTCGATCCACCCGTCGCGGAACTCGACGTCGTCGCCGACGACGAAGATGAACGGCTCTGTTGTCTGCTTGTAGAGGTGGTTGACGTTCTCCGAGTAGGTGTGCGCCGCGGCTCCGTGCTCACCGATGTACAGCCGGGCCGTCCCGTCGTTCGTCGCGGCGAACGTGCGGAGGAACCGTTCCTCGTTCGCTTCGCGCATCAGTGGCACGATCACTGCGATGTCGCCCATCGCATCCTGGACCGCTGGTTCGGGAGGTTCGAGCGTCGCGAGGAACGGCCGCCAGTACTGGTCGAACACGACCTCTGCGTCGTACCGAGACGCGAACTCGACAGCGTCTTTCGCCATCGCTGCCAGGTCCGCAACGTACGCCTTCTCGAGCTTGTCGACGACGTCGAAGATGAACGGCACCACGTAGTCGGCGCGTTGCGCCGGGTCGTACTCGCGTTGGCCTTGCACGACCCAACCGGCGGCGCCGTAGTCAGGCGAAGCGAGTTCCCGCTGTGACGAGAAGTCCGTGGCGATCACTGGCGTCCCGCACGCCTGCGCCTCGATGAGCGGCACGCAGAACCCTTCGCCGTGCGACGGGGCCAAGAGAACGTCCATCGCCGTGTACGTCGCAGCCATCATGTTGTCCGGGACACCGAGCCGGTAGGCGTACTGGTCGACCCAACGGATCGCTTCCTGCGGGATGCCTGCCTTCTTGATCAGGTCGGGAAGCGGGATGCCTTCAGCTTTGCCGTGCATCTCCGTGTGGAGGTACAAGATCGCGTCGGGGTGGCGGCGCTGGAACTCTGCGAACGCGCGCAGCGCCTCGTTGAAGCCCTTCCGGTCCCGGGCCCAGCCTTTGTTCATCGCGACCATGCCGACCACGAACGCGTCGTCGGGTATGCGCAGCAGCTCACGCGCGCCACGGACCTGGCCGTCGAGTTCGATCACCGGGGTCGGTTTCATGACCTTCGTGTCGACCGCGAGGGGGACGTACGCCGGGTCCAAGCCGGCGTCGAACAACAGGTGCTCGCCGAACCTGGACATGGCTACCGGGACGGCTCCGGTGCGTTCGAAGAACTCGAGCACCCCAGGCGGCACCGGGTCGTGATCGACAGGTACCCACGCGGCGACCTGGAAGTCGGCGATGAGAGGGTTCTGCAACGCCCACACGTCCATGAGGGTGATGATCCACCCGCCGAGCTCGTCACCTTCGAAGTGATGAAGGGCGTGGTTGTGGATGACGTCGTTCGAGTTGACCTCATACCCACACGGGTACATGGTGATGCCCCGCCACGTCCCGGCGGATCCCTGCTGCCCGTACGTCACGGAGCACGCGACGTCGATCCCGGCGCCCTTCAACTGTGGGAGGAGCTGCGCGGCTTGGACGCCGTAGCCGGTGGAGACGTTCGGGCCGTTCGAGTGGAGGAGGATCTTCACCGGGTCTCCATTTCGCCGGAGACGTACCGGGTCGGAGTTGCGGTGATGACGATGATCTGGGCGCCGTCGGGCGTGATGGACACGACCCGTTCGCCTTTCGCTTCGATCTTCTCGACCTCTTCGACGAGGTGTGCGCGCGACAGTTGGTATGCGGGCATTCGTTTGCCTCCGGGCAGGGGGTTTGGATATGCCGGGCAGGTGCGGCGGGACCGAAGCCCCGCCGCCCTGTCCTGCCCGGACAACTTCGTCTGGAAGGTCAGACGTTCTGATTCATGACGTTGACCGCGGTCGCGTCGCGCGTGTCGGCGTCGACACGCCACTTGCCACGGAACGCGCTCTGGTCCTCGGCGAAGTACACCGAGTCGTTCCGCTCGAACTGGAGCGGGCCGACCGTGCGGACGTAGTAACTGGACCAATCGCCGAACGCGAGGATCCGGGCGTTCGACGCCATCGACGCGACGTTCGGGTCGGTGTACACCGGGTAGCCGAGGAGCCGGTCGGGTTGGCCGCCCTGGATACCGTTCGTGAGGGACGGATCCCACAGAACAGCACCGACGGTGCCGCCGGCGCCGTCACGGAGCTTGCGGAGCACACCGGCGGACGAGTCACGCATCAGCCACGCAGCCGAACCGCCGTTGCGGTAGGCGTCGTTGATCGAGTACACGAGGTCGACGAGCTTCTCGTAGGTCGGGGTGATGAGCGAACCGCCGGTGGTGATGGTCCCCGAACCGGTGTAGGCGGGGATCATGCCCTTCGGTTCGTTGGTGCCGGTGCCGACCACAAGGTCGGCGTCGATGACACGGCCGAGCGCTCTGGCGACGTCGCGGGCGATGAACCCGATGATGTCGATGCCGGAGTCCTGCAACACCTCGGACGACACACGCACCAGTTCGCCGTACTTGTACGCGTCGAGCTGCATGCGGGAGAACGTCGGGTCGGTGCCCGCTAGCGCGGTGCCCTGTGCGACGACCTGCGTCGCGATGGCGTGCGCGGCGACGGTCGGGAAGTACATCGTCTCGCCCGACGCGGTGTTGAAGTTCGTGGTCGGCATACGGAACCCGGCGATGTTCGCCTCGAGGTACCCGTAGATCGTCGACGCGGTGGTCGTCGGGACGGTCGAGCCGACCGATCCGGTGTCCCACGCGAGCGCACGGGCTTCCTTGGCGTCCATGCCGTCGCGGAGGTAGCGGCGCTCGTCGGCGGCGCGCTTCATGTCGAACGTCATCGTGGCGCGGGTGTCGGGGCCGGTGAGGAACTCGCGGAGGACCTCGCTCTCGGTCTTCTCGACGGCGGCGACTCGTGCCTCGCCGAACACCGACAGGTTCGCTTCGCGGATCTGTGCGGCTTCGCTCTCGCGGCGCTCGGACGCGGTGAGGACATCGCGACGCTTGTCGAGCTCGTTGATGTGGCCGTTGATGCGGTCCCACTCGGCTTGCTGTTCGGCGTTGAACTGGCCGCGGGTGTCTTCGAGGAGGCGCTTGCCTTCCTCCCATGCCCGAAGGCGGTCTTCGTTGATCTTGATGACTTCTGCTCGCAGGTCCACTGTTGGACTCCTTGTGTGTGCGCGACGGAACCGACCCGGTCGGGTCGGCGGGTTTCTTGCGTCGCGAGGTGGTGACGGCCAGGTGGTTTCCCGGCGTGGCCGTTCCGGCGTCGCTGGTCGGGTCAGGCGCTGATGCGCTTGTCCCAGAACTCGAGGAGCCGGGCGAACGCCTCGGGGTCCTCTTCGCGGATCTCTTCCTGTGGGAGGAGAGATTCGAGGTGGTTGATCGCCCGGCGCAGTTCGTCGGGGTCGACGTCAGCGGTGAGCGCCGAGATGAACTCGTCGAGTGAACGGATCGACGCTGTGGTCGTTGGCGATGCGGGGAACGTCACCACGGACACGTCGAACAGTTCGACCTCTTTTATGGTCCGCTCCGTGTAGTCGCCGTTCCATTCCTGGCGGGTCACACGAAACCCGATCGACATCTGGTCGATGTCACCGCGCGACATCGCCGAGCGGATCTCCTGCACGGTCGGGTTCGACGGGTCGAGAGCCGGCGCGTGTGCCCGCAGGTGCGGGTCGGTGGACAGCTTCAGCGTCTTCGACTTGGTGCGGGCCAGGGGGACGCCGTCATGGTTCACGAGGAACCGGACATCGTCCTTCTCTTTCAACGTCTTGTTGAACGTCCCGCGGGCCATCGTCTCGGTGAACTCGCCGAACATGTCGCGCACCACGTACGGGGTGTCGACCATCGACGCGACACCATCGAATGTGATGGTGTCACCTTCGCCGTCGCGGATCTCGAGGTCTTCGATGGTGAAGGAGCGTGACTCGCGCGGTGTCGAGTTGGCCCGCTGTGAGATGTCAGACTGCATTCGCACCATCCACTGCTGTATTCGCGGTATTCGCGATCGGGGAGAAATCTTCGAGTTCGCGCATCTGCGCAGTAGGCATCAGCGGCGGCTCGCCACGAGTGAACGCTGACGCGTTGATCGTCTCCGCGAGCGCGTACGTCTCGTATCTGGTCTTCAGATCGCCGCGCAGGAGCCCGTTCACGTTGAATTTCACGTATCTGGGCTGCGCGAGGAGCGCCGACAGAGCGTTTTCGATGCGGATGATCCACGGCAGGAACGTGACCTGCACACGCCGTGTGTTGCGCTGTTCCAAATTGGCGTACGTGATGCTCGAGCCCTTGTCGCCAGGGATCCCAAGGTCAGATGGGTCTACAAGAAACATCTGGCCGGCGATCTCCGCAGCGGTGAACTTGCGAGTCTCGAGGAACTGGGCCTGTTCGTTCGTGACACCGGTCGTCTTCCACGTAGCGCCGCCCTGCAACACGCCCGGGAGGTGAGCCTTCTTCGCTCCACCGTGGAACCGTGACCACTGCTTGGCGAGGTCGCGTGCCAGCGTCGGATTCAGTTCGCCGGGGACTTCGATGACGCCGGACATCGTGGCGCCCTGATCGAAGAACTTCGCTGCGAACTCTTGGGTCGACATGCCTATGCCGATTGACTGCCGTGCAGCTTCGACAGGTGACATGCCTTTGAGCGCACCGGGCCACATCATGCCGGTGACGTGCACGATCTGGACCGTGGCCCGCTGACCGTTCACGTAGTACACGCGTCGCGAGTCCTCGAGTCGCACGTCCACAGTCGCTGGGTCCAGCGGATCGAGAGAAACGATCCGGCCTGCAGCGTCGTACAGGACCGCTATGTAGGCGTTCCCGTCAATCAGGAGCGAGGTCAGGATCTGGGTGAGCCACGCCACGCGGTCCAACCCGGCTTTCGGTGCGGTCAACCAGTACGGCGGCGAAACTTCGATCTGGTCACCGGACGCATCGCGCCGGTACACATCGATCGGGAGCGTCGCTATCGCATCCGAGATCAGTCTCACGCAACCGTAGACGGTGAGGAGCTGCATCGACGATTCGTTCGTGACGTTCGCACCGGACCATGTGCCGTTCACCTTGTCGCCCGGCCACGTCCCCCACATCGACGAAGCCGCTACCGATCGTCGCTCCACAAGCGACCGCATGACACCCATCAGGGAGTCCCGAGGTCATAGGACTTCAACGCGAAGCATCCGCCCGCGACGAGCAGCCCCACACCGAACCCCCACTGCACCCACGAACCGGCTACCAGCAGGCCGGCGGCGGCGACCTCGAATACGAACACGGTCCGCAACGCGCGGACGATCACGAAGAGCGCGTTGACCATCAGCTACTCCTCGTCAAAGAAATCGTCGAGCGACACAAACCCGGGCGTCGCCTGGTTACGGCTCGCCACCATCCACAAACCGACCGTCGCAGCGACCAGCGGCGACACATCAACGTCGGGGCCGCGGCGATCCCAGCGCCACGCATCCCCAGTTGACTTCTTCTTCGCCCCGCCCACCGCGGCCGTCAACGCGTTGTGGCGCCGCACACGGACCTGCCCTGCGACGACCCGGTCGAAGAACAACCCGCACGCCTTCACCAGATCACCCGAACCGAGCGCAGTGACCCGCACCCCGGCCCGTTCCAGATCCGGGATCAACGAACCCGCCGGGCCCGACGCATCCACCGCGAACTCGGCCCGCCACCGTGCAGCCAACTCGGCGGCACGCCCAGCGACCCACCCGGTCCCGGGCTGATGCTCGATCACCTCGACAGCGCCGGACGAATCCACAGCGACGATCGACGACCACGAACGCTCCGGGTTGCAATCCACAGCGAACGTCAACCTGTCGTTGAGGTTCACGTCGTCACCGACGACCGCCTGCCACGCCTCGACCGGTATCGCCTGATCCTCGACCGCTGTCCACTGGTTCAAGAACGCCCGCCTGAAATCCCCGTCGGACATCGTCCGCCGCGCGTGCCGCACAACGTCCTCGTCGATCGTGTGACCCAACGCAGGCATGCACGACCACCACACATCCGGGTCGTCAGGGTCCGCACCAGGGTCAGCCGCCCACTCGAAATACGCGATCCCTGAATCGGCGCCCGTCTCCACAGCGTGGCGGCCGAGCTCGACCTTGCGTTTCAGGTACAGCGACGCATCCGTGCCAGCGGTCGACAGGCCGAGGATCTGAGCGAACCGGCGGGTCGCCATCGCCGGGAGGAACGCCTGCTCACGCCGATCGTCCGTGTCGGCGAACGCCTCGTCCGCGACCGCGAGATCAAGGGTCTTGCCGTGACCAGCGGACTCCGAATCCCGAAGGATGTCGATCCGGGCACCGTTCTTCCACGTGATCGCCTCGTTACCGGCGCCCTTGTAGACCTGCTCCACCGCCACCCGGAACGGCGACCGGCGCAACAACGGACCCTGCTCCGTGATCAGCTTCTTCGCGGCCTCGTTGCCGTTCTGCGCCGAGTAGATCACCCGCTGCGGCTCCGCGGACGGCCAGTTCAAGACCCGGTCCGTTTCCCACGCCAACACCAGCGTCGTCTTCCCAGACTGACGAGGAACCGTTATCCACACCTCACGGAACGCCGGCCGACCATCCTCGAGCAACTCCCCGCCGACATCCGCGACAAGCTGCTGCCACGGCATCAGAGGCTTCCCCATCACCTCAGCCACCCGGGCGACACGACCCCCGAACGACTTCCGATCCGGGCTACGCCGAGTCGCGAAGCGAGGCGAGCAAACCCTCGAGAGCATCGTCGCCGCCATCAGTACCCCTCAGCGTCAACTCCGCATCCCGGTACTGTTTCCACAGACCAGGCGAACCGGGCTCGTCATCGACACAGCACGCCAACTGAACGAACGCCACCGTCCGAGCCTCATCCACCAACTCGACCCGGCCCAGCGCCCGCAGCGCCTCCACAACCGCCCTAGCAGCCGTCTCGTTCGGACCCATCAGCCCACACTCCGAGCGTTCCGACCCGTAAGTAAATCGAG
>ERZ869925.282-NODE-282-length-38131-cov-10.823590_pt1 | contig 38131 bp, 63 predicted proteins | sample MGYA00579311_ERZ869925 | MGnify/ENA primary metagenome ERZ869925 (study PRJEB32216, sample SAMN09231817) | wastewater metagenome | place: USA: Maryland | collected 2016-07-30 | study: EMG produced TPA metagenomics assembly of the PRJNA472060 data set (Reclaimed...
GTGCTTGCAGGCGTGGTGTCAATGAAAAGAGCAAACTTACTTCTTTTGATTTTTGTTTCAGCCATAATGTTTTCTCCTAACTATGGTGCTACTTGGGAGTAGGTTAACTTACATTGAATTTGATACACACCCGTACCGGATTCACCTTCATCTAAAAGGTATCCCCAGCCGAGTGCTTCGATTTTTTCAGGGGTTTTCCCTGTGGCTAATGTCGGCAATGTTCCTGCCTTGCTTTGAGTTTCAAGCCACTCTGCAAAGGTTTCAAAAAAGCCAAGATTTTCTAAGCGGGTAGCATCGTCACTGGTAAATTCAACCAACTCAAATGCAAATGGAAACTCTCGCGTGGTGCTATCGTCAAGGTAAGTTTCAACAATCCGCGCACCTGGTAACGGTGAAATTGCATACTGAGTAGGTTCTTTGCCAATGTAGTCAACCCACACCGGCGCGTTTGTTGCCAATGAGCTATAAGTCTTGATGTACGTTTGAATGGCGCTAATTATGCTCATTGCCTATCACCTGCAAATTTCTTGGCACCCTTGACAATGGTTTCACCGCGCACGGCTTTCATGCGTTCAAACCAATACCGCCCGCGGAGTGGTCCGGCTTGCTGTGTGCCAGGTCTACGCCCGCGATAGTATTGCCGTTTGGCGTAGGGTGTAATCCATGACACCGTACCACTGCCAATGACCGTGCCCAAAATACCGGACTTAATCATCGTACCCGTGAGTAACGGCGTGAATGGTTCTGAGTAACGCAACACTTCCGAATCAACAAACTTTTGTGCAGCGGTGTATTTCTTTGTCCAAAGCGGGGAAAAGTTGGATTTGAATTTCAACTCTGCTTTTCCCTGAGCGTTTAAGATCACCGCGCCTCGGGGCGTTTCAATTTGGATATGGTTACTCATTTACAGCCAACTTCCCAATGTTGCACGTTGGGCGAGCCTTGATCCATGGCATCAACGGATGAGATAACAACAACGTCATCATATTCGGCACGTAGGTCAGACAGCTTGTACTCAGTAGTAATGTTGTCGGTGACTTCGCCGCGCACAATGACATCACCCTCTTGCAGTGTCCAGTTACCTGTTTTGGTAACAAGTGCTTGCCATGCCTTTGGCTTCAGATAATCCGCGCCACGTGCCATGGGGATAAACACGGTTGCCACATTAGACGCCAGTACACCGGTTGATCGTCCGCTTACTGCCTTGGTTGCTTCCCACACAACATTCTTGATAACCGTGCGCTGATAGGTTTCAACGCGACTGACAAAGTACCGGTTATATATCGTGATGTGCCCGTTAGGTATCATCGTCGCTTTCGTTTCCGTACTCGCCGTATGAAAAGCCAGGGAACATCAATGCAGTGGAGTTAAGCCAAAGTTTTGCGGCATCTTCAATCTTTTGTTGATTGGTGCGGGATCTGTTGGAGTTGGCACTATAGGCTACTGAGTACCTGCCTTGTGACTCGGATGTAACGCCGTCAACATTATCGGTGCTTTCTTGCCGTTGGATTTCCTCGGCAATGGCGCATGTGGCATTCTTGATCGCGGTGACATCGGCTTCGGGATCGTCTGCGGTGATGATTGCAGCGGCGCGGTTAAACGTGATGTTGTCAATATGTGCCGACGCCAGTAAAGCCAAGCGGGGAAAATCAGCCTCAGCAATGGCATTGCCAAGAAACACAGTGCTGTAGTGGGTGTAGTTTGCGTATGACATGCTGAGGCTAATTTCAAAGGTTACGCGGAGGCAACGCCTTCAACGTAGTAAATGTAACCGGTCAATTTTCCAGCGGTCAGGATGGAAGTTGCCACGGTACAGGTGATCTCGCGTGCGGCGGTGCATTTCACACTGGTTGATTCCGGCGTGTTGGCTTTCGGCACAATCGCCTTGCGTCCAATCGTGGAATACGGGGCACCACTTACGGCGGCGGCGGAAATGATGTCATTCGCGCCTTCGACCTTGATTGCAATCGTGCCGTTATTGGTGTTTTCGGAAGTGAACGCGGTGTTCACATCTACAAAACCACCAACTACAATGGCATGGATCGGGAGGGTTACGCCAGTGCCATGGGCACCAACGGCGGTGTTGGCAGTGCCGGCACTATCTTCATCAGCGGTGTCAAATTCAAACCGCGCCACACGCAACACACCAAGACCAACATGGGTGTCAATGGGCATAATGTCGGCAAAGTTGTCATTGACATCTTTGAGCATACCGCCCGAGGATACGGGTTTGAGTGTCATTATTCACCATCCTTTTTGGTGGTTTTCTTTACTTCCGGCTTGACTTCCACCGGTGCAGCAGGCGTTTCAGGCGCTTCAGGTGCTACCGGTTTTTCTTCCTTGTAACCGGCGCGTTTTAGGCGAGAAATTTCGCTCGGGTGAGTGACTTCAAAGGTCACACCATCTTTGGTGAGAAACATTTCACACCACCTTATGAAGCCTTGTTGTGGCGATAGATACCGTTGACTTTGTTGTCAGGGACAAACGCGTCATGGTACAGGCGGTACTGCCACAGATGACCGTCACTGACTTGGTTCACATCAGGGCTGAAGTATTTGACCTGATTCAGCTTGATCGGCTGAATGACAGCGGAGGGGTGCAAAAGCAGGAAGTTCATATCCTTGCCAGAGCCGTGCTTTGCAAAGCCGCCCGCGTCGCTGGTTGCACCGGCGTTCAAAGCAATCTGGGTGTAAAAGCGTGCCTGGGGCACGGGGATGATCTCAGTCTGTTCGAGGAATTTGACGGCGCGATTGAGAGCGGCATCATTGCTCCAAGTGCGGGTCATAGCACCCTTCAAGAGTTCATACAGGGTGTAGGTGATGAACAGCTTGCGCCCTTCCTCGGGTACTTCATCTTCGTTCAGAGCGAGATTGGCGGCGTCGATAGCAGCCAAAACGCCAGAGGCAGTGGAAAGGGTCGCATCACTGGCATAGTTGCCAGCGGTAGTGGCGTACTTGGCAAAGCGGTACGCGTCGATTTCGGGACCGACATAAACGCGCATCCATTCACGGATGAGGTTGCCGAGAACCAAGCCGAGGGATTCTTCATTGTCCATGCGGTCAAGAGTGAACGCACGCCCGCGCTCGGCTGCAAGCTGCATGGTTTCCCAAGCGGCAGTGATGTCGCCAGAGGGGTAGCCCGTGGTGCGGGAATAATTGCCCAAGCCGACGGCGGACAATTTCATTACCTTGACTTCGTTGGCACCCAAGAAATCGGGGGATTGGGTGAGGGCGTCAAGCATGGCGGTTTTGCTTTCCAGCTTGTAAACCGCATCGATCAATGCAAGAAATTTGCTTACGAGAGAGATTGAAGTGGACATTACCTTTTATCCTTCAGGTGGTTTGATACCCGCGCCTTTGAACATTGCTGCTTCGAGTGCATCGGGTACACTTTGTTTTGGATTGTTGCCGCCCTTCACGATAGTTGGGACGGGTTCACTGGATTCAAACAAGTAATCTTTGGCGGTTTTCAGCGGGTCAATCTGTTCATTCAAACCGACAAATTTGCCGTCATCGCCCAGCTTCAACATATCGCGTTTTAGGTGGGGAATGACATCAGCGGGATCTTTGACCTTGTGCTCTTTGAGAGCGTCCTTAAGTGCAACATCAAACTTGATTGCTGCAACTTGATCGGCGGCATCTTTTTGAGCCTGTTCAAATTTGGTTCTCCACTCACTGACAGCGGCGTCAACTTCCTCGGGTTTCTTCATGCCCTTGAAGCCTTCAATTTGCGTGTTGGCTTCTTTGAGTTGATTCCTGAGTGTGTCTGTTTCGCTTTGCGCCGTGGTGAGATTGCTTTTCAGAGCTTCGGTGCTCTTTCCGTGCAATGCCATAATTGCATCAATGGCGGCATCTTCCAAATTCAGTGCTTTCAAATCCTCGCGCTTCATACTGTTTGTATCCTTTCACTACGCTTTTTGAGTTGGTCGCTCCAACTGTGTTTGCCCCTGTCACGGTAGGGCTTGCCGGTGTTCGCAATCCTTTAGGACTGCGGTTATCATTCGTGAAAATGATATACACATGCGCGGGGCGTGCCTATTACCTAAAGCGTGTACATTGGAATTAAATAAAAAAAACCGCCTGCATTGTGCAGGCGGTTTTTGATTTACCCTTTGATACTCAGTAGTATCTTCCTCCCCCTCGGCTTTCGATACACCACAACCCGCCCAGAACACACAGGGCATGATTCCACATGCGCCCGCAGCTGTGCGCGGATTGATGCAATTCTTTCAGGCTTGCGTGCCCGTTGCTTTTTCATTTGCAGGGATAAAAATGCGCCACAAGCAGACATATCACTACTCAGTATCCATCACGCAAAACTGCGGAGTTGTGATCGTACCATCAGCCAAAATACTGTGATACACACCACCGATTCGATTTTTACTCATAGATGCAACCCTGTGCGCGTGCGCGGTCTTACCCTGCCACGATGGAACAATAACACCATGCACTTGGTTGAATTCCATTTTCTCACGGCGCATGAAAGTATCATACCCAGGGTCATGCACATGGTTGGTGTACACAATATCGGGGCATCGTTCTTTGTCCTTTAGTGCATCGATGTAGATATTGCGTAACCAGTTCCTAATGCCATTACCCTCGTTTGCTCCCTTGCCTTTGGTGGGTCCGTGATGAGCAAACCAAGACATTGTGCCGTTGGTTTCCAGCTTCAACAAATCCCACACAAAAAAGTCACCATCAGGCACGGCGTTTAATTCCTTGCCTATGTAGGTTTCCATTTCGTTGACGTGTACTTGCGTGCCTCGGGTATAGTACAGTTCGTCACCACGCCGCCAGCCGATACGCCGTTGCAATTCGTTCATCAATTCAATGTGGATGTCTGCCTGTTCCAATGGATTGATTGTGCACACATCCCCGCTGTGATGGTGGTCGCCGTCTATTGCATCCCCATTGTGTACCAGTTCAATTTTGCTGTCACCGCGTGTTTCTGCGATTTTGTCGCAGAATTTTTCAAAGTGCGCACGTATTTTGATTTGCAAACTTCGGGGGATGTGGCTTGTGTTTTTGCCGTGCCACTCACGCGGTAGGAATAATGCGTAGTTGCTACCCGAGTGCAAATCACCAATAACCACGCGTTTGACATCACGGCGCATTGGCATATTTTCAGAAAAGTAAAAACCTTGCAATGGTTCGGTAAGTGTGGTTTCAGGTAACATTATTCACCCTCTATAAGATCGCCGTCTGTCTCGCCTCGCTCAATGGCAAGTAGTAACCGCGCATCCTCTTCATCAAAACCATATTCGGTTTTCATGAATTCAATCAATTGTTCATCAGTCAGATTATTAGCAGCCCCGTACTCAGTAAAGTTCATGACATCCATCCTCGTTCTTTGAATAGTTTTCTGAATTCTTCAGCTATTGGCTTGAAATCTTCATCACTCCATTGCGTAGAAAATGCCTGTTCTTGGAGTTTTCGTAATTGCGCCATAAGTATGGGATCACCCGATTCCATGGCAATAAATTGAGCATATGCACGCGCAAAAACTTCTTTACTTCCTTGTAAATATCGCACGTATTTAGGCGAAATCGAAATAGGACGGTCAGATAATTCAGCAAACTTTTTAATTCGATCCCCAATGCCCGTCCACCACTTTGATTTTTTTGCAACTTCTACAATACGATTATTTTCAATGCCGTATATTTCACTTGTCCAACGGCGGTTAGAGACACCGGCATTATCAATAAAATGACCAACCTCATGTAAAGTTGTTAACGCTTGATGGTCGCCTTTTGGAGATATTGAAATTTTTATGGGTTTATCATCCCATCCAAAACTAAATGTGCCGTAATTACGACCCGCGCCAGATTGTAAAATTGGAATAGTTGGTAAATTACCATCACCATGGATTTTATCTATGGTTTTCATTGCCAAATCAATTTGGCTTTTCATGGTTTTATTTGTAATTCCGGTAACATCAAGAGCATTACTAACGGGCACACCAGGACCAGGTACAACCGCATTATTGACAATTGGCGGCTCTGGCACTATTGGCGCAATAGGTGTAACAGGCGCAATAGGTGCAACACTTCCACCACCGGATGTAATAATTTGTTCGCGCACACTTTGACGGTCAAGCCCTGTTTGGTTGATAAAATCGCGCATGGTTGCTTGCCACTGCTTGACTTTTCCACTTTCAAACGTCGCATCTTGCCCCGCTGCTTTCAATGCCGCCTCTTGACGTTTCCATTCGCGTATTTTGCGCTCGATACCCCGTTGATACTGAGTAGCTGTGTAGAAATCTATTTCCTTGCCTTGGTATGTGACCGTTTTACTTGCATACTCATTTAGTTCTTTTCGTGAGTACGCGTTTTCAGACAACCCCTCGAAATAGGGGTAATAACTGTGCTTGCAATTTACACCACCCAATCCCGTAATCGTGCCATACCCTGTGGATTTTACAAAATCAGGGTATTTGGGATGTGTACCGGATCGACTATAAATTTTGCCTTGCCATTGTTCGTGGTTTTCTACACCCGCGCCAGTATTCCGCGCTCCCACGTGTGCTGAGACTGCAACCAAATCAGACCCCATTTCATCAGCGCGGGTATCTTGCAATTTATGTGCTGTTTGTGAAACTCCAGCAAGTACCGCCCGCCGCATGGCTACGTCTATTTTGTCACGGTGCCCGCTTGCATAATCAACTACATCCAACCCATCAGCGGCAAGTTTCTTAACCGCTTGCTTTATTGCTTGATCGTAGGACATGGCACCAGTTGATACTTGGTAGTAGGCTAAATCAGCAGCCTTAATAAATGCTTGCTGGGCGTTCAATACAGTGGTCTGTGTCAAATTGTTTATCACGCCATTGGTTTTATCCAATGCCGCTTTCAAGGCTTGCACCATTGCCGGTGACATATTCAACGGCAACGGATTCAGCCCAGCGGCTTTGTAAATGGCGTCATCAAATTTGATAGCTTTCACACCCGCACGTGTCAAGATTTCCTTGATTGCCGCTTCAGATTGCCCCGTGAGTTTGGAGAGTTTTTTCAGAATGTCTTTATACAACGCTCCCGATTCACTGAGGCGTTGCACCTGCCACGCGGCACTGGCAAAATCCAAATTCTTTAACCGCCGTGCAATGTCCTCAATCACGGATGTTTCATAATCCGTGTAGAGGCGCATGATTGGCTCAACGAATGAATCAAATTGCTCTGAGGTTAGCATTATGGGTAATAAGGTTTCCAAATATCGCCAGGCTTCAATTCAATGACAGCCGTTTTTTTCATTTCCAGCCAACCATTTGGTGCAAGCAACGGTGAGGGCGTCCCTGAAACAATGTCAAGCCCCGCTGCTTCAAAAGCATTGGCGTATTGCGGAAAGCGCGTCACCCGATAATCAGGGTGTTCTTGTGTACACCAATAATATTGCCACGGTTGCAAATTTGCGGGATCGGGCGGCGCTTGCAATGAGTCAAGGCATTCAAATCGCAGTACAGCGCCACGGTCTTGTTTCAGCCGTAACAATGCCCCTGTGCATGGGCGCCCACTAAGATATTGCCAAACCTCACGATTTGACATATTCAAGCCAAGTACGTAATCTTTCGCGCCCGTGGTAAATGAACCCGCATCCGTTGCCCAAACCGCGTCTTGATACATGCGTGAATAAATCCATTTCAATGTGCCAGGTGTGTAATCATGGAATTGAAAATCAGGATTATTTTTGATATAAAAATACCCAATGAATGAACCCTCGTTCAGTAGTCCATTGGTCATTGCGTCAATAAAGCGATAAAAGAACCACTGCCACTGTTCAGACATAAAAAGATAATCGCGGTTGTCTGAAACTGTAGTTCCCCATCCCGATTTATGCGCCACAGCAGGCATGGGCGCTTTTGCATTGCGCGGTGGGAGTCCAATTTCTTTGGCGTGTTTGACGCGGAAATATCTATACCCATCATTGGGCACGGGGATACCTAAATCAAGCCGTTTGAATGCGGGCGCATTGACAGATCGATACTCAGTAGTAATGTCGCCAAACGTCGCCAGCATTATTCAAGCACCTTCACAAACACATACTCGGCACGTTTCCCAAAATCAGGGTGATTCGGGTCGTTGTTGATCTGGATGAACGAATCAGGAAAACCCGCAGCGGGCACGGGGTCAGGATCGGGCGTATTGTCAACTTCGGTGATGGTTCCATAAACTTTGCCGAGGTGAATGACAGCAACCCAACCAACAGCATTGCCGCCTTCAAGAATCTTGATCCACTTGTCACCGGTGGGGGTTGTGTAAACTTCATCCCCGCGCCCAATAACGTTTTTGGGCAAAGAGCCAATAGCACTATTGTTAGCGTTTGGCACGGGTCGAATGCTCATGTTGTACTGTGTGCTTACATATTCATATTTCATGTTATTTTTCCTCGTATGTTGCTTGAATTTGACCAAAAGACATAATTACTTGATTTGCGCTCGGGGTTGTTTTCAATTCCCCTTTGCGGGTGTTGATGTCAATGTTTCCAGATGCAACACCCCACGCTGCACCGTCGCCATTGTCAGTGAATTGGTGCATAAGCCACTCATCCCAAATCGCGGGAATTTTAGGAACGCCGCCATACCAAGCAATCCAAAGCGGGTACTGTGCAAAGTATGTGTCACTTGGCTTTGTGTTTTCTTTCCAGTAGTAATAGCCTGTGTACACACCGATTTGTTTATCGGGTAATAATGCTTTCAATCTTTCGGCAAAGTCATACCAATGCTTGTGCCCGTGAAATGCACCGCTGTATTTGTCCTCAAAGTCCATCCATAACTCAAGTTCACCGGTATCCGTGCCGAGTATGGACGCCCATAATTCAGCTTGTCGTTTGGGATTTACACGACTGTCATAAAACCAATACGACCCGCGCAACAATCCGGCGGCTTTGGCATTTCTCCAAGAAATATCAAAGGCAATATCTTTCCAACTCCCTTGACCCGCACGGATAATGACGCCTTTGGATTTGGTCGCCATTTTCCGAAAGTCAACCAATTGGCTGATACTCCAATCAGTGTTGTATTTGTATTGGTAAAAGGAAATATCAGCAATTTCCACTACACACCTGCATTTACACTGTCAAAGAATGACACCGGCTTTGCCTCAGCGTCCATCATGGCAATCATTTTGCGGGCAGTTTCTTCATCCTCGCCATAATTCCGCATACGGAATTCAACCTTGCTCATGACCTGCCCAAGCGCCTGCAAGTCCTGAGTAAATGCCGTGTCATGGTCTGAAACAATAGAGTCATCCCACCAATAGGTTGTGGAATACGTGCCAGCGGGCGCAAGATTGCCCAACGTCGCCCAAACATCCATGGCATAAATCAACGCATCCAATGCCGACTGCAAGGATTTTTGCGTATCGGTCACAGTGGCATAATAGCGTTGTTTACCTGCTTTAATTTCAGTTGCCGTAAGTGCCACGGCTTCAGGGTTGGACAAAATGCCATAGCTGAATCCACATGCAAATTCAATGCGGCGCAAAATGGCATCAAGCCCATTGAGAATTTGCACCTCGCGTAGTGTGGGTGTCCATTCCTCAAACAGTCCTTTGCCGTCAATTTTGCTTTGCAAATCAAGCAACCTGTACAGCCGGCGGTCTGGCAGTTTTGGCTTTTGTGTCGTTGGGTCTTTTTCAAACGCCATGGGGTCTGTGTACAATGCGCGTTTGCCGGATTCAAACTCCCATAAAAAGTCAGTCCATTGTTGATCCGCCTGCTTGATAAGGTCAACCGCACGGGAATAGATACTCACACCCAGCGGGGAAGTGGTATCAATGTTATTGGCAAGCGGCATTTTGAAATAAGCAAACAACGGCGCTTTGACATTGGTAATAGTCGCCTCGGGCAAAATGTCTGCCCAATCTGCGACATCTGCCAATGCGATTTGATTACCAAGTACGTCTTTAGTTGACGATTTCCACGCGGTATTTACAATGTGATATCCATCAGCCATGAGCGCGTGATATTCAAGGCGTGTGTAGTAATATCCGCCGATTGTCTTTTGATCGGAAAACACACCCGCTGAGATTTTGCCATTGGCATCAAACGCCACGGGATAGAATTGATCGGCTTGCACAAAATCAACCGTGATTTTGTCACCGTTGATGTACGGCTTCAAAATCAATCCACCTTTTGCAGCGGCATATTCAGATTGGACACGAATACTACTCAGTAGTGGGGTAATTTGCTCTTGCAAATAATCAGCCCGCTTCGAGCCGGTGATATTTACTTCCATTTCCAGTGTCACAGATGTTGCCAGTTCTTTTGCAATACTGGACGCCAGATTCATGGATTGCATATTGCCCGCAAGCCACGGGGATTGATTCATGTACATTGCCGCCCATGTTTGCAGTGCGTTCACCATATCCGGCGATAACGCAACGTCAACATTCAACGCTTGTTTTACGTTTGATGTACCTATCATCTTTTGCCAAGCCTCTCTAATCCACGTGAGGATTTTTTGCCACATTGTTCACCTCTTACAACATCCCGACTTGCACGGGTTGTTTTGCGGGTTGTTCTGTTTGAAGTAATATTGATTGTGCATTTGCTTGTTCTATACGCTTTTTGGCTACCTTGTAGTATTCAAGTTCTTTTTCAATACCAATAAAATTACGTCCAACATTCATACAAGCTACGCCAGTTGTTCCACTTCCCATTGTCAAATCTAAAACGGTTTCGCCTTCGTTGGTGTATGTTTTAATTAGATACTCGTAAAGCGCAACGGGCTTTTGGGTGGGGTGTCTTCCTGCCCCTTTGTTGTCTGCGATTGAGTAATTTAGTATTGATTTTGGGTAGTATTCATTGTTATATTTTTCAGGCGTGCCAGCGGAGACAGCGGCATCGCCGCTTACAAAGTAGCCGCCTTTATTTCGTATTCTTCCACGAGTTTCCATTTGCGGGTTGTAATTACCGTAAAATACAATTATGTTTTCATGTGTTTTCAATGGCTTATGTTTTACTTGTGGAAAATTAGCGGCTTTGTATTTATTCCATATCCACTCACAATTAAAAGCATATGGATTGGACATAATCAACGCACTTGTAAACGGCTGGCTGGTGGTTGTGATAAATGCGCCCTTTGGCTTCAATACGTGTTTCACAATGCGCCATAAGACATCAAACGGGATAATAGTGTCCCATTTGCAAGCGGTAGTACCATAGGGCAAATCGGTAATAATTGCATCTACACTTTGCGGGTCAAAGGTAGGAACAATTTCAACGCAATTACCACGATGCAAAACAAAATCACTCACCGCGTTTTCTCCAAATCAAATTAGTCGCATACCGTACATCGTCAATGGCGTGGTTGTTTTTGTCAGGGAATTCGCTGATAATTTCGCCGTCTTTTGTGCGCTCGTATTCGTATTCTTCAAATTCTTGTGCATGGTACGGGGCACGGTCACGATCAATAACAATTGCCGTCAAACCCTGCAACCATTTGATTGAATATGCAACCGTGCCTGGTCCCTTTTCAGCACCACGGCAATTGGAGCCATAAGCGCGGAAATCAGCAACAGATTTGGGATCTTCACTGTCCGCAATCAATAGATCGGCATTGTCGTACAGTTTGCTACTCAGTAGTTGTGTGTGTAACGCCTCGTTTGATTTCTTCCATTCGCGCATTTCGCCAAAGATATACAAAATGCGCCGCGCCGCGTCATAGTGCATCTTGCCATAACTCGCTGGGTCTGGATAAAAGCCCCAATCTAAGCCATGCAACACACGGTCAAACTGTTTGATTTGCTCATCAGTAATTGACTCAACGCGCAAGTTGGTAAACACCGCCCCGCCCGTGTTGTTGGCAATGCCCAAATATTCATGTTCATACGCCGTGGGATTGACATTCTTCAAATGCTCGGCTTCGTCAATAAACGTCTTACCCAGCCATTCCACGGGCACATTTAGATAATTGCTATGGTGTCTGTATTGGGAAGTCTTGGGAATCTTGACGTATTTATTTGCCCAATTGTTTGCCGTCTGCGGTGGGTTGAATGACTTGAAAATAAATGCAGTGTCACCACCACGGATTACCGATTGTTCAATGTTACGGATTGCCTCGGGTCCATGGTACTGGTCTAATTCTTCAAACCATACAATCCCAATGTAACCAAACTGCGGTTTGATTGATTTGATTTTGCCTGGATCATCCGCGCCACGGAAATAAATTTTCTGCCCCGTGGGGATATATTCAATCTCCATGGGGGAGGTGGTGCATTTGAAGCTATCAGATAGCCCGAGAATATCAATTGCCCAAATCAATGTGGCATACACTGAATCCCGCAGTGTGTCTTTTACTTGTCGCAATGCAACCGCGTGCATGTTCGGATTGTTGACAATCAATCCAATAATTTCTAACGCTACAAATGAAGATTTAGTAGACCCGCGCCCGCCTGATTCAACAAACTCTGTAAAGTTTCCTGAGTAAATCGCCCTGTGGGATTGTAAGAAATCCGGCGCGATCAACTCAGCGGGAATTGAGAATGATTTGCTATCAGCCTCGCCTGCGCTACGTGATACTGATACTTCCTGCCTCGCGGGTCCATCGACATGGGTGACAGTGTATTTGTATAAATCAGTCCAATCCTTTGCACTGAGTTTTAGTTTGCGCGTGCCAAAATCAAGCACGCCAGTTCTTAACGCAGTAATCGCCCGCTTGATGATGATTTCTTTTGCTTCAAGCCCGCCGAATTTCTCGGCAAGATGAGCGGTCATCAACTCAGCGAGCGCACGACCACGCGGGGGGCGTCCGCCTGGGTTGTTGGTGACACCCTTTCTTTTTGGTACATCCATTATTCTTGTGTTCTCGGGTACTCAGTAGTAATTCGTTTTCGCCTCACAAACGGGTGAGGGATTTTTCCAGCTTCTATTACCTGTTCTGCAAGCGATTTATTCCAGTCAAGCAAATCGTCAATAAAGCTGTTTAGGTCATGAATCAATGTTTCTTGTTCGCTTGTTTTTTCTTCGAGCGATTTGACACGCTCCAAAAGCGGGGCTGATAGTTTTTCCCAAGCTGTTGATACATCTAAATGATTTTGCGCTTTGGTTCGGCGCACAGACAACAAAAACGAACCGATCCCACCAACGCCAAATAAGATAGATGCAATTTGCAATACTTTTTCAAAATCCATACAGCCCCGTGGGTTGGTTATTCGTTTTCGGCGGTAACAGCAAAGCCGTTGAATTCAGTGAATACCGCTGCTTCAATGCGGGCACGGATCTCAGAAACATCAATGTAAATTTTCTGTGAAGTCAACCAGTCCTGAACCTGCACGGTTGCATAAGTCAGCTTGTCGCCAATGTATCCCGAAAGGTGCATCTGTTCAGCGGCATACACAACCGTCTTGATGAACACATCCAACGCAAACTGTTGCTCGTTGGTGAGGCGGGCGCGTTCAACGCGGGCTTTTTCCACAAACAATTTGGCGGCGGCGGCGGCAAGCACAGGCACAACGGCGAGAATCAACGCCTGCAATAATTGTCCGATGAATTGAAAATCTAGTTCCATGAGTTTTGTTTCCTTTCCCCGTAATAGTAAATAGCCACTGTGTAAGTGGCTATTACCTAAAGCGTGTACAGTGTCCTAAAGGATTACGAGCGCGTCACACCCATAACAAAATAACCGAACCGACAATAAGCACGCCCACCAAAATGCCGACTGCAAGCAAGATGGTCATTGCTCATCTTTCCCATAAAGATGCTGTAGCAATTCATCTGCCTCATCTTCTAACGGCGCGGTACGCACTTCGTACAGAAACCAAATCAACAACGCAAACACAACGACAACTACCAAACCTAGTATCATTGTTCTTTCCCTTCCGTCACCTGCCATTGGGCAAAGGCGACAATCAACTGCACGCGGTTCAACCGCAATTTGGCTTGTGCGTTTGTAATATGCTTGTGGACAGTGTTACGACTGATACTCAGTATCCGTGCGGTCTGCTTCTCACTTTTTCCCTGTGCAACAATGCCGATGATCTCAATCTGCCTAGGCGTGAGGTTGGGAATGCCCACCTCCCCTAGTGCTGGGGTTTGTCCAATATCATGCGAAATCATATGATTTTTCCTCATAATCATGGTAAATCATGGGTGGGGGAGGCACTTTGGACGGCTAAGAGGGCGGCACGGCAAATGGCGAGAGGGGCGGTTTCGGCAATAACATAATCAATTTCTTCGTCCCATCCAGTAGAGTATTCACAAAGAAAACCACCTTTTAACCAATTGATTTTTTCTAAATTCATAAAGTTGTTTGATATGGAAATCCAATAGCTATAAGAATTCAACTTTTCCACCACTTCCCAAGCCACTGCAATGTCACTTGAAAACTTTGGCAATTTTCCTGTGAACGTACCGCCTTTGAAAACATACATCCACACGGCGGCGTCCATCATTTCGTTTGCGGACATTGATTCAATTTCTTCACGTGTCGGCATCATGATTTCACCTCATACAACTTTTTCACCCGTGGTTGAATCGCCTGGCGGGTCACTCCAAAGTGTTCTGCAACCTGCCCATGGGTTGCACCTGGGTTGCTCTGCAAGTAGGCAAGCAAGTCGTTATCTGTCACCCGCTTGCGTGCAATTTGCTTTTTCTTGCCCTTGGCTTGCTTTTCCTTGCCTGCAACTTTCGCGGGGCTTGCATCACCAATCATGGACTTGCCTGCAATTGCACCCGCTAAAATAATTGCCAAGTCTACACACACCGCCCATGCAATAGCGGTAAAAATAGACTTTGGAAAAAACATACTGAGTGTGATTGTCGTTGGGCTCAATGCAAACATTACAATCATTGCCACACGCGCCAATGGCTTGCGCTTCTCTGCGATTTCTGCAAATCGGCTTGACGCCAGTGCCATGGAGTAATTGACAACCGCGCCAACACCAAGACCAACAAGCCAACCGGCAACGGGGAAAAATTCAATCCCTGCGAGCGCAAACAAAACCGCTTGCACTACAGCACCGGCGAATGGGAGATTTTTGGGGTCAAGATATTTCTTCATGCTGTCACCTCTCCAAACTGATACTCAGTAGGTAATGCGCTTGTGTTCAAAAACCCTTCCAAAAACACACGCCCATTTTCGGTTAATGCCAACGCCCCGCCGCCGGTACTCGCTGCAAACCGATTGGACAAAAGCCACGATCTAAACGGCTTGTACGTGTCACGGGTAAAAAGCGTGTCATCCTTTTCCCATGCGTTGATACCCAGCGTCCAGTTTTTTGTAAGCACGTTTTCAGCGAATTGCAAAAGCATTTCTTTTGTGCATGGCAACGTGTACATATTGTTTTTAGGTGCTACTGGCACGGCATCCACGGGCTGAATGAATTCCACTTCAGGCGCGGGATCTGGCACAATTGCCACGGGTGTGAATCCGTGCCTTTCTGCAATACCCTGCGGTGATTGAGCATGGGCGGCTTCAGCGGCGCGTTTGTCCTCACGCATCCAGTACCAACGCATGAAGCCAGCGGTAAATAACATAAATACGCCCAGCGCAAAAAAAGCAAACAATTGCATACCTACAATCACGTTTGAAAATTGCGCTCGCGTCTTGGCATCGGATTCAGCCACAATCTGAGTGGGAGCGTGTGCCGTTGCCGTGATCTGTGCAATCGTCACCGCTTTGTAATCAGCAATCGCCGTCATGTTGTCCACTTGCGCGGTGGCAGTCAGTGGCATTGACGTTTGATACGCGGTTGCGGTCCATCCCAACTCAATCATGTGATTGGCTTCAGCCTGTGCGGTGCTTTGGGAATTTTGCATCTGTGTTTCATGCTCGCGTTGCTGTTGATCGTTAGTCGCTTGCACCATGACACGATTTGCTTCATCAGCGGTAGCCTGGGCAATTGCTACCTGTGTTTCTGCAACATTGGCGGTAACTTGATAATCAATGGTCGCAGTCGGCACGGGTGATTGTGTTGCAGTCGGCTGGGGGGATAGGTACTCAGTAGTTGTGCTCATTGCCGACGCATTCACCGCGCCGCAGCCCATGAGAAAAAATGCCATGAGGATGAATAGTTTTTTCATTGGCGATAATCCTCATTTTTTGTGACTTGAAATGTTAGACACAAAAAGCTAATGGCATAAATATCATCCCACCTAAATACAATTTGCAGCCCAATTGTCCAAACGGTTGGATGAAAATAAAGTTCATACCACCATGGCGCACTAGAATTGTTTTCGTTGCCAAAAATAATCATTATTGCACTCTCCCCGCACGCACGCGGCAATATTCCGCCATGTACGAATGACGGCTACCTTTAGCGCGTTGAAATCTCTCTGCGAGTTCTTGCCACTGCAAAGAGGTTGCACCTGCTAATTCGTATTGATACCGTTGCCGACACGCTGCATAGAATTCCCCTTCGTTGTGTACTTTTATGGGCACGGGCTGGGCTTCCGTGCCATTGCTCCAATAGATTTGCTCTTGTGTTGCCATTGCATTACCTCATGTGGATTACAGGTCAGTTGCTAAATGCAACCGTGAAAGTTAGTGTGAGAGGTGAAACTAAAAGTTAGTATTTATCCAAATATTATTTTATCTTCCGAAAACGCTCTGTAATTGCCGTCTCTATAAATGCTCCAAGAACCAACAATAACAATAATACCTTGCTCAGCATCGTTGACAATTCCTTCAACATCCCCGCGTACTCCACCATCCCAAAATATACCAATTTCACTATCTTTAGGTAGAGTTTTCAAAATTTCAATTAATTGTTCAGCGGTCATGATTTCTCCAACACAAAGCGCCGTCAACCAGTGGACTTGATTCCTGTCACAGAGCAAGATACTGATTAACGGCGCTTTGTTTTGCTCTGTGACTGTGGCATCTTAAAACCAATTGAGTCCGGTGTCAATGCCGTGCGAATAAATGTTTTATTAACCTCCGCTTTTTATAGCGGCAATAAAAGCGTCAAAGAAACCGCCCCAATAGAGAATGGCAATTGTGATTGAATTGCCGATCAATGAAATCCAAAAATTATTGTTGCCGGTTTTGGGCTTGCCATGCTCGAATATGGTAATACCAAGATTCAAAAGCACAAGCGCCAAAAATACAATTGAAGGTAACATTATTTTTCCTTTTCTGTACATTTGCCAAGTACGGGCTAACTATATTTTATTCATTCTCATCCCTCCAAAAGGGAGGCACGTAGATTTCTGATATATCTATTACGTACATGCAGCCGTCGGCGTAGAGGGTAATCATTGTGCATTTGTCCAATCTTCTTTTGGCAAGATTATCAAATCGGCTTTATACAGCTTTATGATTTCATCAATTTGCGCAATCATTTGTTTATTCATCAAATAACACGCATGTAAACTTTTAGCGTATGGCGTTTTTCTATCTTTTAAACTCCAATAGGCTTTTGATGCTTTATTCATCAAACGTGACAATCTGACTATTTCAGCATTTGCTGAAATCAAGAAAACATCTTGATTGCTCATCCCCACACTCCCGCCGCTTTCGCCATGGCACTAACCGCGTCTCTGTCTGTCATGTTGTGCATCCTTGCGTACAAATTCACTGAATCCATCGGGCGAAATCCACACACATTGCAACCGAACAGTTGCCGCCGCGTGTCAATCCATGCGCTCGGGCGGTTATCATCATGGAAGGGACACGCACACGCCAGCCAGCGACCATCCGCACTGGTTTTCTTTGTCTGTGGGAATAGATGCTCAATTCGCACACTGGATTTGACCAATTGCAGTAGGTCCACATCCCGTGCCTGGGTCGCCTGTGCAAATGGGTCGTAAGTGACATTTGACAGTTTGTCAAACACCATTGGCAAGGCTTCCATTTGCCCCAAAACCGCCTCATTTTGCAATTTTGGGAACAATTCCGGTGGTAGCCACGTGTCAAGGTCAAAAACCTGTGGAAAATGCTTTTTCGGGTGGATTTCCTGATACTCAGTACCTGTGGGGTGAACGCACCCAGCCCCGACAACGTACCCATGGACCTTGACATCAATCCCGCGTCGGCGTTGGTTCTGATAATCCCCATACAACCGGATATACACATGCGCACCTCTGGCACTTTGCACCGTGTAAGGCGGGTGGTCCAACTCATAGATCCGCACCAAGTATTGATCGTAATAATTCAACCAAACCGCGTATTGATCCGCGTTGTCAAAATCAATCACTGCGAGATTATCCCAGCCACACACCACGCCGTAGTTTTGCCAACCACTGCCAAACCACCGGAGTAAATCGTACTCAGTAGGTAGGTGGGCCTTGTACCGTTCCCAAGCGCCGCCCATCATGGCAGCCTCGGGTTCCTTGCCACGGTGCCTCAGCGGGATCGTCGCAATGCCCAATTTCAGGAAGTTTTGAGTTTGTCCAAGTTTCGTCATGGTTCCTCGCTGTTTTTCTCAGTTGTCTGACAAATTGTGGGGATAGTGGGGAGAGGGGGGAGGCTTTGGGGGGTGGTTCATTTAAGCCATACCTAAATATTTCATTTTCTATAGCTCTATTAATAAACCCTCCCCACCCTCCCCACCCTCCTTAAGTGGTTTTTGTAATTAAGAGACAGTGTTTTTATAGTGCAATTGTGAAGATTTTTTTATGCAATGTTTCACTGTTTTTGATCTGCAACCCTCCCCCAACCCTCCCCCGTTTTTGGTTTTTCTGTAGATGTTTTGCACAGGTTTTGCCAACTGATTGCTTTACTTGCGCGGCGACCATAGATGACAACCTGGCTCATCTTGAACACAAATTGAAGCGTGATTGCAATTAGCGCAAGATTTAGCAGCGTCAAGTGCAAGCGGTGTTCTACGGCTTTCTATGTGTTTCTGCAACCTTGCCAGCTTAAACGCCTTGCCATTTTCAACTTCTTCGTCTGTGATGCTAAAAATAATTTTCATCTGATTTAGCATTATCAAAACATCAACATATTCTTCGACAAGTTTCTCTCTACTCTTGTTGGGATGATCTATCATAAACTTGCAAAGTTGCTGAGTAAGCTCTGCCATTTCTTCGACGCAAACTGATTGCTGTTTGGTTTCTCCGAAGTAGGCAATACACTCTTTCAAAAAATCTTCTCTATTCATAGAATCTCTTTTCAGGCAATAAAGCCGTAGAACGATTTGCGTTATTCATGGTTGTTTTCACGGCACCACTCCAACCCCAGGCGCGGGAATTTGCACGCCCTGCCAGTAGAACACGCCGCGGATTTTTTTCTTCTCAAATCCCAAGCGCTTCCACTCATCGGCAACCTTTACGTTTGAGAGTGGCTTGTGGTTATTGCGTCGGCACCAGTCGTTGTACCGGTCATACAGCGTTTGCGACTGTTCGCAGCAATTGGGGTCAAGCAAGTCAATGGTCGCGTTGACATCCTGCAAAAATATCATGGGGATGTCATTCTTTTCTTGGAATTCCTTGGTTGCTTCCTGTATGGATTTGGGAATAGCAAAACCACCACGGAGCAACAACCGATCCAGCCCGATCAATGCCCAATTGAGAATACCCGCGCCCTCTTGCATGATTTTGTCTTTTAGATCAGGGTCACGGTGTGATTCTTCCAATGCAGGGAATTTGATGATCTTCACGCGGCGCATAAGTCCGTTGTTCGCATCATTGACACGGGGCAGGTTGTTCATTGCCCAGATTACCTTTGCTCGGGGTGTGACAGTGATTGCCTCTTTGAATTTTTGCTCCACGGTGATTGGCTCGCCCGAAATAATGGCGTTTAACGTATCAGATGCAGCAATGTAATTGTCAGGTTGCTCAGTAGAGACAACAAGCGTTTTCCCAGGCAAATTGGCAAGCGCAAAACGCGAGCGTTCAATGTCTCGCAAACCAAGTAATCCGGTACGCGCCCCAAGCATCGCCTGAAGCCCTGCCAGTACCGTGGATTTACCAGATCCAGGCGGTCCCTGCATCCATACCGCGATTTCATGGCGTACATCTGGCGTGAGTGCGTATCCTGAAAATTCCTGTAGGAATTCAGCGGCATCCGGTATCACTTCGAGCGCGTGTAAAAAGTTTGGGCATGTGGCAGTTGGGTCATAATCGAAATCCAACCGCGTGGTTGCGTAGATGTCCGGTGTGTGTGGAAATAATGTTTTTGTTGGGATGTGCAAGATACCATTGGCGCAAGGCAAATACTCAGTATTGGCGTTCCATCTGTCAGATGCAATGGCAACATCAATGCGGGCGAGTTCCATGACACTGGCAAGCTGCCCCGCGCTCGGACGTACACCATCCACGCGGGCGCGGTCAAGCACCGCTTTTATTTCCTGCTTGATTGCGTCACGGTCAACCGGCTCCCAAATGCCGTTGTCATATTTGCGCCATTCACCAAGCCCATATGCAGCATTTTTGTTTTGTGCAACCCAGCGGGCGGCGAGTTCTGAGTCATCCGGTGTTTTGGTCTTGATTTGTGGCGCGGGTATCGCTTGCGCCATTGGCGGGGGTGTGTATTGTGGTGTGGTGTTGGGTGCGGTCATTTAGACTCCAATTCATCTGCTAATTCACTTGCTTTTCTGCTTGCACCACAACCGCGCCCGTCATTGTCGCAATGAACGTCATTTTCAACTTCACGTAAAAATTCAATAGCTTTTTTCAGCTTTTGTTGAAGTTTCGCCAATTCATCAGCGGCTTCTTTTGCGGCAACGGTATCACTGCACCACCACACGGCAAATTCAAGACTTGTCAGCTTTTCGCCGCGTTCCTGTTTCTTTTGGAGTTCATCAAATGCGCTCATATCACGCCGCCAATAATTTCTGTGTAGTTTGTGCCAGTTCTTTCACACGGTCTGCGGTAACGCCCTGCCCGCCGGATGCTTTGGCAAGCTGATTCAAAAACGCTTGCCCGCTGCCGCCCTCGGGTACAACAAAGATTGTGTCAATGTGGTTGCGATAAGTTTTAGCAATCTTCAATGCTTCGCTTTCATCGTTGGGTTCGCCGTCACTAATGACGATAAAACGCATTCCAGATGCAAGGTCAGCAACCTTGGCAAACTTCAAAGCCTTTGCAAGATCCGTACCGCCGCCAAAGTCAAAAGGTACACCGCTAGGGCAGAATTGCACATCGTCGCTGAAACTCAGTAGTGCTAGTTTGCCAGGCAATGACCCTTGCAGGTGTTTCAACTCAGCACATGCTACATCGTAGCGGGATTTACCACCGCGGGAATCGGTTGCGTGCATACTGCCAGACGTGTCCACAATGATGATTGCATTGGCGTTGATAAAAGTCTCTGCAATGGATTTTCCGGATTGTTGGGCAATGGCGGTCATGGAGCCTTGGATGATGGCGGTGTTATTCATTGTCGATTTCCTCACACATGCACATAAAATAGCTATGTGCGCTTGATACATCATTGCTAAGATTTGCAATCACGTCATCATAATGACTTGACCCGATTTCAGGCGTAAGGTCAAGCAATTCACCAACTCGCGTGAGAATTGCCCGCGTTTGACAAAATGGGCATTTCTCGTTTGTCTCTTCCACATCCACCATGACCAAATTGGCAATGGTCTGTTTGTCGGCTTCGAGAGCACACATACAACAATACTGAGTACCATCCTCACCATTCACCGCATAGCGGGCAAGGTGTCCACAGGGCATGGGCGTTTGAAGTGCATCGTAGTTGGCTTCAACCTGTTTGAATTCTTTCAAACGCTTTCTAAGTATTTGAATCTCTTCAGTGCTTTCTTCCAACATATCTTCAAGCCCCTCGCGTGAAATATCATCATATTCGCTCATTTTGTCCTCTGCTTTTCTTCACATTCCGAATTTAGAATATACAGGTACGCGATTTTTCCGCACTGGAAAAACCACGTGGATAGGTACTCAGTAGCCTTACTCTTTGCCTCGGCTTCGTCTTTCACAAGCACCGTGCGCAAGGCATCAGCGGGTAATTGTTTTGGTGATGCTACGGTTATCATTTTTATACCTCCGTGATTTTTTATAAACTTTCAAATAATTGCATCTCGCTGTAATGCCCAATGTGCTTGCAAAATTCTGATTTTTTCAAGCGGGCTGATACTCCTATGCGTAGGCATTACAGCTTGAAAAATGACCCATTGCTGGGTGAGAGCCGAGAGCGGGGATCGAACCCACAACCACCTGAGTACAAAACAGGTGCGCTACCAATTGCGCTACCTCGGCAATGCCTCCCCGTTCCTATCGTTTCAGTTCGGTTTGGCACTTGGTCTACAACGGCGTGAATCAACGCGGCATCCGTGAAAAGGATACAATCACCGGTGTATTTGAGAGATACCCCGCCGCTCGCCTACTCGCTTTCAGCCAGTACCGCATCTGTGTGCGCGGCTCGTTTAAAACGGCGAAGGGTTGATGACTGGACACGGCGGGGGACTTGCTACGGGCGGCAGGTTTGGTGTGTGTTTCCTGCATTACTTGCAATTTATCTAATTCATACGCTTTTCAGCGCGCCCGTTCCACTCTGAAGAGTGGAAGAGAGTAACGGATGTGCAAAAAACCTAGGTAAAAAAACACATCAGGCTCGGAGTAGGTAAATGAACAACCTCCTAGATTTACCCTTGCGTTACTCTCTTCCACCATTCAAAAGAATGATGGTATGTATCGTCCAGTGCTTGCGCTCATTACGCGCTTGCCCTGTGCTGTCCGAATTGTCAATGTTCAGGGTCGTGCAATTCGAGCGGGTGGGATTTGAACCCACGTTTCCGGCTTCATGCCGGTGAGCCGCCATACTCAACCGCTCGTAACTTACTACTGAGTATTTGTTTTTTAGTTATCAAACCAAAATACAAAGCGGGCGTTTTTCAATGCTTTCATTGCTCCTAAAATTGCATACCATTCTTGATCTACATTTCCGTAATCTGTGATTTCTTCTCTTGCTCGTAAAACTTGCTCGTATTCTTTTGTTGTCAACCAAGAGGGTGTGTGCCAATCAGGGTTGGAAACGTAATTTTTGTCAATCCATTTGCTCCAACCCTTATCAACCCATTCCTGAGCAGTAACCTTGGAGATATAACCATCACCATCTTTTTCACCATCAATCACAAATTGATAAAATGAACCCTTTACAGTAAAACTGATATTTTCAGGAATCCCACGGGGTGCAAAAATAGCTGAACCGTGCCGAACACCAGCCAACAAGCCAAACATGGTGTAATCTCGCTCGCCCAAATTCTCACCAAAACAAGAATAGTGAGGCTTGCCGTTATCTTCCCAATCTTCGTACTCAATGTATCCGTGAATATCGCATCCCATGTTATTTTCCTTCCTGTTCCAACTTCACACGCGCCGCTTCGATTTGCTCGGGTGTAATCGGCATATCACCGTACACTTCCAAAATCTTCTCAGCACCGTACTGAGTAACCAGTTCTTGCAGCGGATCAACATTCACCGTTGCAGGTGTCACATCGACCACATCCCCGCCCTCGGTGAGTGCCACGCCGTACATTTCCGGTGCTTTCATCAGCGTGGTCATGCCTGCAGTGACATCAGGGAAAACAACATCAGCGGCAAAGCCAACAGCACGCCATAGGCACATATTCTCGGGGTACTTTGCCCAGCCTGAATCGGGCTTCATCAATCCCGCCCGTTGCGCATCTTCAAGCGTGAATCGCCCCGTGAAGCTGAAACCGTTGACGCGTTCCATGCGGCACTCGTAGCCAATGAATTTGCCCTTATCTTCGAGGCGGGTCATGGTCACACCCTTGACATGTACACTACTGAGTAGCAATGCCATTGCGCCGCGTGGTGACAATGCAGGCTTGCCTTGAATCACTTGCACAAATTCAAAACTTGCAGTCATGGATAAGCCGAGTTCATAGCCCTTCAGCATGATTGCAGCGGCTTGCGATTCATTGGTTACACCAAATAAATGTGCCTTGTACATGACTGGAGCCATTTCAACAATCATTTTCCAGATTGCAGGTGTCAACTCACGGGTTGCCGCTGTGATTGCCAACGGTGCGGACTGTGGTGTGGGGATAATTTCGGTGGTGGTTTTTTTGGACGCCATGACTTAAGCCCTCACGCCAGTTTCCCAAAGCCACAAAGCAGCTTTGCGCGGTTGCTCAAAATATTCGGCATGTCCAGGCGTAAGTCTGAAGCCGTCATAAATATTTTCGTTAAATTGATCCCGAAAAGTCAATTCAATCGCATTCATGACGTTTCCAACTTCCTGAACATTAACCCAATAATTTTCAATCCACCATTCGGCGGTATCGCCGTTGCCAGTAGCACCGTTGAAAATATCAGTCACACGTTGTTCAAGTGCTTGATAGGCTTTCAAGTCTTTCTTGGGTATATCTTTGTATTCCATTTCATTCTCCTTTTTTAGTATTTTCGCCAACTGTACGAAGTTCATCGCCTGTCACTAAAGTAGTGCCATTCTCTGTAACTTTGTAAACAGTTACGTTTTTATATTCTGAAAATTGTGCAGTAATTTTTATTGCACCATCTGCGGTGCTTGAAAAATTACATTCCGGTTTTCCGCTTCCATCTGAATACCAAGAAACAATTACATAAAATTCCATTTCTTACTCTCCTTTTGGTGTGTACGTCAATTCGAGGTTGTAACCATCTTCTAAACCAATCACGTCCCGTAGTTTTCGGCGCATTGCCAGCCCCACGGGTGATCTGATTTCCATGTCAGTGAGTCCAATGAGTGCGTGAGCTACGTTGTGATCTGCCCACTCCAATACTTCATGTGCCCGTTCAATGCCAATGCCAGGAAGTGAGGTAAGAAACACTTCAGCCGCACCCAATACATTTGGCACTTTTGCGGGCATCACGCGCATCTGTGCATCACGATTGCGCCGCCCGATTCGTAAAACGCATTCCTGATAATCCAATGCGCCATTGGCATAGACCACCATCACACCGAGTTCTTGGATACTCAGTAGTGTTCCTTGCAGGCTTGCCCACGTCCAACCAGTGACACCGCGAGAGGTAATCACTTTGCCCGCCCGATCCGCTGTAAACGGCTCTTCAATGACCAGGTATGCCCATTCTGTAACAGGCTCGCCAGCGGCAATTTGTGCATTGCGTTTCTCTACCATGCGGGCGAGTTGGGGAAACAATCGCTCATCTTTGAGCGTGTTCAAAAAGTCATCTTGCGTTTTGCGTTCAATTACCAGTGTGTGACCGTCATCTGTAACCGCGTAGATGTCACCAGTTTCCAACATGGTCACAGTGGTTGGGATACCGCCGAATGTGAGTTTTTTGATTGATTCCGGTTCGCGGCTATCAATCATGATTGCTGTGATTTGTGGCATGGTGCTTATCCTTGTAATTGCTTCAATTCCGCTTTTGCATCGTCAAGTGTTTTTTGCATCATTTCGCGGATAAAATCATTTGCAAATTCCTTTGCGCGTGGTCGATTTTCTAAGTCGCTTTCAAGTGTTTCAATAAGTGCTTGCAATAAAACAATTCGGTTCATAATTGCATTCCTTCGGTTGGCAGATGTCTTGGAGTCACCTGCCAACCTTGATCGGATTCAGCGAAGTGATGGGGCTGCTACACTGAGTTCATCATGCCCGCATCCTTCAGGAGAGGGTGCGAACAAGTTGAATTGATTGATACTGAGTAGTAACGTGTTAGCGTTTTCCTCATCACGGATCGCCGCCACTTTCGCTGCCTCTTCCAATTTCAGTTGGAGAGGTGCATACGGTGCGTACGCTTGCACCATTTCCAGTGGCATCATGTCAACTGCCTGTGTAAAGGGATTGACAAACGGCACGGGGGTTACATCAAAGCGAGTGGTAGCAATGACCATGTTCATGGGTTACGCTCCAAGCAACGGCAACGCGTAGTTGGCAACTTCCGGCGATTCAGCGTTGAAGTGCTTGACCACCATCGGGTACTGAGCAAGCGCGGTGTTGACTGCGGCTTTCCAATCGTCACTGATTTTCAAGCCCTTGCCATTCAGCGCGTTCTTGACGATCACAGGCAGGAAAGCCATTGCCGCGTTCTTGTCAGACTGTTCTTGCGACGGTGCAACAGCGGAGCTAGCACCCATGGCTTGACCACCTGCGGCGACGTAAGCAGCGCGGCACGCATCTTCATCGGCGTAGAATTCCACGAATTTGAAGGTCTTGGGAGTGACCATTTCGCCGGTGAGGTTGCCAGCATCGTCTTTTTTGCCGTATTTCTTATCAAGCGAGTCCACACGCGCCACACGCGCATACATGCCGTTGATCTGCTTCACGGAGCTGAGTTCCTGCCCTGTGGATTTCTGAAAGGCATCCTTGATGCTGGGCAGGGTGATCTTTGCCCACGTGTTGTACTCAGCAAGCCAATTGCATTCCAGAGACTTGGGGTACTTGACATCGATCTCGGGCAGGGGTTGAATGAACACGTCAATAGCGGTCATGCGCTTGTGGCTGGGATTGCCTGGGTCAAACGGGATCTTGCCCGCGCCCTTTTCAAGGTGACAAGCCCATGCGGAGATTTCCACAAGTCCGAACAAATCAAACGTGCGGACCTGTGCATTGGTAGCGGCATCAAAGGCGTCAAATTCTGTGGCGTCGGCTTCGATGGGGAGAGGTTGATTTACTGACATTGGATTTTCCTTTTCAATTGGTTTATTTTTACAAAATGGGGATATTGGTTATCCAACTTTACGAATACTTACAGATGGTTCACCTACCTTTCGGGCATCTTCAAGCTGTGGGATGAGACTCATCATGCCGTCAAGTTTCTTGCCGTCCCACGTGACGCGCCCTTTGGCGTACACCGCTTGCAACGCGCCGCCTTTGACGGTTTCACCTTCAGCAAGTACGGCGGTCTTGGCTTGCTCTTCGAGGCTTGAAATCTTTGCGGCGATTGCATCTTGCTTTGGTGCAAACTCAGCATCAATATCAGCAAGAGCCGCTTCAACCTCTTCAGGAATTGCGTTGTCACGCGCTTGTGCATGATCGATATTCAGCAAATCCCGTTGGGCGTACAGTTCTGTTAGTTGTTCAAGAATTTCTTTTGCGTTGTTCATAATTCTCCAAATTACTTTTGCAGATCGCGGGCGTCGGCTGCTTCATCGGGCAAACCGGCGTTTTCGTACAATTCGGCGGCTTGCTCCAACATGGTGTTGGCAGTGCCGGTGTCACTTTGTTGAAGGGCATCATTTACAAGATGATTGGCTTCAACAACTTGCGGGTTGGGATCGGTCATAACTCTCCTTTCTAGTCACTACTCAGTAGTGGACTAATTCATCAGTTCCAAATATTGCCGCTTACATTCTTGCCAGTTGTGCCATGCGGCAATGCGATTGGCTTCAAACAGCTTGCAAGCAATCCAAAGGGATTCAATTTGCTCGCGGGGTTCTTGCGCGTCAATGGCATCGTTGTACAGTTTCCACGCCAAATTCTCATGTGCCTTGGCTTCTTTGTGGCATTTCTCGTACCAATCCATGCCCCATTGCAACTCACGCACTCGGGAGGTGGATACTTGCGGTAGTTTCAAAATTGCGCGGGTGTCAAGTGCCATTTCTTATTCTCCAGTTTTGATTTCATTCAACGCTTGCACAGATTGGTTATTTTTCCTGTTCTCGCTTCGTTCCAACGGCTAGGGCGTTTGTGATATGCCCTGCGGCGTTCTCAATAAACGTGTCTTGTATCTTTCGCTCTTGCAAATACAAGCTGATTGCGGTCATTGCATCGATTAATTCCTCTTGGCTTTGGTATGGCATCCGTTTACGGTTTGCATCTTCAAGAGCCTTAAGGCGTTTCTCTAATTCGCTCATGCGCTTTACGTGCCGCGCAACTTCAAGCAAGAGAAACAAAGCGCAAATTACAGAGAGGATAATTACTGCGGTTGCCATAGTTGCAAAATCAAAGCCAAAATCAAAAGAAACAAGAGCGTTAGAGCTAAAAGTTTGAGTCTCATGGGGCACCAAGTTCTGACAAAAAACGATACTCAGTAGATAATGGGGCTAATGAACACGCGTCGCTTTTACTACCTTTACTTTTTTGCCGCCCTTGGGAGCGGGCAGAGTTTCCACCGCCGCCGCTTCGTACACAGTGAGCATTTCTTCAACGACCTGGTACACGTGCTTGCCCTGCATGGCGGCAATCGCCTTGATTTTTCGGGCTACCGGCTTTTCGGCGTGGACTTTGGTGAATTCTTTTTCTTCGGTCATGTGAGTTCCTTTGCGTTAGGTTTGCTTGTCTCTCCAAGCTGTCACACAACTTTTCATTTCGTATGTGTCACGCGGTTCCGTCTCTCCGGTCCGTGTCACCGTATTTGGATGGCGCAATTCCTTGCCTTTCGGCTCACGCTCTTGCGTTACGGTTCCGCATTTAGGCTGTTAATGTTTGCCGTCTCATTCCGGCTGTCACCCGCTGACTTAGCATTTCCTGTAGGTTGCAGTGGCTACAGGCTTCTACCGCTTGACTATGGGGAGCCAACCCCAGCGGTTTCAGTCCCTCAATTTGATTGGCTATTTTTCAATTGGGCAGTCAATCAAATCATTCATAATTTCTGGGTAATAAGCGTGCATCCAAAGAATGTCACTTTCAAAATGCGTGCCTATTGGATCGGGTTCAATAATTTCAAAATGCCCACCAAGCCGAATATTTACTTGATACACGTAACCTTTTGGGCTGTTGTACCAACGAGTTTCAAGAATTTTTGGAAGTTCAATCGTGTTCATTTTTTCTCCGTTTGTCAGACATTTTTTATTTATTTGTCAAAATTTTTCTGACAAGGCTGATTATATGCATTAGGTACTTTTTGTCAAGGGTTTATTTGACAAATTGACATACCAATTTTCAAAGGATTTATGACAAAATGTCAAAGATGACTGACTTCGCTACATGGCTATTAAAAGAGTTAGAAGCTAGGGAATTAACGCAAACAGACCTTGCGGATTATCTTGGTGTTTCAAGGCAAACTGTTAATTACTACATTATGAAGGGTGATAAAAAACGCCCAGGCGACAAGGTTTTATATAAAATTGCCAAATTTTTTAAGATGAGTCCAGAAACTATTTATAGAAGTATTGGAGTTTTGCCAGAGAACAAAGAAAGTGAAGCAATGAATGAAATTGTTTATTTAGCTGGCAATTTACATGAGGAAGATCAACAAGACGTAATTGAATATATGCGACATCGTTTAGCCCTAGCAGAAAAGCGGGGGAAGAGTGACATTAAGAAAAGAATTGCAACAGTTAAATAAAACCGATCTATACCGTGTGCTTTGGTACGTCAGGTATAAAACCGCTTTGCATAAAATCAGGCAAACAAAAGTGCAACAAATAATCATACCTGTGGCACTTTTGCAAATCGTCACATTTGTAATATTTGTATCTAAATCCTTGTACGCGCTCGCAGTCGGCAACATGGTTATAGTCGGCATCGCATTATTGCCATTTGCCTTGCATCGTCCAAAGCCAAAATACCATTGGGTGAGGGAAAAATAAATGTCATACCTAAAAACGGAAGTTATTACATACAGCACAGAAAAAGCAATGCGAAATGATATTGCAGCAAGAGAACGTATAGGCTGGAAAGTTATCAATGTTCAATCTGTAAATCAAGGATATGCCCCAGGCAAAACCTGTTGCCTCGGATTACTGTTTTTACCCTTGGCATTATTGGGTAAGCGCCGTGACAAATATCAAGTCACGTATCAGCATGACGCAAAAACACTGTCAGAACGCATTAATGAAGTAAAAGATATTTTTACAAAGGATGAACCACCCACAAAACCAAGCCACTAATACTGAGTATCAATGCTTCAAGTCCTACCCAATGGGTAGAAATCAAATCAACTCTTAATCCTACCCCAAACATCCAAGCCGCCCAATAACATCTCAGTGCCGCACGCCCACGCCTCCGGAGCTGAAGAGCGCAGTTCGAGTCTGCGTGGGGGTACACTGTAAATGCCTTCCATGGCGCAAAACATAGGATTAAGAATACCATTGGCATCAATAAGCCAGAAAGGTACGCTTAGTCCTATGTTATTTTCAGATGCAATCAAAGGATTTACACTGTACATCAAATCCGGTGTGTACTCGCCCGCATATGTGCCGACAATTACCGGATATATAAACTATATGTGTAAATGGTTGGAAGATCCTGATCTTGACACAATCACCCTGCAAGATTGGCAACGGTATTTTGTCCACTTACGCACAGACTACAAGCCCAAGCGGATCAACGGGGATACAAGCCCATTGGCTGAGGCGAGCATTGATAATCATTGGAAGATAATACGCTCTTTTTATAATTGGGCAGTTGACACACAAATACTGAGTAGTCAACGCCCCGATTTGAAACTAGCCCGCCCAAAATATCAAAGTCCGCAAGTACAGCCATTTACACCGGATGAAATCAAGAAACTAATTGCCTCATCCACACAAACCGATGTTGTTAAATCCAATGGGCGCCGATACAAAATAAAACGCCCCAATGGTGACAGGGATTTATCCATAATCATGATGCTACTTGATACCGGTCTACGCGTGGGGGAATTGGCGCGGCTCGCCATTGGTGATGTGAATTTAGACAATGGCGAGGTTTATGTCAGACCATTCCGCAGTGGGCAAAAAACAAAATCCCGCACCGTGTATCTGGGCGCAAAATCGCGTCAGGCAGTTTGGAAGTATATTGCCAAGCGTCAGGCACAAGAGAAATCAGATCAACCGCTGTTTGAATTGCGCGGGTCCTCAATTCGGTTGCTACTTCGTGCCATTGGAAAAAATGCAGGTATTACAAATGTACACCCGCACCGATTCAGGCATACATTTGCAATCATGTATCTTCGCAACCGTGGCGACGTATTTACCTTAAAGCGGTTGCTGGGTCATTCCACTATGGATATGGTCACAAGGTATTTGAACATTGTGCAAAGTGATTTACAAGACGCCCACAAATACGCGTCACCTGTGGATAATTTGTAATAGCATTTATATTCTGTAGTTGCCCCATGCGCCATAGCTTGACGCGGCTACCGCTTCGGCAGTTGCGTCATACTTGAAAAGTCGCAGTCCTGCCAGTGTAGATGACGCCACAAAAATTGCCAAAGCATAAGCAGCACTTAAATTGAACCCCGTACCACTTGCATTTTGCAATGCCTGAAATGGTAAGGTCACAGTTTGATAACCACTTCCGCCAGGTGTAGTGGCGTGTTGGGTATAACTAGTAGAATAAAAGCACCGCCTGCCAATGATTTGATAATTAGCATAAATCAATGTTGGCGCATTTGTGTAACCAGTGGACGAGCGAGACAGCGTAGGTGTCCAAGACAACTCACGCGTTTCATACATCGGATAATGAATCAAATTCGCATTGGTAAATGTCGGCACGCTCCAATTGTATGAAGCCGACGCACTAAGCGTAGCTGCAAAGCGTCCAATAACTTGCACATCATCTGTAGACGCAACAGTCGCAGCGGAGTTGTTGCCCTTTTTCCACGCCGCGTATTTTTCATTTGTAGATGTGGCATTGAAATCCCCACCCACACTACCGTAAGGAAAACGCGCAAATCCTATGGCAACTTCACTGCTTGCTGAAATCCAAGCGAGCATCGGGAAATAATCAATTTCCTTTGTCGCCAATTCGGATGAACCTGAATTAAACCAATTCGTGCCCGCGTTCAGGGTGATATACAAAGCCGCTGTGATTGCGCGGATTTTTGCATTGATGGTAACAAAAACGGGATTGGACGTTGACGGGTTGTTGCCGTCTCTGCCTTTGATCGCTACGGTGATATTGTTTGACGAAACACTCACATCAATTTTGCCGTTTATCAGCCCAAATGCAGGGACAGAAAACGGTGATACAAGTGTTTCTAATCCCCCAGCATCAGCAATGGTAAATATTTTTGCCATATCAATCTCCTAAATAAGATGTAACTCGCCTGTACCCTGAATATCTATTTGATACCCAGCGGTTTCAATGCACCCAACGTAAATTGCCAATGTGCCAGTAAGCACGGTTAGCGCCGTATTGAGCGTGGGACAATTATCGTAAGTACTTCCATTCAAATATTGCCAGATAGCATCAATGGTGCTTTCCCACAAATTCGCATCTTGCCATGTGGGACTTGTGCCAGATACGCCCGCCGCCCAATCGTCTTTAATTTCGGTGTCTGTGTTCGGGATAGACTCACCGGCAACCGCAAGGCGCAAGTTTTCAATATTGGTCAAAAGTGCATTGACGTTGGAAACGGTTGGAATAGATGCCGTTGTGACATCGACAGTGCCCAGCCAAGGGACATTGATACTGAGTAGTGGCTCGGCTAGGTTTTTTGTAATTCTTGCGTTTCCTTTTACCCGCGTCCAGTCCGCAGCGTTGAAATACGCCTTACTAGTGCGCGTGGCAATGTCGGCTAATGTTCGATCTTTAACCGCTGTGGTGTAACTCATAGCAATACTCCAATGATTTCAACGTCTGAAATAAAGCCGCCGGATAGATTGGTACTCACCTTTTCCACAATGCCTTGAATTTGCTTTCCATCGTAGGTGTCAACTACAACAGAATCACCAGGCTTGATAGGCGTTGCATAAAGTCTGACTTTTTGAATGTATCGCTCTTGAAAGTAATCGAATAATTCATCAGCAAGGTCAGTGTAATTTTCAACACTAACAAAAACACCGTCTTTTATAGTAATTTTATTTTTGTCATCTACGCCACTTAACGCTACGTTGTGTGCCCATTTTTTACTTAAGACAAGTCCAGACAATTCAAGATACCATGTGCCAGGGGTTGTACATTCAATATCAATATATGTGCCACGTAGTAAAGACGTGCCTGAATAATTGACAACCGCTGTACCTCCTCCTATCAGGTAAGTCATAGCAATATCAGGATAAAAATCAAGTATATAATTTCCAAGTTCTATATTGCCGTCAAAAATAAGTTTTCTATTTAAATAAATTCCACTACTTACAAGAGTACTTGGGGCTAATGCGTATTCTGTGTACGATAATTCAAGGCTTGTCACTAATGGTTTTAAGTCAACAGATTGCGACATTCCCTTTTCAGCAGATGTTAATTCGTAGTCAGGTGTGACAATATCTTGAGATAATTCAGATTTATGAATTAATATTTTATTAGAACGTGAACAGGTTGCATAAGCACCAAGTGAAAACAAAACTTGTTGTAGTGCGCTTCTGCATGTACCAAAATGTAAAACGCCATTCATGGCAATGTTTTCTAATGCAGCATCTATTTCATAATCTAAATTTGCCGCATTCATGATTTCTATGATTAGATCATCAGAATATATGTGTGCGCCTGTACCCAAAGAAGTCCAATTGAAAAAACCACCAAGATATTTTGATTTATCCAAAAGAGAAATGCCGTCTTTAAGAGACAAATCCATTTTGTTTGGTGTCGGGCTGTTAAAATTGTTCAGATAAAACCTGCCCATGTAATTGGTCACACCGTCAATTTCTTCATACATATCGGCGGGCTGATTTTCTTCCAACCCTGCAAACATGCCGGTTGTGCTAACTACTGAGAATTCACCGCTGGGCGAAAACAAAGAAACTTCAAGCGAGTTTGATTTTAGCTCTGTAGAATACCGGCTGATTTCTTCCACGATTGACGCGGATTTGATCTCATTGCCGCGGAATAAAATATCGTCAAATCCAATGTCTAATAGGCGCAAATGCCGATACGGGCGATTGGTTGAATAAAAATACACGCGGATGTATTTCACATTAGCAATCGGCTTTGTGGGTAATTCTGCCCTGTACTCATAGGCATCAGGGTAATAGGTTTCATCGTCAATCAGAACATCAGATGAGTTTCTATACTCTACTTTTAGTTCTGTGCAATAGTCGCCTGAGATTTCCGAAAAAGAAAAGCGTACAAGTTGTTCAAATGTGTAGGTAGTATCCAAGGTGATAGTCAGTAAAATTGGGCTGCTAAAATCGCCGTTGGAATCACTAATAACGTCACTGACAAAACCTACCTTTGTAGATGAGGCGGGAATAAGTTTATGCCGTCCATCAAGTAACCAACTGTCAGGTTCAAGGGTAGCATACAATAAATGCTTGTTTCCATCGCCATTGACCAAACTGGTTAAATCAGATGCAGAATGAGCACTGGTAGACGCAAAAGCGCTACCATCTTTCATGGCAACGCTATCACCGTACCGTAATACAAATACTGGAGTTGTTTTAGTCATTGGTATCATCCCATAAATAAAACCGCTCTAGGCTATCCGGCATTTTTTCTTTTTTTCCATCAGACATGGCATATATATTTGCGTACAATTCCGCGCTCGGGTCATTGAAAACATAATAAAACTTATGGCGATAATCCAAGAAACTGGACAGAATTTCTATTACATACGGATCAACTTTGTCAATCCGAGATTGAACAAGCACATATAAATGCAATTCGTTTGCCCATGCGTCTGTACGGCTTATCCAGTTTTGATTTCTGTCCATTTGGTGTGCTTTTTCATGCAGGCATGAAAAATGGTCACTGCACCAATACAAGTCTGAGACAGAGTTATAGGCTCCATTTGTCCCAGGCATGGGTATCGGTAAAATCAAAAATGCTAACGCAATAATTGCATAAATCCATGCAATTTTTTTCATGGTGTTCTTGTGGGTTCCTTGGCAATAAAATTCACAGTGAGATTTTTCCAAAACGTTTTTGCCGTGGTGTCTTTACGGATTTCATCAGCAACACCGGCAAAGTACGCGGTAAATGTCAGTGGCGTAGCGTCAACATCCGGCACCGTTACCGTGTGAAATTCCACTGGTTCGGTGAGTTTCTCGAAAAGAGACGCGTACTCAGTAGTATTGGTTGTGCGCCCAAATTCCAGTGAGTAATTGAAATATACGCCGATCAACTCACGGTGCAAAATGCCGTCCTCTGTGCGCTCTGCGAATTTGTCCAAAAACTCTGCTTTGCGCTTAATGGCAATCACGGGAATATCAAATGTGGTGCTGTCAATCACAATGGTCATTAGATATTCGCTCCACTTTGAATAAACGACGGTCCAACGCGCTGATTTTCTTGGTCAATGTGCGGTTTCAGAGCGCGTACCAACTCGCCCATTGTGCCGCCAAATGTGATGTTGATATTTTGAGAGCTGCCGGCATTGCTGCCCAATTCTTCGCGGATAATTTGACGAATCAAATCCGCTGGGGCTTCGATGTTCGTTCCGCTTCGTTGGTCGCCCAGCATGGCAAGGAATTCGCTATTCGGCGGGATGACGGCGCCCGTTGCCAATCGCGGGATCTGTGGCGCTGATACTGTGGCAACCGCACTGAAGCCAGGTACAAGGCTGCCAACTGTGTTGAAGCTGCCAATCAAGCCATTAATGCCATTGACCACGTTTGAAATCATGGTGTTGATGTACCCAATAATGGAATTGATCGCGCCTTTGACAAAGTTTTGAATACCCGTGAAGATGGATTCAAACTTGGACTTGACGGCATCCAATGCCGTGAAAAACGCATTTTTTATAATTTCTGTTGTTTGGGTAATATAAAAACCAATAATGAAACTAAGTTGGCTTACAGTAGTTGATAATTGCTCCCAATGAGCAATTACATAAACAATAACTGCAATCAATAAAGCAAAAACAGCCAGCCATGCAAAAACTGCACCGGTTGCAATAACAACAGTTCCACCAAAGGCAGCAATAGCACTAGTTAGAGCGGTTGCAATTGTCGTTGCTAATACCGACAAATTCCCAAATATTCCCAATACTAAAACCAAAGCACCAATGATTTCTATAAGTTTTTGAAATTTTTCAGGATTTTCTTTAATCCATGTTGCCAATTCACCAAGTTTGATTGTCAGCCAATCAAGGAATTCGATAATCTTCCCACCTGCCCATTCTGCCAATGGCTTTAGGAAGTTATCAAAAAACTCTTGCCACAATGGGGCAAGGGCTATCAATACCTCATTGAGTACATCCAATGCACCTGCGAGCAAATCCAAAAACGCGGGCAGTAGGTCAGTCACTACCCAAGTACCAAGCGGTACAAGAATATTTTCCCAAGCCCATTGCAAGCCTTCCCAAATGGTTTGACCCAAAGGCTTAAGCGATTCATAGAGCCGCCCGAGTGCTTCAGTAAGTGGTTTGAAAAACTCACCCGCCTTGGCTTTGAATTCTTCCAACTTGGCAAGCAACTCAGGTGAAATGGGATCAACAGCGGGCACGGATAACCCGCCACCCGCACCACCACCACCGCCCGCGTCGGGATCGTCTTTTTGAGTTTGCAGCACATTGATTTGGTCAAATGCCGCCAATGCGCCCGCTGCATCTTTTGCCGCTTTTTTGGTTGCCTTGCCTGCCCCACCCGCAGCACTTGCCACGCCGCCGAATCCAGCTTTCACACCGAACAACGCGCCGATGATTTGCGTGACAATGGTAAATAACTGTGTCAGCCATTGCACAAAGGTTATGACGTAGGGGATCAATGGCGCAAGCGCGGTCAATAGCAGATTTACAAACGCACCCTTTAGCGCGTCAAATGACGTTGACAATGACTTAACGCTCGCTCCGATGGATGACCCCATAATATCGAATTGCCCAATCAATGACTTAATGCCATTGATAATTGAGCCGCCGATGAATACCGCCGCCATGGTTTTTGCAACTGCCATAACGGAAGATAGCACGCCCTTAAGGGACGCGCTGATTGATTTCGTGCCTTTGTTCATGCCGGACGTATCCAAGCGCGTATTAATATTTATGCTGCCGTCATACTGCATTGCGTTTTTCCTCTAACTCACGCACCTTGCGTAGAAACTCGCTTTCAAGTTCTTTTTCATCAAGCGTGCGCTTGTCAATTTCAGGTAGATCGATCATGCTGCCCATTTCGCGGGCGGCGGCTCGCTCTTCTTTGCTCGCCTTGCCTGTTTTCAATCGCTTGCGAAGTGCGGTCAACTGGCAAAATGTTGTGTCTTGCCCGAGGTCCATAAACAGCGCCAGGAACGTCCACCAATGGAGTTGCGCGGTTGCCAGGTCAATCCCGTGCGTTTGACGAAATGCGGCATAAATAAAGTTGCCGTCTTTTGCAAACGAATAAACACGCGGGTTTTCTTCGGTGTTGATGTTGGCATCCTCTTTGCCGCCGTTCAAAAACCAATTGGCACGGTCAAGCGCGGCGTTCAGGTCATTAGGCACTACTGAGTACAAGTTGCCCAATAAGATCAATTGTTTTTCCTGTGGCGTGAGTTCGTTGTCCTCAAACGCCATGATGATTTTGAGACACGCCCGAAAGTCTGTGTTGAGTCGGTACTCAGTAGTATTTATTGTGACCGTCTCAGGCGGGGCGTCTGTGAGGATGTTCATTTGCGCTTTGGATATTTATTGGTGTACTTTGCAACTTTATCGGCGCGGGCACTTTGCACAAACGGTTTGACACCATCGAAAAACTGAATAATGGTTTCAATGCTGAGAGTATCTTCAAAAACCTTTTGGGATGTGCCGACACCAAATAATTCATCAATTTGCCCACGGGCGAAAAGGCAGATTTCTTTCATTAGTTCAATGCGCTCGCCAGTGTTCAAAGGGATACCGTTTGCGTCGGCTTCCTGTTTTGATTCAACGACTTCGGCTTGTTTTCGATACTCAGTAAAGCGGGCTTGCAACGTGCCAAGCATCTTATAAAACTTCTCGGCAAAAATCGCGTCATTGGGATTGAAAGCAATCACCCGCGATTCATCGTTGTTGATCGCAAGCCGAATTACGCCAGTGTCAATAGTCAGGGATTGGGTCATAAAACCTCATGCCCGTACCATTTCTGATACGGGCTTTGTGTGATTAAGCGAAGGAATTACCAGACACATCATACAAGCCAGTTGTGGGATCGCCACGGAAATGGATTGTGAATGAGTGCTGCAAAGTTGTCACCGCATCACCGCCAAAGTTTTCAATGGCAATAGTGACAGGCTGCAACTCAGCGGGGTATTGATCGGTGCTCACAGGGGTTTCATATTCGTACACCATGAGAATATCGGTTTCAGCAGCACTACCCACGGCGCGGGTGCGGCGAAGATTATCGATAAACTCAAAAACAGCTTCTTCATTGATTGCCTTGCCCTCAATTTGAATGGTGGGGGCGTAGCTTTCCACGGTTGCAGTTTTGTTGTCTTGGTGAATGTATCCCTCAGTAGTTACCTCGGGATTGTAATTAACCGTACCAGTTGTAAAACCGGTGCCGATCAATGACCAAGTTGGGGTGCTTGCAGGCGTGGTGTCAATGAAAAGAGCAAACTTACTTCTTTTGATTTTTG
>ERZ869925.283-NODE-283-length-38125-cov-48.889073_pt1 | contig 38125 bp, 56 predicted proteins | sample MGYA00579311_ERZ869925 | MGnify/ENA primary metagenome ERZ869925 (study PRJEB32216, sample SAMN09231817) | wastewater metagenome | place: USA: Maryland | collected 2016-07-30 | study: EMG produced TPA metagenomics assembly of the PRJNA472060 data set (Reclaimed...
TATACGAACAGCGAACAGACGACTTCACGCGCAACCCCAACGGTTCTCCCTGTCGGCAAGACGGCTGCTTCAAATAGCATTATCGTTTACACAGGTGCAACGGGTGTAGGTAAATATAACTATAACGTGCCACTGCAATCAGGTGACGCTGGTATTGCTGAAATCAACACTATTCAGAACTCTGTTTCCTACGTTTCAGGCGAATACACCGTGGCTCTTGTAAAAGAAATCGCCCGTTTTCCTCTCTCAACTCTTGGCCTTGCTGCAGAACGCAATTTCGTCTTTGAAATGCCATCATTACCACGCATTTATGACGGTGCAGCCCTCTACTTCCTTTGGGGTTCGGGTGTAGCAACGCCTGCCAACAGTGCATTCAGTGGTCATTTGGACATGGTCTGGAACTAATATATGTTGCTCGGGAACTATTCAGCATTAAACAGTAACCCCGGGCGCGAGGTAGGTTCGGCATACACCAATCCCTACCAATGGATGAAGGGCGGAACGCTGATGAACTGGTTTATCGGCGAACAGTGGGACGTTAACTATACGAAGAAGAACTCACTGCCTACGGGTACCGAAGCGCCCTATGCTTTCCGCATGGCCATCGTAGGTGGTGAGCTGTCCTCTTCTACGGGTATTTCTGGCTCAAGTTCAGTTATACCAGTCTCTTCTCTTGGTGTAAGTCTTGCTGCTGACCTTGCTGGTACTGGTGACCTCGAAGGCACGCTTAATCTAACATCTAGTCTTGCAGCCGCCCTCGCTGGCGTTGGTGACCTAGATGGATCATTAAGAGGTACCGCAAACCTTGAGGCAACCATTCTCGTTAACCCTGGTGCTGTCACTACTCAAGAAATTGCCTCTGCCGTTTGGGACGCTGTCGCTGTTGATAATGACGTTCCTGGGACAATGGGTGAGAAACTCAACGCCGCTGGTACGGCTGGTGACCCATGGACGACTGATCTTACTAGCTACAATGTAGCGGGTACAGCGGGTAAGAAACTCAAGGATAATCTTACGCAAAACAATTTCTTGGGACTTAAATAACGTGGTATAATATAAGTATGGCCAATGCACAACGAGACGATAATTACGTACCAAGTTTACTAGCTGTCTCTGACGTAGACGGTACTACTATCGTACCCCTACAGGCCGACGCGGTTACTAAGCGCCTTAAAGTCGCTGCTGTTATTTCAAGTGGTGGAGGCACCCCTGGCGGGTCTACGACACAGGTTCAATATAACAACGCAGGGGCGTTTGGTGGTATTACAGGGGCTACAAGTGACGGGACGGTAATGACGTTAACGTCGCCCGTCCTCGTAACTCCAGCCCTTGGCACTCCAGCTTCGGGTACTCTTACGAATGCTACCGGCCTTCCTATTAGTACCGGTGTTAGCGGGCTTGGCGCTGGCGTTGCAACTTTTCTAGGCACTCCATCATCTGCAAACTTAGCTTCTGCACTTACGACGAAGACAGGTACAGGTGATAACGTATTCGCCACTTCACCAACCCTCGTAACGCCTGCTCTGGGTACGCCTTCATCGGGTACGCTTACAAGCTGTACCGGACTTCCTATTTCTACGGGTGTTTCAGGCTTAGGCACAGGTGTCGCCACGTTCCTCGCTACGCCTTCAAGCGCTAACCTTGCTGCCGCGCTTACGACAAAGACAGGTACTGGTGATAACGTCTTTGCTACCACTCCTACCCTCGTGACTCCTATTCTCGGTGTCGCTACGGCTACCTCCATCAATAAGGTAACGATCACAGCCCCAGCTACATCCTCAACGCTTACCATCGCTGATGGGTCATCTCTGATTACTTCAGGCGCTAACTCCATCACGCTTACAAGCTCGGGTGCGACTAACGTCACCCTCCCAACGACCGGGACACTTGCAACGCTTGCAGGTACAGAAACGCTCACTAATAAGCGGGTCACTAAGCGGGTCACTTCAATCGCTTCAAGCGCTACGCCTACAGTAAACACTGATAATTGTGACTGCGTAGATATTACCGCTCTTGCGACAGCGATTACGTCGATGACGACGAATCTTAGTGGTACGCCTACAAATTTCCAGTCCCTGATCTACCGCATCAAGGATAACGGCACAGCTCGTGCCATTACTTGGGGCGCTAGCTTTTCTGCTAACGGCGTTGCGTTACCTACGACCACGGTTATTTCTAAATTACTCACAGTAGGGTTCATTTGGAACGGCTCTACTTGGGGCTGTGTGGCATCGGCTCAGGAGGCATAAAATATGGCTATCGCATTTTCTGCTGCGGCAAATACGACGTCGGTGCTTCAAGCGTCTTGGACGCATACATGCGGATCTAGCGATACGTTCTTGTTCGTTGCACTTCACGTATTTTCGGGTACGCCAACTGTAACCTACAACGGCGTATCGATGACATTAGGCCCAAATACGGGCCTAATAAGAACATTTTACCTGTTCAACCCATCCGCTGGGGCCAACACGGTTGCAATCAGTGGAGGCACATCAACCGATTCAGTATCAGCTTCTTATACAGGAACAGTTACTAGCGCACTGGACGCAACGGGTACAGATACACAAAGCGGAGGTACTGGCAGTCATACCGCTTCGTTAACGACGATTGCAGACAATTGTTGGGTAATTATGGCCTATACGCTTGATGCCCCGAGTACGTTAAATGCTGGCGCAGGTACGGTACAAAGAGCTTTTGCCTCGCAGTCAAGATCTATTGCCATATTTGACAATAACTCAGCAAAAACACCGGCCGGCTCTGTCACATTAGAAGCGACTGTTGGTTCTGCTGGATCTGGTTCACGCTGGGGAAAGTTAAGCATTGCCCCAGCTGCCTCAAATAACTCTAACTTCTTAATGCTCCTTTAATATGAAAAATACAGGCTTTATTGAACAGCTACCTAGAGAGACCGACTTTATTGCTGGTTCTTCTAGTGTCACGCCGTTAAACCATCCTACGGGTGACTGGTTTAACTCCCTTCCATCAGACGAACGTCAGTCAGGTGTCTATTTCGATTCGATGGCTTGCGTCTCTTTCTCCGCTATTAACGTCATCGAAACTCAACTGAATTGGATGGTTTCTACGAATCAAATCCCACCTGCGACCTTAAAAGCGATGCAGGATCTTGGTTACTTCAAAGATGGTGTTGTAAACCTATCCGATAGATATTTGGCTAAGGTTAGCGGAACTACCCGTGTAGGTAACTATCTTGTCGCTGCTCCTGACGCTATCCGTAAGTACGGTTTGATTGCTGAAAGTGATTGGACGTTTGACCCAGGGCAAAGAACTCCCGCTTTTGATTGGGATGACTACTACGCCCCTATTCCTCAGGCTCTCCTAGATAAAGGCAAGAAGTTTCTTGACCTCTTTGATGTGAAATACGAATGGCTATTAGCAGGAGGACAGGTCACTCCAAAGTTCATGAAAGAATGGCTCAAAGGAGGACCAGTACAGATCGCTTCCGCAACGTGTCCAGGCTGGTCTACGGGTACCGTTCCCGCCTGCTCACTAGCTACTAACCACGCAACCATGATCTATGGGGTAGATGACAATGGGTACAAGCTCTTTGACCATTATTCTCCATTCCAAAAGACGCTAGCTCTTGATTACAAGATCCCTTACGCGATGCGTGTCGTTGTCTCAGTTAAGTCTTCAATCCCTCCCGCTGTATACGATCCAACGTTTGCAAAGAAGTTTGTAGGCAAGATGCTACTCGCCGTCGAAGATGGTGGGACTCTCTGGTACGTTCTTCCTGATGGTACCCGCACAAAGATCGGAAGAAAGCCGGAAGAAGTTGATCAATTTCTAAAGATGGTGAATGAAAAGAAAGTGCCAGTTACAGGTATGAAGAACGCTGATATTGCAAGGATTGAAGTAGTAATGTAAGCGAAAAACTGCTATAATATATACTGTATGCCACCATCTTCAATCGCTATGGCTACTATAAGTGAGGGCACAGGAATCACAATAGGCCTCGTCATAACGCTCATTGGCGGTGTGGTCTGGCTTACAAAGATGTTCATGGATATAAGGAGTTTGAGAACTGATATGAGCTCATTGCAAAACGAACTAAATGAGAGTGGCAAAAGCTCATCTTCTCGCGAGATCAAAGACACAGAGCGTCTAACGAGAGTTGAGACGCGTCTTGATAGCATCGAAGAGCTCCTCAAGGACGTAAAGCATGACCTTAGAAATCTAACAAAACCTACTTAGTATGAATAACCATCTTGAAAAATTGAAACGTTCAGCTCTGCTTACTCTTAGTGGTATGGCTGTGACCGTTATCCCTGTTGTCACAAATGAGCTTGTAGACTTCGTCCAAACGAATGATCCTATTGATCTTCGTACGGCTATTGTCCTGATCATCGGCTCAAGCTCTACATTCCTCGTAAACGTTGGTAAGAAATCCTTCGATTATTTAACCAGTCAGAACGAAGCGAAGGATTGACCCCCTATGCGGATGTACCTCCCATGCTTAGAAAACGAATCCTTGATTATAGGATTTAACCTCTAGGACGTTCGCCCTGTATCCATGATCACAAGTGGATATTGGCAAGCGCCTTAACGCCTACAACATGCTCACATACTCCTCTCGCCGTAACCTTTACGGGACACTGACAAACGATAACTCCACGACAAACTTGTCGCTTGGGGATACTCTTTTAGAACAAGGTGAGAGAGAGATTGCGTCCATGCAACCATGGCCGTTTCTTGAGCAAGACTTCTCTATTTCAACCGTTGCCAGCCAGCAGTCCTATAACCTTGTCCCTACGATTGATAAAGTTCTTGGCGTTTCATTACTTGTAAGCACCTTCCGTATAACTCCAAAGCTTGCCCCTACCGTACAGGCATGGGATCAGATCAACTCTACGACCGTTACAACCTCAAACTACCCAGAGTGGTACTTCGTATCCAATGGTCAGATTAGCTTCTTTCCTATCCCATCTACGACGACGGCAAACGCTATCACTGTCCACGCCAGAATTAAACCTATTGCCCTTACGAAAGATGACTATACAACGGGTACGATCACAACTCTTGCCGCGCTAGGCACGGCTGTTACAGGTTCGGGTACTTCATGGACGGCTGGTATGATCGGTAACTGGATTAGAATCACTGCTGATAACGCGGCGAATAAAGGTGACGGTGTCTGGTATCAAATCAGCGCAGTAGGATCGACAACGACCCTTACGATTAGTCGTCCCTATCAAGGTGTCGCTATTGCCGCAGGTTCAGCCGCTTATACCATCGGTCAATCTTCGGTACTCCCAGAAGCCTATGACATTCTCCCTGTCTATAAAGCCTGCCAGCAATACTTCACTTCCGTTCAGCCTATGCCTGGCGAAGCTGATAGATTTACCGCTCAATATGATAACGGGATTAGAATGTTAAAGGGTTCCTACGGTTCAAGAACAAACGACGTACTGATCGACACAGGTCAGTATTACTTCCCAAGCAATCCGAATAACGCGCCTACCTTCTAAGTATGGCAAACATCGAAGTAAAGCAGGAATCTATCGACGGTGGTATCTCAACCACCTACTTTGGCGATACCAAAAGAGGCCAGTACAGAATTGCCCTTGGTGTTGATCCGGACATCACGATGTCCACTTCAAACGGTGATCAGTACAAGATGAGTAACTGTGTCATGCCTGTTGGTTATACGAAGTTCTCAGGCACCGAAGTCGATGCTTATCCCATTAAATGGATCGTGCCTCCAGCTTCTACGGCTTACGTTTATTGCATTCTCTCAAACGGCAAGATCCTTAGATACTCAAGCGCCCTAGGCTCAGTCTCTACTATTGGTACGGTAACTGGTAATGCAGCGCAGGGAGCTGAATACTATAATGATTACATCTATATCACTGGCACTGGTGCAAGTAACAATGATGTGTCACGTTATGGACCTCTTTCTGGCGCCGCTGCGCTTACTAACGGCGTCTGGACAGGTGCAACCCTTGGTACTCAAACGGCATTAGCTAACGTAACTTATCCGACGATTAATGGCGCTCCGATTCCAAAACACTGGATGCACTCGCATGTAGACGGTCAGCTTTACTTCCTAGACTACGTATCTGGTCAGGGTGCCGTGCATGTTATCCGTACAACCGACACTGGAACCAATAACGGGTCAGCCTACAACGTGCTTGACCTTCCTTTCGGTTACTACCCGACATCCATCACAAACTACGGTACGAACATCGCTATTACAGCAATTAAAACTACAGATACAACAATCCGACAGGGCGACGCAGCTCTTTTCCTTTGGGATACCATCTCAGAATCTTTCTACCAGCAAATTACCCTACCAGATGTATTCGCAACGGCGATTCAGAACGTGAACGGTCGTTTATATGTTTTCACGGGGTCAGCTCAAGGTGCGCGCATCTCTCTTTATGAGGGTGGCAACTCCGTTTCACAGGTAAGTTTCTTTGATGATGGTATTTCTGTCCTTCCTGGTGCTGTTACTTCCTATGGTGACCGCGTCTTCTTTGGCGCTAGAATGGCCTACGCAGGCGACAACTTCTACGCGGTGGTTCTTTCCTATGGATCTAAACAGAACTCCGTACAAAGCGTCCTACACTGTCCCGTTAAATGTACCGTAGCACCGTCCGCTAACAATACGTGTACAGCCGTTCTACTTGCTCAACAGGCTTCAGGTTCCGTACCACGCGTTATCGCAGGTTGGGGCAATGGGACTACCTATGGCTTAGACAAGCTCGGTTTTAACTATACCGGCAATACTCCTATCTTCCGTACGGATGTCTTTGAAATTGGCAGGAAGTTTAAGGTAAAGTCTCTTAGGTATAACACCACGATTGATACAGCCGCTAATACGTTTGAGATCCTGCCAAAACTTATCTTTGATAATGAAACAGCAACGAATACGTTAAGTGGTAAGGTAGGGACAAGCGCTCTTGTTTATAAGAGACCAGAAATCAGCCAGAACAGCGTTGTTGGAAATAAGAACGTCCTAGTAGAGTTTGAGTTCTACGGCACATCACAGGGTGGTATTCAATTACCTATTATCCTTGAGATTGAGACATACGACGATCAACCGATTACCTAATATGTCACAGAGCTCTCAATCCCTGATGGGATCTATCAAAGATCTAAGTGATATCAGCGTAGATAGAATTAAAATTGACCCACAGAACGGTTTTCTAGGCGTTACAAAGCCTGTGTCTGTAATGATTCCTGGGACTTCTGCCGCTACGGCGGCTAACTATACCGCTCCATTCTTTATCGCTGAGCGTTCCTATGAAGTTCTCTGGTGCATGGAAAGACATGAAACGCTCGGATCTGCCGGTGGATCGGTAACCGTCATGCTTAAAAAGGTTCCGTCTGGTACAGCTCCAGCTTCTGGTATCGACGTACTTACTGCCGGACTTAACTTAAAAGCTACGGCAAATACGAATCAAGAAGGTTCAATTTCACAGGCAAGAACGTCGTCAATTTATAACCGCCGCCTCTCTACAGGTGATAGCCTTGCTCTCGTGACGACAGGTACTTTAACCAGTGTCGCGGGTGTCACAGTTTCAGTTCTACTTCGCTCTCTTTAATGGTATAATATAAGCAATATGGCTCTACTCGACACACTCAAATCAGGATTAAAATCTGCTGGCAATGCTGTACTTGGTGCTGTCGCACCGGGTGCCGCTGCTGTTAAAAATACCGTAACAAGCGGTATCAACGCTGCACGTTCTGCCGCTTCCATGGCTCCAACGAACGATCCGAATAAACTGTTTTCCTCTACAGGCGGACAAAAATCATTGCAAAATGATACGGTTTTCACCGTTCCTCAAGGCGGTGGCATACAAACAGTAACAAAAAGCCCAACTCCAACACTTCAACAAACCAACCCTGTCACCCCAAAGGGTGATATTGGCGTTCCTCAAATTGGTAGCAATTCCGTAGCATTAAAGGCGGTCAATACGCCTAACCCCGTTGCTCCGGCTCCAGCTCCGAAGACGACAACGCCAGCTGTTAATACACAGGTGAGCGGTTCAAATCCTTTTGGCAACTCAAACTATACACCAACGTTTAGCAATCCAAATCCTACGCCTGCGCCAGTAACACCTGTAGCTACTAAAGGTCCTGAAGTACCTACTACGGGCTATGTTAACGCACCGGCACCTACGGCAGACGCATTAAATGGCACTACGCAGAATACGCAATTATCCGATCTTCAAAAGGCTCTCCTTGGTACCTACAATCAGACGGCAGAAGAAAAACAGGCACAGGACGCTCTTGTAGCTCTTGCAAAACAGCAGGCAGATCTTAGCGGTGCGTATCGCTCTGGTACTAATAAGATCGGCGAACAGCCTATCGTTCTTGATCTTCTCCGCGGCCAACAGCAAGCCCTTCAAAAGCAATATGAGGGCCAAGTTGGCGCTATTGCAGATCAAGCAAAGCCTCTTGAGGTACAGCTTGCTAACCTTCTTGCTAACCGTGAACAGCAGAATAAGGCACTTTCTACGCAATACGGCTTTATTACCGAAGAACAGAAGAGACAGGACGCAATTAAACAGGCACAAGCGAGCGGTAATAAACCTATTGAAGTTGGCGGTTCATTACTTCAACTCAACCCACAAACGGGTAAATATGAGGTTATCTATAGCGCGCCCAGTGACACTGCTAACGGTTTCACGCTTAGCGAAGGCCAGATTCGTTATGATGCGAACGGTAATCCTATTGCTAGGGGTGGTGAAAAATCCACTTCAGCTACTGACAAGATCACTATGGTAAATGGCATGCCGTATCAATATGATAATGGCGTTCTTGTGCCAATAAACGTACCTAAAGGAACAGATCCTGCTGCAGCACAGAAGGCCTCGAGCATTAAAACTATTGTTAACGATTTATTAAATAGCCCTAATCTTAGTTCTGTAGTTGGGCCATTATCATCTAAATTGCCAACTCTTACTGGTGGTTCAGCTGATTTTGAATCTAAATTAAACACGTTGAAATCACTACTTACCCTCGATAATCTTGGGTTTCTTAAAGGTGCGATGTCTGATAAAGATGTCGAACTGTTAAGCTCCGCCGCCACTTCTCTTAATAAAGGTATGTCCGAAGAAGGGTTTAAGAATGAACTTCGTAACATTCTTTCTAAAGTTGAATCAGGCGCTTCACAGAGTTCTGGTATGCAAATGGATGATAATGCCAAAAAGAGTGCTCTATTACAAGGTGGTGTTTCACAATCACTGATTGACGCTACCCTTGCAGGTGGGCATTCACTAGACGATCTAGCCAAACTAAAAGGGGTAACTTTTACTAACGCCTCGAACTCGGCGTTAAACAGTTCAAAGACTCAAGCAGTAATTTCTGTTAAGCCTAACGGGTCGTGGGGTGGTCAGTGTGGTGAGTTCATCCACAATATTGTTAAAGACTACCCCTATGGTCTTAACGGTATTAACCAAAAAGAAGCCATTATAAATGTCCCCAAGACACAACTGCCACAGGTTGGTGATGTCGTTATTCAAAGAGTTGCTGGCTCAACTGGACACGTAGCGGTTGTAAACCATGTCGATCCTACTACGGGTAAAATTACCCTTACGGAATCAAACTGGAACAATAACGAAAAGGTATCAAATAACCGAACAATGTCCGTAAATAGTCCTACGATCTCAGGTTATTATCGAGGTTCTTTAGCTGTATAAATATGCCATCCTACGCAGACTCGCTTTTCAGCGGTAAAACACAGTCACCATTAGGCGCCGCTCCAAAAGTAGGCGACCAATTAGGTATCGGCAAAGGCGGCGTAATGACCCCAGAGGTACAAGCTTCTCTCGTCAAAGCGATGGAGACGCAGAAGGCTCAACAAGCTCAACAAGCTCAGAACACTATACAAGCACCTAACCAGGCTGGCTTATCACCCGAAGATCAAGCAGTACTAGATACATTAAACAAAAGCAAGGCGGTTCAGCCACAAGCAGCACAAAAAAACGGTATTCTTGGGACAATTGGTGGCGTTGCTGGCGATATTGGTCGTGGTCTTCTTGATACTGCTCTTCAACCTGCCCGCTTTATTGAAAAGGCTGGCAAAGGTCTTGGTATTGGCTTATCCGAGATGGTAAGCGGTAGAAAATACACTCCAGAAGAAGTCGCCAAGATCAATAACTTTGGTGGTCCAGGTCTGCAGGAAAGCGTTGCCAAGGTTGTAGCACCAACTGCTAGCTCTCAATACAATACGGATTCTTATAAATCGACCAAAGAAGCTATTGGTGGCGCTCTTCAAGCTGGTGCAAATTTAGCCACTCCTTTTGTCGGTAAATTACCTGGGGTGATCGCTCAAGGCGGTGCTTATGGTCTTGGCGGTGCGCTTGAACAAGGTAAATCATTACCAGAGGCGCTTGTTTCTGGTGTTGTTGGTGCTGGTACAAGTGGGTTACTTTCAAAAGGTGGCAGCATGCTTGGCAAAAGATTCGGCAAAACTGCCAATACTATCGCTGATGATGTAGGCACCGCCGTAGGTAAAGCGAAGCCAACTACTACCGTTGCAAGAGAAAAAGCAATTGATGCCTATGAGAACATTATCGGTATTCCAAAGTCAGCAGCAAAACAAGAGGCTAAGTTAGCAGCGGGTCGTTCAGCTGGTAAAGATCACCGACAGGCTATTGGCACTCTTGTAGATGAAGGTATTACCCTTAAAGCAAAGAATGAAAGTGGCCGTCAGGTTTTTGATACGGTTGGTGATATTGAGAAACTAAATCAAAGAAGGCAGGAGGTTGGCTCACAGCTACAAGCAGCTATTGAATCAAACCCAAAAAAGAACTTTGATATAAACATCGCCGCCAATCGTGCAAAGATCAAGATTCGTAACATGAAAGGCAAGCTACAGTCAGAAAAGAATAAGATGATCGCTGAAATTGATGATCTTGTCCAAGCTGAAAAGGTAGCCAACGGATGGAAGCCTAGCGATAAAGTGGCCATGTCAAAGAGTGCGAAGTTTGACGGTGGCAAGTTCAACGAGTTCAAGAGTGGTCTTCACGATAAAGCCTATAAGAACGGTGTATTAAAACAGGAAGCTGAACATCTAAATATCCTTGCTAGTGAAGTAAATGACGCAGTTGACCGAGTTTATAAGAACGTTGCTGACGTAAAAGCTATCCGTAAGCAGTACGGGGAAATTAAGAACGCGCAGGATTTCCTTATTGAACAAAATGGCAAGGTTGTAGCTGGTGGCAGAATACCAAAGCTCGCCTCTCGTGCGCTCGGTGCTGGTATTGGTATGGCTATCCCTATCCCTCTTCCAGGTGTTAAAGAATACGTTGGCTCTGAAATTGGTGGTAGAGCGCATGACTTCCTTACAAACCCAGAACGCCTATCTGCCAAGGTACTTGATAAGTTCTCTAAAGGTGAAAAGCAAGCTTTCGTTGGTAACCTTAGAACAAAGCTCATAGACGCTGGCGTTCCAATGGAAAAGATCGCTAGGATTATTGATTCAATGCCTGAATTAAGCGGTGTAGCAGCGGGCATCATTATGAACAATAAGCCTGAAACAGATCAGATTCAGCAGGCGCAACAGGGTCAGCAAACTACGCAAAACCAGGGTTTATCACCAGAAGATCAAGCAATTCTAGAAATGTTGAATAAGCAAAAGACCGCCCAATAAGGCGGCTTTTTGTTATTTGATAGCTACTTTGTCACGTAATTCAACGTAGTGCCTCCAAGATCTCCTACCGTGAAATCACATGAAACATATGTACCTGGTTCAAAACCAAATCTTACAGCAGTTTCAATAGAAGATGGTAGGCCAGATCTTACATCCTGGAGATACTTAATGCCGTTGCATTTAACGATACCGACTTCTCCCGTGTCCCATTTACCCTCAAAGAATAGCCAGTCGCCACTATTACGAGCTTCTACCCATGCTCTTGGCCACTCGGTAAAGGTTGGCTCAACTGGTTCAACAACCGGTACCACTGGCGCAGAAGCAATGGGAGTAGGTTCAACAAACGGCTGGCTTACTGGCTGACTTACAGGAGGAGTATATACCGTCGTATAGACTGGCGTAGGAACGTAGGTAATTTCGGGCTTAAGTTCTGGCTTCTCTACAGGCACTACATCAATCATAGAACCTGTCGTGTTCGTTTGATACGTCTGGTAGATGATTACCGTCTGCGGTGTTTCACGTGAAACGGTGCTGGTCGTTGAGGTAGTAACCGGCACGATGATACGAGTAGAAGTAGGAACGATAACCGTTGAAGTTGCATTAGCCGTAGCTTCTGCCGTTACTTCGATCCTTGGGCGGTTCACGTAAGCTCCGCCGATGATGGCGATAGCGAATGCAGAGCCTAGGATAATTTTGTAAGTGTTTTTCATATTAATAAATGTCTTCGATGTCGATTGATTCTTGTTTAGCTTTTAACGTTACTTTAATGATTTTATTACCTTCTTTTGATAGTTGAGGATAGGCATTACCTACATAGTCCACGCCTTCAATATTGAAGTTTGAGGGGTAGACCTTTGAGATAGTACCGTCGTCATTTGTAAACTCTTTAGGGGAGTGGATATTTATTACCCCTCTGTTTGATTTATAAGCCATAGTCTGATTTTGATGGGTCTGTACGCATAGAGTAGAACACGATCAATCCCTCGAGTTCTGAAACGGTATACTTCTTAGATTGGTTCTTTATTTTGTTTAGTTCTTTCAGCACGCCTTCACCGTACTTATTCTGTAATGCTAGCGCATATTCATCTAAGGCACCATGCTTAAAGATATTGCAACCAACGCACTGTACTTGTGTGTTCTTATCGTAAAAGCGTAACGACCTAACAGATCTTGAGACATAATGCCCGCATTGCTGCTCGCTCCAGTGCTTTCTTGACCCGCAGGTGAAGCAACTTACTTGCCCGCTAAAGTCAGCGTCCTTTTGACGAATATACCTAGAGTAGACCGCGTCAAGTCGTTTAATTTGCTGGGATACAGTAGCTGTCTTTGGTTTCTTTTTAGCTTTTATTTTTGATTTCATTACTACATTATACCATTAACCAAGTAGTAACGCGATTCTCTCGTTATTCCACTTAATACGTTCCTCAGTAAATAATCTTTCATCCGTGGGCATGCCTTTAAGTGAGTTGGTGTATTCAGAAACTCTTTGGGATCTTTGGATAATCTCCTCGTTTCTATCCTTAACACTCATAGAATATGGTGGTTTGTATTCTGCAAAGGATAGTTCAGGTCTATTAGGTCTCTCCCCGTCGTCTCTCATGGAGTTGCAGGGCTTGGTACAGAGGCTACAGGTCATTCTACCTAATTTCATGTGATAGGGGCTTCTGCAACACTTAGATACCATCTTAGGCTTTAGTCCTTTAGGTTTGTTGTACATAAAACTTAAAGTTCAGTTACGAGAAGGTTCTTACGGCCAAAAGCGCGAGCGCCTTTAAGGTCATAGCCCATGTAAATATCAATATTGCCTTTGCCTGTATAACGCTTATTCATACGATCAACGACGGTAAACACACCAAGATCACCGATTTTCAACTTTGTGCCTAGCTTATAGTCATTAGAAGCCACCATCTTCTCACCCTTAGCAAAGCGCTTACAGATGTCTGAACCATCAGCAGGGATACATGGAGTTGCGTCCGTTTCAGCTACACGGGAGGTGTAGGCGGATACTTCGGCCATCTTCGGCTCTTTAATCTTCCCCCACGCTGGATCTTTACCCTCTTTGATATAGATAACGCCTTTAGGATCTAAAACCTCACCAAGACGATCGTCGACGGTTACAGGGGGTTCCTGTGCGTGGACAACATCCATATAAGCTACGTCTAACTGTCCTTTAATGGTCATAGCCCCTAGAAAGAGGAGGAATGCCCAGATAAATAAACCCTTCTTCTTGTCCTTAGCGGACACTCTGCGATGTACAATTGGTGTGTTTTTCATACGATTACTACTATAGCACCTATTTGACACCGTGTCAAGCTAGTGCTATTATCTTATCATGAGAAAGAAAACAAAGATCTATAGTAGAGAAGAACAGCGCCTTGTGGTGTTTCAAGCCTACCTAAACGGCTATACGCCTGTAGAAATGGGCGCTCTATTTGATATGAGCCGTCAAAGAGCCTACCAAATCATTAGTGAGAATATTACCGAGGCATTTCAGAAGACCCACGAGCTAAACAGGGCTAAACGTATATATGAAGGCCTTAAATTAAAGGCTGGGGATAATCTAGTGGACGGTGTGGTAAATAAATAGTATACTGGTATTAGATCTACGGTGACTGTCGTAGGTATATCAGGATGAGTTCCTCTCATGCCAACCCTTTAGCGGGCTGGACAGTCCATGAGGTGGCCTCTTCCTGATATTTTTATTAGGTACAGGCAGACTAAACTGGCGGCAAAGGTGGGCGAATCAATGAGCCTCCGCTGGATGCCTTTAAATCATTGAATATACAGTCGATGTTATCTAGACAGCATTCTAGATTGCCTTTGTACGCGTATACGAAACATAATCACGACCACGCTATGATTATGTGGTGCAGCGGCCTCTAGGGAGTACCGTCTGACAGTGTGTGGTGCAGGAGAAGGGAGAGACATCCCACCATTCTCTTAAAGAATAACCCTAACAAAAGGGGCTTTAGTCTTCTTGTGCCATTATCGCGTATACTAGTATCAAAATATGAAAACACATAGTGCTTTATACACGGTTTACATGAAAAGTCAGGCTTGGCGGGATCTTCGAGCTAAAATCTTAGATTTAGATTCACATTCATGCCAGAAGTGCGGAGGATCTGACGGACTAGAAGTTCACCACAAAACCTATATCCGATTAGGCAATGAGGATGTTAATGATTTAATTACGCTTTGCCACGCGTGCCACGAAAGAAGACACGGCACAAAGAAGCGCAAGAAAAAGTAGGTTATCCCCAGATCTATTTGACAAAATGTAAAGCGTTTGTTACTATGTTCTAGTAAGGTTGAAAAAGGCAAAGAGGTTACGAACAGTTGGCTAAACCTGACTATCCCGTATCCTCTCGTATCGAACTGTAAATTACTTATCTAACTGTACATAACTATGACCTACGGCCAAGTATACCAATGTGAGAACTGCATGAAATCTCTTGTAAGAGGTTCAGCAGAGGACAATATGACTGAGCTTTGTAACGAATGCTTAGAGCAAGCTCAAATGTCGATGGTTGACACCTGCGATAGTTGCGGTGCGAGAGGAGAAACACAGGAAGGAGTTTGTTCACCATGTGGTTATAAGATGTATAAATAATATGACTCCTAACCAGAAATCAGCCATCCTAAAGAAGATCGGCAGACCAGAAGGTTTCAGCCTTCCGTATCATCCAAAAGACATTAGACCGTATCTTTTAACCATCACTAACAGCCTAGATAGATTAAACGACGCTGACGGCTTTCAATTAAGACAGGCCATCTATTCTATCTACGCGCTAGATCGTGACCAAAAGCCCTATTCTGAGAACTGGGTAAAGGAGAATGAAGACTCCTATACCCTCCTCAAGTCCCTACTTCAAAAGAACATGATCCCACAAACGTGTGAGAAGTGCGAAGTTAGTGAAGACGCTATGAAGTTTGAAACCCGTCGTATCTGTCAGGACTGTATCGGCCTCATGTACCCAGCTTATAAATAAAATGAAATAATATGGAAAACTCTATCTTTGAAAAGATCCTCCTTGTTCAATCAGAAATCAAACCAATTACCAAGGACAGTGAGAATCCTTTTTTCAAAAGCCATTACTTTGACGTGAACGCAGTAATCGCTTCTTTACGCCCCCTTCTTTCAAAGCATGGCCTTGTCGTCCTTCAGCCACTTTCAGAGATCAACGGCGAGCCTGCTATCGAAACTCATATCGTCGAAGCGTCCACGGGAAAGCAGATGGGTTTCAAAACTCCCTTAATCAAGCATGACGACCCACAAAAGTACGGATCGATTATTACCTATACAAGACGTTATGCACTTGTGTCCCTCTTCTTGCTTGAAGGTGAAGAAGATGACGACGCGGAGACTGTATCAGCGCCTAAGCGTACTGCAACCGTGGATAAAACCTGTTCAGTATGTGGCAAACCATCGGGTAATTATCCAAAGTGCTACACCTGCAATACCAAAAAATAACTATGCTAGATCTTAATCGCGCCTCCATTATCGGGACAATGGCAACCGACCCCGTCCAAAGAATGGCTGGGACGGTACCTGTGTGTAACTTCCGTATCTCTACCACCCGCTGGGGGAAGGATAAGCAGACGGTCGAATATCATAACGTCGTATGCTGGGACAAGTTAGCGGAGAATATCTCAACCTTTCTAGGTAAAGGATCGCGTCTTTTCGTAGAGGGTAGATTGCAGACCAGAGAATGGACGGCCGTTGACGGAGTAAAGAAACAAACGACCGAGATTGTCGCGGATCAAGTCATTTTCTTAGATAAGAAAGACTCCCCAGCCAGATCCACTCAAAGCATTACGAATATGACAGGCGACGCAACCGAGGCGTTTGTTCTTGAGAATATGGAGAAGCTATGACACCACGTCCGATCATGGCCATCCTAGACGGTATCAGTACCAGAAAGGATGGAACGCTAAAAGTAACTCTTGAAACGAACGAGCTACATACCGAGGATAGTGTCTATCTCAGGCAGAACGTTAATAAGCAGGGGTATTTCTACTTCCAAGAGGCTCCGTTCAAAGAGATAAACATCCCTGACGTAAAGCTCAACGAGTTTGAAACCAAGAGCCACTCTCAAAGACTTAGGAATGTCCTCTGGTTACTTTGGGAGGAAAACGGAAAGAAAGGAGACTTCGATACTTACTATAAATCAACGATGGAAAAGATCATCGACCAGCTTAAAGAGAAATTAAACTAATGGTATAATATACACACCCTTATCATAGCGTGTATGAGGATAGACAGGTGACGCGCTGGCCGTGTCGCCTATCGCCGCTTGGTAGCGACTCTGTCGCTATCGAACGGGGAGAAATCCCATAACCACCAGTGCCGTTTATCGTGTGCTGGTTAAAGGTTCCTTCTACTGATAAGCCCCCTAGGGGACTTCACTATCAAAGCATTAAGATCGGCGGTCGCACTGCCTATTACTGATGACTGCACTAGCGATAGGTAGAAAGGTCAAGCGAGTCAGTGGTGCGCTATAAGAGCCAAGATGAAATGCCTTGGCGCTCGCCACATGTTCAGTAGAGTTCAAATAAGCCAGCTCGCTACTGAACAGTTGGCGGGTAAAACCGTAAAATGCCCCTTTGGTGGAACTGGCAGACACAGCAGGCTTAGAACCTGCCGCGAAAGCGTCCGAGTTCGACTCTCGGGAGGGGTACCACGTCCCGTTGGTGAAATTGGTAAACACAATCGCCTCAAAAGCGACACGCTCTAGGTTCGAGTCCTAGACGGGACACCAAACCGTTCTAAGTTCCGTATCTATCTCTGAATAGAGGGATACTATGTTCAAAGTTGGTATCATGGTTCGCAGGGAGGTAAATGAGCGTTAATATCATCAAGCTAGAACTTGGGTGATATCGGTTGCAAAGGCGCTGATTTACTTGCCTGCGGGCTACGATAAAAGCGGGATAACACCCCACCAATCCCTGCTGTCCTAGTACCGCACTAATTTTTGGAGGATAGATGTTGACCAGAGTTTGCATGTTTTGCCGTACCGTAATGGGCTACAAAGAAGGCGGAGAAGGAGAAACCACAGGATTGTGCGACTCCAAGACCTGCCTATATTTATTTACAGGTGATACAATGTACGGGGAGGCCGAATGCAAACCATCAAGCTCATCCTCGACGCGTTCAGGGGAATCATCCTCTGCTCGCACCGCCATGGAATCATCTTCACCACCATCCTTGTGATGTGGAGGTAACATGCTGATCAAAATTTGCGTATGTTGCAAAAAGGAGACGAAGAAGTTTTCTTTCGATCAGCTCGTAACCCATTGGGTTTGTAGCCCACGTTGCAGAGAGTCATTCGACTTGTGGCTCGCACTTCCCCCTGTACTCCGTGGCCGTCTATCTGATTGGCACCGTGAGCGGGAGAAGACGAAAGGAGCCGCGTGATGGTGGTCTATTTGAAGGGTAATACCCTTAGACTGTCCACCAACATCAGCGAGGAGGATTTCAAACGACTGGCGCACTTGCACCAGATGGGAGAAATCCATGTCTCACTATCCGTTTCCTACGGGGAGCGCGTAGGGTTTATCTCTTTCGATGACATCGACCTCAATCCAGCTCAACTAGAGTTAGCACTCTGACCAAGAGCCTTGCAATCGCAGGGCTTTTTGATTTGTCCACATCTTGACTTGCGTTATGACGCGCATAGGCGTATACTAGTGACATAAATCAATAACAACTCACAATGATTATCTTCGCAGAAAAAAACAAAGAGCTCAGAGAGTTATTCAAGAAAGAGTTTCCTGACATTGAAGTAGTAGAAGACATGTTTTCAGTACCTGAACCTAAGAACGTCGTAAGTTGCTCAAATAAATGGCTTTCTATGGGAGGAGGGATAGATGCATTAATCGCTAAGCACTATCCAGAGGAATGCCATATAGCTAAAGAACAAATCGGCAATGGTACGACTGATAGCCTCATGACACCGTTTCGTATAGGCAAAGTCGTGTTCGCTGTAACGGTTGGAGATAAGCTAGAAGCCGACATAAAGGCTATAAAAAGCTCGCTCGCGTTCATCTTTACAAGACTAAAGCCACACGATGAAACTTTTGTCTTCACAGGAATGGGTACGGGTATTGGCGGGTTAAGTCCTCAACAATTTATTAACTTGTGCAAAGAATATGCCAACTAAAAATGTAACGAAAAAGACTGTAAAGAAGCAAACCGAGAAGAAAACATATCTTTGGAAGTTTCTTAACGAAGAAAATGGAACTATTGTTTCAGACCACTCAAATTACCCATGGAATGTAGCCAAGTGGGAGACGCACAAAGGGAAGGTAGAATGTTGCGCTGGAGGTTTCCACGCCTCAGATAAGATCATCGACGCACTAGGGTATGTAAAAGGTACTGTCCTTGCGAAAGTAGAAGTAAAAGGCAAAAGTCATATTGAAAAAGATAAGCAGTCATGGGAGTCCATGAAAATCGTTAAAGCCTATAAATGGACAAAGTTCGATAGTGTTAAGCTATCCATATTCGCCGCTAAGTCCGTTATCGACATCTACGAAAAAGCTTACCCGAATGATGATAGACCGAGAAAAGCTATTGAAGCTGCGGAGAATTATTTGAATAATCCAAACGCCTACGTCGCTGCCCGCGCCGCCGCCTACGCCGCCGCCTACGTCGCTGCCCGCGCCGCCGCCGACGCCGCCGACGACGCCTATGCCCGCGCCGCCGTCGCCGCCGACGCCGCCGCTCGCGCCGCCCGCGCCGCCGCCTACGCCGCCGCCGACGCCGCCTACGCCGCCGACGACGCCTACGCCGCCTACGCCGCCGCCTACGCCGTCGCCGCCGCCGACGACGCCTACGACGCCGCCCGCGCTGCCGACGCCGCCGACCCCGCCTTAACTAAGATCGAGAAATGGCTTCTTTCACACGTCTCTAACCTAGAAGAGATTAAATAATCTATGCCTAAACATATCTCCCCCAACGCCTACTCAAAGAAATACGGTATCCCTAAAGATACTGTCATGAGATGGGCATTAAACGGAAAGATCCCAGCGTCAGCTATTAAGAAGGTACAGATTACACGCCTGTTTATTAATGAGGATTATAAGATTAAGAAGGTATGAAACTAGTTATAAATACATGTTTTGGTGGGTTTGGTCTAAGCAAGAAAGCCGTAGCTCGTTATGCGGAGCTGTGTGGAAAGAAGGCTTATTTCTTTAAGAAAAACTTATCTTATGCCAGTGATACTGGATATGAACCCGTTGATATTGATAGCGAGGATCTTCTAGGAATATTCTTTACATTCACCGTTCCAAATCCTAATGAATATCTTGCTAAAACTACTAAAAAACCATGGAATGAGATGACAATGAAAGAGAAGGAAAGACACAACAAAGCATACGATAAAATTAAGGTAGAAGATAAGCGTCCTAAACGCGATGACCCTAGACTCGTTCAAGTAGTTGAGGAACTTGGAGACGAGGCGAATGGTATATTCGCTAACCTAAAGATTGTTAAGATCCCTGATGACATCCAGTGGGAAATCGAAGAGAACGATGGTAACGAGTGGGTATCTGAATCACATAGAACTTGGTCTTAATATGAAACTCAACCGTAATACAAAAAAGTGGAATGAGCTGTATAACAAGGCTCTCAGCGAGATCATTCTAAAAAAAGGCAAAACAACCACAAAACACAAGTTTGTTGATACCTCTTATGAGGTAGACGACTATAAGATTGAATTTTATGTAGAGAAATCAGGATGGTTTTCGTCTGATCTCAGGTCAAGGATGGTACCAAATGGCAAGAGAACAGAGTTTAGCTATGGAATAGGAATCCATACCATAGACGCCATGCCCGACCGTATCAAAGAAGCAGAAGAGTACGCAGATGAGATCTATAAAGCATTGAGATAACTATGTCATTACAGTATTCAGCTGGCGGCAAGACAACAGTTGTCTGTGACGCATGCAGCAAGATAGTAACAGACGATAATGATGTTATCTTGCAAGGTGAATGGGCATATCGTGACAATGTAATTATCTGTCCGTCATGCGCAAATGACTGGCCTACCTATAGAAAGTACTTAATTAAACCCAATCCTAGCCTATGACCCTATCTAAAAACGATTACTTGAAGAAAGGTAATGAATACTGCCGTGTGATTGAGGTGCTTGGTGAGGTTTTATTCACGTCGTGGTCTTTCCAGCATTATGATGATACTGCCGAAGGTGCTTATCGTCGCGAACGGTCAGCTGGATCAGTAACCATTCCTACACTTGAAGCCAATGGTTGGACTCCCTGCACCGCCCAAGAGGCAGGAGCGCCGAAGGAGAGCTGGAAATTAAAGATTGGTGAAAAGTACTATTATGCTGAGTTTGACGGCTGGGATATTAAGGCTGGTTATCTTAATTGGGATGGTGGACCTGTAGATAACAGGTACCTCGCCATCGGTAACGTCCACAAGACACCAGAAGAAGCCATCGCCTGGCTTAAATCAAAGCTTGATTTGAAGGTATGACCTCCCCTAACGAATGGTGGAAAGAAGAGCCGTACTGTGAGATTGAAAGTCACGGAACGCGAGATGATGAGTATTTCATTGAGGTATACGACATCCCAGCTATCATCGAAGAAGTAAAGCGGAGGGAGATAGGAGAGACGACGGTTATCTTAAATGACATGGGCCATTATGCATGCGCTTCCTGTAAACACTGGTTCCATGGAACCAACCAAAGACTATTCAATTTCTGCCCTCACTGCGGATTAAAAATTAACTGGCAATAACCTATGAAAGCGCTCACTATAGAAGAAATTGAGACGATTGAAGCAGGGCTACACCTACAGGAAGGTTTCCCGTGTTCGCAAGCGGACTTCATCAAATTGTTGGAGATGGCTAAATACCTCTACAAGTTACAAAACATGGAATATTGGCATAATTGTGAACGGTGCGGACAACCTAACGAAATCGACCTATAACCCCCTATGAAACTACTCACCCTAGAGGAGATTGAATGGCTTGATAACCAGCTTGTATCAAACGAAGCCGTGAAAATGGAAGTAACCGCAGATATGGCACGAAGACTTCTCGCCACCGCTCGCGCTTATTGGGAGTTGAAGAATGACCCCAAGACAGCACAAGAGACCAGCATTGAATATATCGGCCAGCTTCGCCAATGGTTAAACGAATGTCGTATCACTGACCCAAGCAAAATGGTGGACAACAAGGACATCATGGAGTGGTTGGGCATCCCTGTCTCCACTCTCACGATTGATAAGAGGGTGAAGGAGGAGGTGATCAACTTTCTAAATAGCCGAGGTGGAGGTAATCCGCTAAGCGATGTTATTGATACGAAGATTGTTAGCTACCTCAACTCTCTTGAAGAGACGTAATATGACCCGTGAGATATCTCGTGAACGCTTCATTGCCTACTGCGAAGCTATCTTAGAATGTAGAGATCTATCAGAGTTTAAGGATATGGTGGAGTTTATTAGAGAGAGGATGTATAATAAAGGCACCAAATAAATAATATGCAACCATTAAACGATACAATTTACTTAAAGCCGATTAAAAAAGACACCACTTCAACAGGCTTCGCTATCGCTGACAGTGCGGTAGAAAAGACCGACCGCGGTACGGTAGTCCATGCAGGACCAGGGTTAACCGAGAACGGTAACTTTAAGCCTGTAACGGTTAAAGCAGGAGACACCGTCATTTTCAATAAATACTCCCCTGATGAAGTGGAGATCGACGGTGAGAAACTTCTTCAACTTACCGAGCGTGATATCTTTGCTATCCTTTAACATGATTATGATTAAATTTCTAAAAAGGTTATTCTGTCGGCATGTCTGGTATAAGCTATCCGCCTTTCAACAAGACCAAGGGGGATACCAATCGCCGACGAGTGGGTTTTGGTGCGAGAAGTGCCAAAAGATAGAAATAGCGAACGATGGACGCATGTATAAGACTATTGAACATAAATAAAACCTATGAATAAAAACATTACTTTCAGTGAAGAAGCCCGCAAGAAGCTCGCTTCTGGTGTCGATAAGCTCGCTAATGCTGTTAAAGCTACGCTAGGGCCAAAGGGACGCAACATTCTTATTGATACCGGCTTTGGCGCACCAATGGTGACGAAAGACGGTGTAACGGTAGCAAAGAACGTTAGCTTGAAAGACCCTATCGAAAAGTTAGGGGCTAACCTTGTAAAAGAGGTAGCTAGTAAGACAAATGATATCGCTGGCGACGGTACCAGTTCGGCCACCGTACTTGCGCAAGCGCTTATCTCCGAAGGCATCAAGTACGTTTCTGCTGGTGCTAACCCCCTATCCCTCAAGAAAGGCATGGAAGTGGCCTCTCAAGCCATCGTGGAGGGTATTAAAGGACTTGCCAAGCAAGTATCAGGTGATGATATCGCTAAGGTAGCTTCTATCTCCGCTAACGATCCTGTCATCGGTCAGATCGTCGCCAAGGCTATGGAGGAAGTAGGGAAAGAAGGTATTATAATGGTGGAAGATTCCCAAACGTCAGATATTACAACTGAGATCGTTAAAGGGTTTAGAATCGACAGGGGGTATATTGCCCCTTCGATGATTACGGATGATCTAGGTAATGCAATGCTTGAAAACCCTGTTGTTCTTGTGACCGATAAAGGCGTTTCAAGGGCTGAAGACTTTGTAAAGATTGTCGAGGCAGCACAGGCGGCAGGTTCAAATAAACTAGTCATATTCGCTGATGAAGTTGAAGGCATTGCCCTCGCTTCTATCTCACTTAATATTAAGATGGGTAATCTTAAATGTATCGCCGTTCGAGGCCCAAGCTTTGGCAATAAACGCCGTGCCTACCTTGAAGACATCGCAACCCTTACAGGTGCAACCTTCTTCTCAGATGAAACGGGTAGATCAATTGAATCCATTAAGCCAGAGGACTTCGGTAAGGCTGAAAAGGTAGAAGCTACCAAAGACCACACCACTATTGTAAACGGCGGAGGTTCAAAGGAAGCTAATGACCTCCGTGTAGTAATGTTAAAGACTGCCCTTGAAGATACTAAGTCCCCAATGGATCGTGATTACCTAACCGAAAGAATCGCTAAGTTAAGCGGTGGAATTGGTGTCATTCGTGTAGGCGCTGCGACTGAAACAGAAGCTAAGGAGATTAAACATCGTATCGAGGACGCTATCTGTGCCACTCGTTCCGCTGTTGAAGAAGGTATTGTTGCAGGTGGTGGTGTCGCTATCCTTCGCGCCGCTGCTGATGTAAAGCTCGATCTTGTAGGAGATGAAGCCCTAGGCTCACAAATCGTCTTCAAAGCTATCGAATGGCCTCTCTACTGGATCGCTACCAATGCCGGCAAGAACGGTGGTTCAGTCGTCGATAAGGTCAAGCTCCTTAAAGACAACGCCGGTTACAACGCTGCTAATGATACTTATGTGGATGATATGTTAAAGGAAGGTATTATTGACCCAGCTAAAGTAACCCGTTGCGCCCTTGAACACGCTGTATCTGCTGCAACCATGTTCCTCACTACCGAGGGCGTTATCTCAATTGAACCAGAGGAGACTAAATAGTTATCAACATCGACGGTTAACCAGTAATCAAATATCGTGTATAATATAAGTATCTACAGCACGTACTCGCGAGGTCTCAAACGCTAAATGCTCAACCTATCGCTAGACTAAAAGGCTTAGATACAAATTGCCTATCTACATAGTGCTATGCGTACGGATAGCGTTAAGGATGGACAACCTAGGTGATCAATAGGTGGAAACTAGAGACGGCTACTATGGCCGTTTTTAGTATTGTGTATATTTTCATGGTATAATAAAGGTAACGTTTCACATGAAACATGGTTAAATTAAAGCAAATCAATTAAAAAACATGGACATAACTTGGACGACAGAAAAACGGTCAGTTGATAGCTTGATACCCGCCGATTATAACCCTAGGCAGATGACGGAGGATCAGGCTAACCAGCTAGAAAAGTCATTAAAGAAGTTCGGCCTTGCAGAAATCCCCGCCGTTAATGTTGATGGGACTATCCTTGCCGGTCACCAACGTATGGCCATGCTCAAGAAGCTAGGCAAAGGAGGCGAGCTTATTGATGTTCGTATCCCTAACCGACAGCTCACTGATGAGGAGGCCAAGGAATATAACCTACGTTCGAACAAGAACACGGGTGAATGGGACTTTGATAAACTTCTTTCAATGGATGAGGGACTCCTTAAAGACGTAGGCTTTGACGAGGCATTCTTTGATAACCTGCTAAATAAGGACGACAAGACCGCAGAGGAGGACGACTTTGAACAGCCAGACACAGAAACACTTAAAACCGACATTAAGCTAGGGGATATTATTGAAATTGGGGAGCATAGGCTGATGTGTGGGGATTCGACCTCGCCAGAGCAAGCTAAAAAGCTTTTAGACGGTAAGCTAGCAGACGTTTGTTTTACAGACCCACCGTATAACACAGGTATGGGTAAAAAGAATGCTGGTTCAACCTGGTTGAACCATATGTTTGAAGATAATTATACAGATGAAGAATGGAACGGTTTTATGGAAGGATTCTGCGACACTATAAGCTCAAGCCTGAAGGATGACTCAGTTGCCTATATCTGTCTTGACTGGCGCAGGAACTATGAACTTGTACCGAAGATTAAAAAGCACTTCCATCTAAGCAATACTATTGTTTGGGATAAGGTTGTCCACGGGTTGGGTAGTGATTATAAATACACATACGAGCTTATAAATGTCTGCAAGAAAGGAAAGCCTAAGTTAGACACGCACCAGGGTACGGAGGCAGAATATTCTGACGTATGGCATATCCAGCGCAAGATGGGTAAAGACGAGGAGCATGCTACTAAAAAGCCTATTGAGCTAGTAGCACGCGCCTTGAGACATTCTACGAAAACGGGTGACACAGTACTGGATATATTCCTTGGTTCAGGTTCCACCATGGTCGCTGCTCACCAGCTAGGCCGTAAATGCTACGGCATGGAGCTAGACCCTAAGTACTGCCAAGTAATCGTTAACCGTATGCGAGCCTTAGACGATACCCTCACTGTAAAATTAAATGGTAAAGTGTTATAATATTATTAGTGATACTAAACTATAATAATATGGACAAAAGGAAATTCAATAAAGGCAAGATAGGAAATAAAGGGGGAGGAAGACCTACTGAAAAGGAGGAGATCGAACACCTTAACAGATGGAGGGGTTACAAGGTTGTCACCAATGCAGAGGCTTTAAGACTACAGGCCCATGTACTTGAAAACATAGACGAGTACACCGTTAAGATTGACTATCGCCCTGACATTACGCAGATCGCTAACGATGTTAAGAAGACGGGCAAGTGCTCAGGTTGGGAGGCGTTCTTACTTGAGGCCGTAGGCAAGAGGAACGCTTCGCTGTTAGGCAAATGGGCTGACAAGGTTCTGGCAGATAGACATGAGATTAGTGGGCCAGATGGTGAACCTATGCAGGTAGAAAACACTAACGGTCCAGAGGTAGATAAGATCCGCTCACAATACGAAGCTGAACTGAAGAAGCTAATCATCAAATAAATGTATACCATCGTACTAGCCTTAGGCATCATCATCGGCCTCTTGATTACGTTCGTTATAGAACTCTTTGCAAGAAAGCCACATGAGAGAAACCAACCACTAGCTAAGCTCATCCCAAAGCAAAAGGGAGTAATTCTAGAGCAAAGCCCACTTATCAACTCATTCATGAACTTTGATAACGACTATGATCCTTCACGAGATACGGAAGTCGAAAGCCTATAGTGGGGCAGTGTGTAGGAAAGGGATACTATGTGACTATCGTAGAGACTTTAGACTATCGGATGAAATGGCTCACGTTGACGTATGCGCCTCGTGTGGCAAGAAACAGGTATATCGTATCAAAGATGGAAAGATAAACGATTCTAGGTACCGTAGAGATCATTTAAGGGATATCCTACAGCGAGGGTCTAGCCTATTTGAACAGATCTATGGCAAACCTGATGCCATGAAGGAGTTTAAGTCCCGGGAGAAGAATAAGCGTGAGTTCCATGAGAACACGGCCGAAGTCGTCCGTAGAGCCATGAGACTAGAGAACCAAGGCAGGTTATAATGCTTTCAAGAATCTCCATCCATGCATGGTTACAGGAGCATGGTATTAAAACAGAACGTGGTGAACCGCTAGACTTTAGCAATCACCCGTTCCTTTTTGATATCTATAGCGATCTTAGCCCGTTACAGGTCATCATGAAGCCGGCACAGGTAGGGCTAACCCTTCTACAGATGATAAAACTGTTCTGGGTCGTATGGGCTTATAAGCTAGAAGTGATCTATACCATGCCTACTGATAGCGATGTTTCTACCTTCGTAGGCGCTCGCTTAAACTCCCTCATTAGGCAGAACCCTGTCATGCAGACATTAACGCAGGATAGGGACACGATTGAAACGAAGAAGATCGGTGAGTCCATGGTCTATTTCAAGGGGACATGGACAAAGAAGGCGGCTATCTCTGTCCCTGCGGATCTTATCGTTCATGATGAGCTTGATGCCTCAAACCTGCAGATTATTGAGGATTACGAAACGCGTCTAAGACATTCTAAGTTCAAGTGGCGATGGCTATTCTCTCACCCTTCCTATGAGGGAGTGGGAGCGCATAAGTTCTGGCAACTATCAGATCAAAAGCATTGGTTCATTACCTGCGGACATTGTAACAAAGAGCAGTACATGGACTGGCCTGATAGTATCTGCTTTGAACGTGAAGCCTATGTATGTAAGTACTGTGACAAGATTCTAACCGATGACATGAGACGGCACGGCCGATGGGTGCAGAAGTTTAAGGATAAGGAGTGGTCTGGATATTGGATTAACTCCATGATGTGTATTTGGATCTCAGCGAAGGAGATCATTAGTAACTACTATACGAAGGATCAAGAGTATTTCTTTACCAAAGTCCTAGGTCTCCCCTATATCGGAGAGGGTAACAAGATCCCTGAATCTAACTTTACAAAGAACCTTATAAACGAACCGTTCGATGTCGCTGATGAACGGGTAATTATCGGTCTCGATACTGGCACAACCCTTTGGTACACGGCCGGTACTCGTAATGGAGTATTCAAGTGGGGTCATGCTAGTGGGTATGAGGAGATTGAAGACATGCTAAAGCGTTGGCCTAGATCCGTTCTCGTATGTGATCAAGGAGGTGATCTTATCGCTCCCCGTAAACTAAGAGAGAAGTACCACGGTCGGGTATTCCTCTGCCACTACGAGAAGGACAAGAAGACCATGCAACTTATTAGATGGGGTGATGATAAGGAGCTTGGTAATGTAAGGGTAGACCGTAATCGCATGATCTCGATGCTTGTTGGTGAGCTTGATGACTGTCGCATGACTTTCTATGGAACGAAGGAATATTGGCAGACCCTCATAGATCACGCCTCGAATATGTACCGTGAGAAAGAGGAGAACGAGGCATTGGGTACCTTTGACTATCTATGGAAGCGCAGCGGTGATGATCATCTTATGCACGCACTTCTCTATATGCGTGTAGGTATGGACAAGTTCGCTCAAGGATATGGCGCGATTATTAACCCTAGTGATGAGGTGCCAATGGGCATTACGTTTGACGCAAAAGGGCGCATGCCGATACTGCATAAGCCATATGCGAGTAAAGAATAAAGTGGTATAATATACTAAAACTATGGACAAGATCCAAGCGTACTCAACCGCGTTCTTTGATGAGAATCGCGTGAATCAGGATGGTGAGAAAGTAGAGGGTGCTATCGAAGCCCCATTAGAGGAACTTGAGCTAAGCATGGATGACGCTGAGCTTTTGGCGTTGAAACAACGTTACGAGGCTTCTAATAAAGGCAATTACCAGCTAGACAAGATCCGCAAAGAGAACTTCCAATATTGGAAAGGTCAGCCCAATTCACTGTTAACCTTGTGGGGAGATCGTAGACCGTTGGCTGATAATGTTATCTTTGAGGCTATCGAGACGCTTTTACCGATTGCAACCAAGAAGAACCCTGAACCTGTCGTAGACGCGGGGCCAAGTGAAGAATCGCAGAAACTAGCCGAAGACGTACGCAAGATGTTGATCGCCAAGGCTGATGAACTCCGCCTTAAACTTGTCCTAAAGAAGGGTACACGTCACTGGTCACTTAACCGCCTCGGTGTATGGAAAGTAGGTTGGAATGATGCTATTGGGGAGATTGCTATTCAAACGGTAAGACCGGATAAGATCATCCTCGATTCAAAAGCCACCATCGGAGATAACCTTGAATATACAGGTGAGTTCATCGGTGAGAACCGTACGGACATGGCCTCGACCCTTATCCAGCGCTTTCCAAGGAAGAAGACGGAAATATTGGCTAAGTGTAGCGGTGCGCTAGGTACTCGTATGGGTTACATCGAATGGTGGACGCCTCAATACCTGTTCTACACGATGGAAGAACTTGTCCTCGGTAAGTTCAAGAATCCACACTGGAATTATGACGGTGAGAAAGAGACGGTTGATCAGTACGGTGAAACAATCAAGGTACCTGTTCAAGGCCGTAACCACTTCAAGATCCCTAGAATCCCATACATTTTCCTTGCCGTATTCACGACTGACGAGCATCCGTATGACGATACTTCGCTTATTGAACAGGTAAAGGGTCTTCAGGACATTGTCTTCAAACGTAACTACCAATTGGATAGAAACGCGGACAATACAAACTCGGGTATGCGTATCTCGGGCGATCACTTCACCCAAGAGCAGGCAGGACGCGCAGCTAAGGCATTAGAGGATGGTAAATCGGTATGGGTGCCTACTGGTGACGTTAACGGCGCTATCTCAAGAGACATTGCCCCAGCGCTCCCACAGTTCATTTACAATTCGTTGCAGGACAGTCGCCAGCGCATCATGTCCATTATCGGCGTTCGGGGTTCAACCCCAACGGGTATCAGTGGACAAGAGACGGTTAGAGGCAAGATCCTTGCTAAGACTAGCGATGACTCCCGTATCGGTGGCGGTGTGACTGAATACCTTGAACAAGTAGCAGATCAGATCTTTAACTGGATGGTGCAACTTATGTACGTCTACTATGACGAACCACACGTTGCCTCAGTCCTAGGCGAAGAAGGAGCTAGAGAGTATGTCACCCTTAGATCATCGGATCTATTAAACTCACAACTCTTTGTCTCTGTAAAAGAAGGTTCGCTTATCCCTGACGATCCTCTTACCAAGGCAAATCAAGCTATCGACCTCTTTGGTGCAGGCGCTATCTCGCTCCTTGATCTTCACAAGAGACTTGGCGACGGTAACCCTATGAAGACGGCTAGCAACGTCGTTCTTGAGAAGCAGAACCCAATGGCCTTATATCCAGAGCTTGCTCAACAGATGGCACCAGCACCACAGCCAGCGCCTACGGCTACTGCAGGTTCACAGCCTGACATGGCCGGTGTCCCTATGGCACCAGATAATAGCCAGATGTTAAGCCAAGATTTACTCAATAGCGTACCTGTAGGATAGATATGAAACTAATGGGATCTTCGATGTTTGAACGCGAACCAGAACTCGAACTGGACGATACGATGCTAAAAGCCGTTAAGGATTGGGATGTAGGAGAAAACTACACTCTCACCTTAAAGGTTAAGATGAGAGAGAAAGAACTGTGTGAAGATGGATCTATTGAAGGTTGCTTCACCATCCTCAAAGTCACGGCCGAATAAGTTTTATTAAAACTCAATTAAATGATATAATATGAATGAAGAACAGAAGGACATTGATACAATCGGTGATCTTATGGCGAACGTCGAGATCGAAGGCTCACTAGCTGACGATCAGAATATCGACGAACAGGGGAAGGAAACCTCTGAAGCCTCGCCAGCGGAAAACAAACCAAACGTAGAATCGCCCTCGCAGGAAGGCGAACCGGCAACTGAGACGAAGGTCGAAGAAGCTAATATTCCTGACGAAACCAATAATCTACCGTTCAATAAGCACCCTCGCTTTCAAGAACTCGTTGAAGAGAAGAATTACTTCAAAGAGAAGTTTGAGGAAGCTATGGGCCTTGTCCAACAGTCAAAAGGCACGGCTCCTATCGTTGATAAACCAACGGAAGGGGTAAAGATCCCTAAGTTCTTTGCTGATGTCTATGGCGAAGATCCAGAAGCCTATGCGGAGTTTCTAAACGTTCAACGTCAAGAAGCTTCACGAGTATTCGCGGAGAATCAACAAAAGGAACAGCAGGAACGCGAAGAGCAGCGCAAGATCAAACAACAGGAAGAAGAGTATATCTCCCAACAGTTCAAAGAGATCCAGGATAAACACGGCGTTCGCCTTGACCCTGGTACCAATGAACGTAACGAGTTTACGAAGTTCTATCTTGAGAATCCTATCGGCGGGTTTAACCCTGACGGTACGAGAAAGTACGACATTGTAGCTGGCTATGAACTGTTCAACCGAATTAAAACGGCAGAACAGGGCGCACCTTCGGCAGTAGTCCAACAAAAAAAGGCTATTGCTTCGCAGACTATCGACCGCACTGCTACCGCCGCAGCCCCAACAGGGTTAACGCGTGAACAGAAAGCTAAGATGTCATTTAGTGAGATCGCCGCCTATGCACTGAAGGAGAAGGGTTTGATGTAATTATTAACCTCTCTTTCTGCCAATATGGCATTTTCTAACCGCGTCCTCACGACCACCCAAACCGAACTTTGGGACAAAGTGCAGGATACTTTCCTCAACTCGAACGTCCTCGCAACGCGTTTGATGTCCGCTCCTAAGAAATGGTCTGGTCGCCAGATCGAAAAGCCTGTTAAAGTCACGGGTAACAGCTCGTTTACCATTTTTAGTGGTATGCAGACGCTCCCTAACGCTCCTGTCGACACTCGTCAGAAGATGGTATGGGACCCAACTTTCGCAGCAATCCCTGTTTCACTTCCTCTTACTGAAATCGCTGTTAACGATACCACCGCTCGTGTTATCGACCTTATGGCTGTTGAGCTTGAATCATCCGTACAGGATGCAGCCGACGCTATGGGTACCCAGCTTTACGGTAACGGTCTCGGTGATGGTTCCAACTTCGCAGGTCTTGGTTACTTGATCGACGATGGTACGGTTTCAGCTACGATTGGTGGCCTTTCACGTACGACCTACCCAACGCTTAGCTCGACGGTTACCGCTCTCTCGGGTGGTGTTCTCTCGCTTGCTAACATCGCTACGGGTTTTGACGCTCCTACCTCCGGTTCGATCCGTCCTACCTTGATTCCTACGACCAAGGCTGTTGCTTCCCTCTATGAGAAGCTCTTGACCCCACAGGATCGCATCAACAAGACGGTTACTTTCACGAAAGACAAACGTCATGGTGGCGCAGGTTACCAAACGGCTGACTTCCGTGGTGTCGCTATCGTTGCTGATGAAAAGTGCACCTCTGGTCAGTTCATCTTCCTTAACGAAGACGTTATCAACTGGTATGCCCTTACGATGCCTATGGCTAAGTCCATGAGCGTTAAAGGTCCAGACATTGAAGGTAACGACTACGGTAACGTTTCTGACATGGGTTTCTCATGGTCGGACTGGATTAAGCCTACCAATGCCGCTGGTGTTGTTTCGCAAATCTACGTTGCTGGTCAGTTCATCGCTGAAAATCCAAAACGCTGCGCTAAGCTCACGGGTGCTACCACGACGTAATTAGTCTGGTTAATTCATTTAACTGACTATTATGTCACAATATCTCGAACAGTACATCCCAATTGCTGCCGCTGATACTACGATCAATACCCAAAAGGATATCGTAATCAACGGTGCGTACCTTTCAAAGTATGAGATTGTTACATCTACGCAAAATCAAGTAGTTGCCGCGTCCTACGCTGTTTCTCATACGATTTTCGTTAACGATAACGTCTCGGGTACCTACCAAGTTGCCGGTGTCACTGCCAACTTCGGTGTTACCTCAACATCAGGTACCTTGCAGGTTGAAGTTGCTACTGGCACGCAAGCAGTCGCATCTGGTACGAACCAACTTACTGGCACCATGTCCCTTGCAGGTACCGCTAACACTCCTGTAAACGGTACCGTCATCGCTTCGCCTACGACCATTGTCGCTGGCGCTCGCGTAAACTTAATCTTTGCAGGTACGGTCACCAACCTTGCTAATGCAAGCATCGTGGTCGCACTTAAAAGAATCTCATAATCTATGTCTCATCTCACTGGTGCAACTCAAATTGCCGGTCAGGATATCTTTACGACTTCCACATCGGCAAATACCAATCTTGGCGCTCTCGCTACGACTGGTGACGGTCGCTACTACCGCTACTCCTCGTTGGGTGCTGTAGCTGCTGTTCCTGGCAAACTTTATCAAGCTGCTGCTGAAATCACGAACCATCAGAACCTTGCCCCTACGGCTAACGGTGCTATTGGCGATAAGACCATCACGGTCACGCTCGGCGCTACGGCGGCTACGGCTAATTACTATGCTGGCGGCTATGCACTGATCACCACCTCAACGGGTGCTGGTTACATGTACGAAATCGCTTCTAACCCTGCAGCTCTCTTGAGCGCAACTCTCCAACTTACGTTGGTAGACCCATTGCTCACAACGATTGCTTCAGCTTCGACGAAGGTCGATCTGATCCCTAACCTTTACTCCGCTACGGTTGTTAACCCAACAACGGCTACCTCAGCTCCTATCGGCGCTGCTGTCTTCCCAGTTGCAATTGGCGGTTTCGGTTGGATGCAGGTTTCCGGTCCTACGGTTCTCCTTGCTGACGGTGCAATTACTGTAGGTACTAACCTCGTAGCTTCAAACGGTACGGCTGGTGCTGTAGAGCCTGCTACTGGTGTTCAGGCTGTGGTTGGTACTGCTCTCACGGGTATTGCTACCACCGAATACGGTGCAGTGTTCCTTCAGCTTGCTTAATAGATCATTAAACTAAACTCATATGGTAACTAAATACTTCTTCAACTGGACGGGCGAAGACCTGTCACAGCAATACAATAGCGAAGGTTGGGACTTCAAAGCTGGTCAGTATATGCTTCTTAAAGAAGCCCTTGCTGACTTCTTCGCCATGAAGCTCACGGATCGCGAACTTCAAAAGGCTGGCCTTCAAGTGGATGACGCAAGACGCGGCGAGTTTCTCGCTAAGTGCTTTGTCACTCCAGAAGACGCGCCTGTACTCGAAGACACATCCGGTGCTTCAAGTGAAAAGACCGAAGCCCTCGTTATGAATGCTGAATTGCAGCGTAAGCGCGGTCGTCCAAAGAAGGAAAAGTCACCAGACGAGGATACGTTTGAGGGTAAATAAGTATGCGCTTGCTCGCTCCAACGCGACGCACGCCAAACGCGAAAGGCGGCGAATCTAAGCCAACCCCTAACGGGGAACTGGCTGAACTTCGCCGCCTAAGCGCGGAGTATGCCATGGAGGCTAATAACGAGATAAAGAGGCTCAATGAAGCCAAATTAGCCCGTGAAAAGTATCTAGAGGAATACAGGAAAGAACAAGCAGACCTACTAGCAAGCAAAGAAGCTAGAGAACGCGAGTTATCCATCGAAATATCCGCCCTTGAGGCTAAGGTGGTCACGTTAAACGCTAGCGCTGACGCTACGAGGCTAAAAGAACGCATATCAGAACTCGATCAGTCCATTAAAGAGACTGAACAGGAGAGGGAAAGCCTTAGAAAGTCTATAGAAGACGTAGAAAAGAGCCGCTTGTCCGTTCAAAACCTATCAGAAGAGCTGGATGAACGAGAGGAACAGCTAAATAGTGGCTTTGACCAGTTAACGAGCGCAAAAAAGCAAGTCGAAACAAAGCGCGAACAGGTAGAAAAAGAGATAGCGCTAAAATTAAGCGAACTATCCACAAAAGAAGGTCAATATAAGGCAAGAGAGGACGCTATTTTCAATAAAGAGCATGGCATTATAGCCATAGAGCGATCCCTTGAACTCCTTAAAAGCGCCCTAGACACACGCGCCGAAGAAATCAGTAAGCAGGAGCGTCTATTGGTCGATAGAAGGGCTAAATTAGAATCACTTATAGCTTACTATGAACGCAAAACGAGATGAAAACTTTGTTACTAGTGTCCTTGGCGTTGATGGTAATGGCAATGTGGTTGTTATCGAAGCCGACGGTAGTACTAGCAGGCTCCTTCTAGACATAACCCCTGTTGCTGATACTTCTCCCTCTACGCTCTCCAGTGTCTACGATGGCAATCATGTGCCTGTTCCAGTAGTTGAACTAGATGATGGATCTGGGACTACGCCCCTTATGTATGAAAATACGACAGGACTCTTATTCGTTGACGTTTTAGAAGAATAATTATGAACATTGTTTACCAAACAGCTAAGATCAATACCCCAGCGATCATAGCTACATCCACGGCGCTTGCTAGCAATCCAGCTCGCAATGGGTGGAGTATTCAGAACTTGGGTACTAACGTGCTTTTCGTACGTCTCGGTACAGGTGCCACAACCTCAGTCTTTCACTACTGTGTGAAAGGTGGAGGCGGTAATGACGATGGTACGGGTGGTTCAGTTTCACAAACCGATGGCGTTGTCTTTACGGGTGAAATCAGCATCGCTGGTACCTCCCCTCGCTACGTTGTCATGGAAATGTAATCAGTATGAACATCTCTAACGAAAGCAACGTGACGTTGCCAAAGGAACTAGCAAAGGCTATTGAGACGGCTAAGAACACCCTTACTGTCACAGAACAGGAGACAAAGCGCCTTATTGTCCTTGCTAAGGATCAGGAATCTATTGTCCGCGGTCTTCTTGAAAAGAAAGCAGAAGCAGAGGAACAGGCTATTATTGCAGGTGACAAGTTGGACAAGGTAAAAGCAGAAGTTGCTGATCTTTCAAAGCAGGCTATTGAAAAGGCTGCTCAATTGAAAGAGATTGAAGCGGGTCTAAGTGAAGCTGTTGAAATCCAGGCTAAGTTCAAAGAGGCTAAGGATGCCTTAAAATCCCTTATTAGCGAACTCAACTAGTTATGCAACTCGATCAAGGTTTACTAAAAGGAGAGGTCGTCGTCGTTTCCCAAGGGACTACCCCGTGGATCGTCTCTAGCGGTCTCTACAACGTATTCCTTGATGAAGCGAGTGCAACGATTACCTATGTTGGAGAAGCTCTCCCTGGTACCGCAGGGTCAGCTTCAACGTGGCGTATTAAGAAGCTCGACTCAACTTCTGGTCTTGTGATCACTTGGGCAGATGGCGACTCTGATTTTGATAAGATCTGGGACGACCGAGCTAGCTACACATACTCGTAAGCGTGGTATAATATAGTAAGCTACTCATAATTTTCTATGTCCAAATCCAACTCCTCCGAGAACTCGACACTCGACGCGCTTTTACGCGCCGTTGACCCTTCTTTTCGTGCCAACGCTAACCGCTATATCGCTCTCTACACGGCTGATCCAGGTGAAGCAGGTTCAGCAGACACTAACGAAGCAGCTTATACTTCCTACGCTCGCGTAACGGTAACGGCTGCAACGGCCTTCACAGCGGCAGCATCAGGTTCAACGTCAAATACAGGCATTATCCAGTTCCCAGAATGTACTGGCGGTTCTGAAACCATTACCTATGTCGGCATTGTAGATACTTCTTCTGGTGCAGGTGTCATTATCTACTCAGGCGCTCTTACCGCTTCCCGCGCTATTTCTTCTGGTATTCAGCCACAGTTCGCTATTGGCGCGCTTGTAGTAACCGAGGACTAATATGGATTATCACTGCTCAAAGTGTAGCGCTGTCGTCATTGTAGACGGTGATGATAAGCAATATAGCTGCGACTGCGGTGCTTCTATCGTTGCTGAAATGTCTGGCGAAGCACACGGTCACGGCGGAATTAAGATGTAATTATGGCAGGATTCAAGGGCATTTCTGACGTAGTAAACGCCGAGCGTGAAGGACGCTCGCGCTATTACGGTTGGAGAAAAGCCCCTACACAGGTCACGACGATTGGTATTTGGTTTGACCTAACATCCTCACCAGGAAATCCCGTTGCTAAGTTCTGGTTTGATGCCCCTCCGTTAATTGCCAAGGCTATTGCCCAAAGCACAGACGGCGGCATCTTCCATGGGGCGAACGTATCCCCAATGCAAAAGGTTATTCGCAAGTTTATGGTCATGACGACCACAGCGACGGCATTACCAATTGATATTATCGTTTGTGACTATCTTCTTTATTATCCGACCATCGGCGATGATACTGTCGAAGAACAATTACTCGATAATACGGTCACCTTGCCAAGGTATACGGATGGCGACGGCGTAATGATGATGGCTGTAACACTCGCAGGTCGCACAGGTGGTTCAACTTTTACAGTTAACTATACGAATAGCGAAGGAGTATCAGGCAGAACGTCAAAGGTAATGACCCTTAATGCTTCAACGGCGATTGGTTCTATTTCTACCTCTGACCGTACAGTTGCAGGCTCTGGTAATCCTTTTATCGGCTTACAGGATGGTGATTCAGGCGTTCGTTCTATTGAAAGCATTACCATGTTGACACCAGATTCTGGTGGATTGTTTGCCCTAATACTTGTAAAGCCTTTATTTCAAACACAAATTAGAGGTATTGATGCCCCTGTTGAAAAGGATTTGCTTATGCAAGCAGCAAGCCTGCCAATTGTGCAGGACGATGCCTATATCAGTGCCGTTTGCTTACCGCTAAGCGCCGTTAATGGCACCGTGTTCACTGGTGACATGCAAGTAGTCTTTAATTAGTTTATAATACATATATGCCTGGAATCGCTTCTCATGACCAATTAATCAATGCCCAATCACAGGGGCAAGTTTATCGTGCCAATTGGGGTAAAAACTTTAATCCTACGACTGCCGCAGTTGCTAACGAATGGCACACGCTTTTCCGTGGTAACGGTAATCCTGGTCCTGATGCTCTTTTTAACACAGGCACTAATCTTGCTTTTCAAGCAGTTAAAGATTCAACGGCAAGTGCCGCATCCATCCCTCATGGTGGCAATGTTCAACCTACCTACTATAAGTATCTTGCTAACGGTTCAGCCGTAACGGCAGCAGCTACGGTTGTCCCTGGTACTCTCGCTCTTGTAGATGTTATTGGCTTTTATCGTGTCACTTCGGTCACGACCGCAACGGCACAGTCTACAGCTAACACCCTTGGTCAATCAGATACCTTTACGGCTGACGCTGGTACAGACACCTGTACATGGACATCAACAGCGAGCATCCCTTCAAACGTACTTACAGGCACGCGCGTACGTCTCACGACTTCTGGCACCCTTCCTGCTGGTCTTGCGACGGCTACGGATTACTATGTCATTAAGGCTTCTGATACGACCTTCCAGCTTGCAACCTCGTTTGCTAATGCTCGTGCAGGTACGCAAATTAATATCACTGACGCAGGTACAGGTACCCACACGGTGACATGGTTATTACCTCGTTATACGAATGGTGCAGGTGTTCAAGCTATCATTTTCAATTCAAACGCTACCCCGCTTGGTGCTGCAACTCCTAACATGTCGCTCGGTTATACGAACAGCGAACAGACGACTTCACGCGCAACCCCAACGGTTCTCCCTGTCG
>ERZ869925.284-NODE-284-length-38123-cov-31.617632_pt1 | contig 38123 bp, 51 predicted proteins | sample MGYA00579311_ERZ869925 | MGnify/ENA primary metagenome ERZ869925 (study PRJEB32216, sample SAMN09231817) | wastewater metagenome | place: USA: Maryland | collected 2016-07-30 | study: EMG produced TPA metagenomics assembly of the PRJNA472060 data set (Reclaimed...
GCTGAACCGCTCTTCCGATCTGTGCGAATATACCCTCGACTGGGATGCCCTTAAAAGGACCCGTGAGAATTTTAAATGGCATATAGTAAGGGCTTATAATCGATTTGGCTGGCGTTGGCCTATAAGGCACTATGGTTGTCAACTCTAGCTCATCGAGCTGTGCGTTGAGCATACTCGAAGGCTTCAATGAATCTCTTAGCGAACTGATCGGCTGCAACCTGCTGACCCACACCAAAGAAGTCAAAGCGCTTCTTATATACTGGCCGCTTGGTTATCGAGAAGAGCTTACTAAAGCCCAACCCCTTGCGCTCATATATGCCAGGGCTAAGTCTATTGCTTTGTGCTCTTGTATCATTAGGAGCAATCATAAAATACTGGTTAATCTTACCTGACTGAGCACGCTCGTTTAATCTCTTGCCACCTTTACTTGTTGCAGTGAATGAGTTGCCGCCGCTTGCTTTAAAGAACGCAATAACCTCTTCCCATTTACGCCTAGGCACGTTGCCATTGGCATCAAGCTTAGCTCCACTTGCGGGCGTTAAGAACAAATCACCAGCGCCCTTAAAGCCTAGGTTTTCTAGCGTGCGCTCAGAACGTTTAGCTTCCCTTCCACCCCCAAACACCTCAGACATAAGATAGCGCCCAGCGCTTCCTGCATTGCTTGAACCTGCCTGTTTAAATGAAACGAATGCTTCCTGATTGCTAACAGTCGCATATCTAATGAACAACGAATCAAGAGTGTAGCGTGTGGGTCGATCAAAGACCCTTTGCATTTCTCGCTTAAGAACAAATGTAACGTCCTTAGCAACTTCATTTATTGCCAGCTTCTTTGCGTAATTAAACTGCTTAGGACTCACAGATTCTAAGAACTTGAATGTTTCATTAAAACCCTTGCCTGTATCGCTACTAATAGAAAAGGACATAATTCATTATCGGCGAATTATTCTGAAGTTGAAAGCTTACGCACTCCGTAAGATGCAATCAGAAGAGCATCAAGAATGCCCTCATGATATTTGCCTGTTTTGCTTTTAGGAACTCTTTCTTTGAGCTGAGGAAACAATCTCTCAAATGCGATAATGGACTTTGCCTTGGCTTTTAAATCCTTTGATATTCCCTCGTGAATCTCTTTAGACCATTTAGCAGGCTCAACGTAAGTCACGGGCTTGCCTGATTGCTGAATTGCAATCTCTAGCGCTGCAAAGCCTCTTCCGTAATTGAATGCGTGCTTTGAGCCCATAGCCATTGGCACTGCACGTTCTAAGAAAACGTGATCAGGATTAAAGTCGCCAAGCACTTCCCGAAACTTCAAGAAACAAACTTCCTTGCCGGTATTTAACGGCATCACGGAAAAATTCAACAGCTTTTGGCCTTCCATTAGAACAATTCCACCCGAAAGCCCTGGGTCAATTCCACAAATTATCATTAAAAAAACTCCTTTTTTTGAAAAGTTATCCACATATTTTTCAGCATTCTTCGAAATAGAGTTGAGTGAGTAAACTTGTAGGATGCCATTTAAATGCACGCGCAGGCGTTACTCACGCAACTAACGCAACTAACTCTTCTTTTCCTATGTAACCTAATAGAGTTGCGTATGGTTATAGTTATCCACATACTCAATGACCATTCTCCCTATTCTCTATTAAAAAGTTATAAATATATAAGTTAGTTGAGTGAGTTAAGTACGTTGTTGAAATGGTTAGGTTTTTTTGCGCACTCAACTCACTTAACTCACTCAACCTACTTTTCATCTATTCTTCTCCAAGTTCTTATATTCCTGCGGCTAATTGGCTCCCAAATGAATCCATATTCAAAACCTGCGCGTCGCAGACAAGAGCCAATTCTGTTTTCAATTGCTTTGTTCACGTCTTTTAAATCAAATTTTAATGCTTCAAGTGCGACTTCTTTCAGGTAGGTGTTTCCACGTCCCACAAGATATTGATTTATTGTTTCTTGCCAAGAGTCCTCTTGGAGTCGCGATTCTTGCGCATCAATGGTTTCTTTCTCAGGCATTTTATACCAATCTTCGCCTGCACAGAATCTTGCGTAACTCTCAGCGAAGTATTGGTCGCGATTCTTTTCGATTTCCTCAATATTGATGGTGCGAGTTTGAACTGGCCAGAAGCGTCTGTTGCCTGTCGAGTCTTTTAAATATCCTTTTTCATTTGTGGTGCCGACAAAAAGCCCTTGTCTGGGCCAATCCTTCGCGATTTCACCATAAGGAGCTCTAAACCTATCGACTTGGCAACTGAGCATTCGTTTGATTGAAGTGTTTTCTGCTTTTGAAAAGCTTTCAAGTTCCGCGATTTCAATTAAGAGCTTTCCTTGAAGGGTCATGTAAAAGTCTTTATTGTCTGGTGACTGGTGACATTCTCCGAACCAAGCATCACCAACCATTTTTCTTAAAGCAGTTGATTTGTACTTACCTTGTTGGCCTTCAAGAACTATCATTGTGTCGAGTTTGCAACCTGGGTTCATTGCTCTTGCAACAATTCCTAGCCATAGATTTTTTGAAGCTGTAGAAATGTATTCTGTTTCATCTGCTCCAAAACATTTAGATAAAAAGTTATCAATTCTTTTCACCCCGTCCCATTTAAGTGAATGAATGTATTCTTTGACTTCATTTTTTTTATTTTTGAGTGCGTATGCAATTACGCAATCTTTTGTGATTTCTTTTTTTAGATTTGTGAACCCAAGACCGCTTTGAATTCTAATTAATAAATTGTGGAGGTGAGTTTTATTATCCCATTGTTCAAGAGGGCCATCACCAATAAGTCCTTTAGTAAAAAAGCATCGATGAAATTCGTCATACCAAATAAAGTCGCGGCTTATTCCGTTCCATTTTTCCAAGATTAAGTTTATGGAATAATCATTACAAACTGGATTGCCGTGTTTATTAATTGGCACGCCCATTTCAATGAGTTGCATAATGGCTTTTGAGTTGGGAGGTTTTATTCCTTCGGTATCGACGACAACGTTCAATTGTTTTTCTTCAACAACAGTTGCTACATTTTTTTTGCTTTCATTTCTCTTATGAGTTTTCTTCACACTTGCTAGCATTTTCTCAGGTGTGTTTTTATGAGTTTCAAAATAACTCTCAGCAAAGGAGTCGTCGGCTTTGTTTAAAGCATCAACAATTTCAGCATCAGAAATATTTGCGCTTAATAATTTGCCACAGAGTTGAAGGAGTTTGTCATGACGTCCGGCGGGTTCGTTGGCATGATTGATTTCTTTGTAGCCGTTGTCTAAATAACTCTCAGCGATTGCACAAATTTTTTGCCAATTAGCTAGAGGAAACTCAGGCAACATTTCTTTATTCACGTTGAGTATGTGTTCACCCACATAGAAGTAAGGTTTTTGAGTGTCTGGGTGGATGCCTTCTGCGACGAAATAGCGGCCATCGGTTAGGAGCTCAATGCCATCTTGAACTTCGCCAACTTTTCTAAGTTTAATTTTCTGAGAGGGAAGCTTTGAGTTGTATTTATAAATGCGCATCCATTTTGGGGATTTGCCGACTCTTATCACCGGCGATTCAGGAATGAGGCGCAGAATATCAGGATAATCATTAAAGCAGTCATAATCGAGGCCGATGATTCCTGAGTCTTTGCCAAGAAGAATGGCCACACCAGTGAAGCCTTTTTTCTTTTCCCAACTTTCAATTTCTGAGTCAGTGGGAAAGCGCTCGGTGAATGGAAGCCAAGTTGGTTTATTATCTTTATCAAATGGCAGTGATGGGAAATGTGGGAATTTTCCTTTTACGGGAAATATTCTGTAACCAGCATCGATGTATTTAGCGAAATCAATTTGCACGCGCCCCTCTTAAACTTTCTTATGAGAAATTTTTAGAATGTCGGGAGTTGCGTAAGGTCGCTGGTGCCGTCTTTTGATATTCTTTGTATTTTGTGAGGATAAAATCAACTCATAAGATAATCTTTAGACGCTGCAAAGTTCGGCTTAGGTTTTAAAATATGAGTTTTTATAAATCAAATTCATTTAATAAATCTTTACAGTTTAGATTTGTTTTGTTCTATGACCTCTTTAAAAATGAGTCTAATGAGAGCAGAAAGCTTGCCACGTTTATTATCTGGCATGAAATGCTCAGCAAGTTTTTCCATGTTTTCTTTTTGTGATTTAGGAATAGTGATACTTAAAGTTACCAATTCTTCGCAAGCTTCAACGTTGCTAACTAAGCGTTTTAAATCCATCTTTTTCATTTTGAGGCTTTCTCCTTAGATGTCAATGTGTCTAACTACTGTCACTTGCATTGTAATTTACATGATTAATCACAATGTAAGTTATCATGTAATTAACATTCCTTACTACAATGTAGTCTATAATGGGGGTGTTGATATGGCTACGGTGTCAAAAACAATGATGTTGCATTGGATATGCGGTGCGGTGTGGAAGAGCCCCAGACTATGCCAAACGTCAAAAACCGCCTACTCGGCATTTTTACTAATAAAAGGAATAACACCTTTGAGTTTTACGCTTCCGCATATCTTGAATTAAAAAAATCAAAGACAAAAAACACACACGACCAAGCCTACTTTATTTTAAAGAATCACCTGCTACCTTACTTTGGAAATTCAAAGATTCATTTAATAACTGAATATGAGGTGCTCAAATATCTTTCAATAAAGACTAAAAAGCGAAAAGTTTATGATCACATTAAACACCTTAAGGGGGTGCTAAAGCTTGCGAGACTTATGGGTGCTGGTAACTCTGAATTTACGATAAAATGCCCAGACCAAAAAGCTAGTAGAGGAAAAGTCTTTAAGCGAAAAGAACTGGCAAAGCTTCTATGGGAATGTAGAGATAAGGCTTGGGGGAGAAGAAAGCGACCCTTGGCCTTGCAGATAAGAATGGCCTACAGCACTGGAATGCGAAGAGGTGAAATACTTGGGTTCAAGTACGAGTATCTGAACTCTAAGGGCTGGGTCTATTTGCCTGCCAACACGCTTAAAACAAAGCAAACGACAGATAGGGCATTCCCGCTTCCCAAGAGCCTTGTGCGCATCATTAGGGCCAGAAAAAGGCGCAATCCAAGCGCTCTTTACCTCTTTCAGAACGCCCAAGGCATAAGGCCAACAAGCAACAACCCTCAATGGTCGAGGCTTCGCAAGAAAGCCCACATTAAGGGTCGCTTCCATGACCTAAGACACACGCACGCAACATGGCTTTTGCAGATATTACCGGCCAAATTCGTCGTAAAGCTCCTTGGAATGTCCGAGGAGGTCCTAAACCGCTACGTGCATGTCCCTGAAGAATTAGCTCAGAACGCGATAAACCGCGTTACCAGAATAGAACTACTCGAAGAATCTATTGCGGCTTAAATTTATTTTCACGTAACACACTGATTTTAAACAAATATTCTCAGATCAGGCTTTTCCCCAAAAACAAGGGTGTAATGCCGTGTTCTATATGAATGAAAAAAATAAAAAAAATAACCAAAATATTAAACTTAGTTAAAGTCCTGTTGCAGGTCTTACTGCTTTTTAAAGGAATAATCTTAATGTTTATACCGCATTGCTGAACGCGGCATTGAAAAATCACAACGTCGCTTGACCATTTCTGGCCAGCGACGTTAAGACTACAAATTGTTGTGATTTGTAATTCTTGTCTAATCAATAATTACCCATCATTGCAATAGAAGTGCTTGAACTCGTTGCTCCTAGTCGAATAGGTCGCTCTGGTAGATCGCTTCCTTGGTAAGGAAGAGGTCGACAGTTCAATCCTGTTCTTGGGCTCCAAGTTTTAAGCCTTCTCATATTTAAAAGAGAGGGATTTAAAATGACCGAAAATGACAATTACATACCGTTAAACAATAAAAAATACGTTAAATATTCCGAGGCAAAAGCTGGGGACATTCTTGTAGAGGATGCCGTTTTTATCGGCACCGAAACCAATCAATATGCCCGCCTTAACTTCCTATTCGAAAAGGATGGCGCTATTTATGCCCTTCCTGAGTGCGGAGCTTTGAAGTTCAACAACAATCAAAACAAAATAAAAACAGGCCACATGTTCAAGATTATCTATGACGGCACAGCCATTATGGATAAGGGAGCAATGCGCGGCAAGGAATACCACAAGCTAAAAATCTATTCCAAATCACCAAACGGCCAAGTTGAAACTCCCGATAGCGTTCCTTTCTAGGTAATCATAAATGGCATTTAAGCTTTATCCGTTTCAAGAGTTTGCGGTTGATCTTCTTATAAGTCAGAAGAGGCAACTGCTTGCTTACGATATGGGACTTGGAAAAACCATTATTGCTTTAAGTGCAGCTGAAAAGCTTAATCTGCCCACACTCGTTATCTGTCCCGCTTTCATGAAAGCCACATGGGAGCGGGAATTTAAAAACTTCAAAATCGACGACATAAGAATCAACACCTGGGCGAATATTAAATTTGAAAACCCCGTTGTTCTTATTGTTGACGAGAGTCACTACGGAAAAAACCCTGATTCACAAAGAACTATTGCATTTTTAGAAGTTGCAAAAAGAGTTAGTGGGCGCAGCGGCTATGTTTGGCTGTTATCCGGCACACCTGCAAAGAACAGTGCTGCTGAGCTCTATTGCCAACTAATCGCAACTGGCCTTGAGGGTTATCCAACTTATTTAGAATTCGCTGATGAATTTTCAGAGAGTTTCCTAGCTAAATACAGTCAAATGAGTAGGCCAGTAGTTAAACATCGAGGCGTGAGAAATCTTGAAAAGCTTCGAAATCTTTACGCACCGTTGATGCACGTTCTTAAAGCAAAAGACGTTCTTGATTTGCCATTGCAGATTAAGAAAAAAATCATATCTAATTTTTCAGTTTTTAAGGAAGAGGATGTTGCCGAGTTCAGAAGTGATGCTGAAAGCTTCATGAAGAAAAACTTCTCAACTAAGAAACTTCAGCAGGCTCAAATGAACATTTCTACAACTAAGTCCTTAGTAGAAGAATTAAAAATGTCATTTGAGAAGATAATAATTTTCTCTGACCATGTAAGTCCTGCGAGGGATTTCGCGAATCATTTTGAATGCGGTCTTATCACGGGTGAAGTTCCGATTGGAAAACGTGACGTGATAATAAATGAATTTAAATATAGTGGAAGCGTTCTTTCGTGCACGATAGGTTCCGCGGGCGTTGGTCTTAATCTTCAATTCGCAAACTGCATCGTGTTTTCAGATTCGAGTTGGAGTGCTGCAGACATGATGCAAGCCGAGAAAAGAATTCACCGGATCGGGCAGGAAGATCATTGCCATTATTTTTACGTTGTTGATTCTGGCCTCGGCGAAGTCATTCACGAAACGGTTCAAAGAAAAATGGAATTAATGGAGAAATTAAAATGAGCAAGGCTCAACAGCTAGACATAATTTTATACGCGGCATTTTTTTGTCTTGGGCTTTCTGTATCTGAATTAATAAATGCACTTGGCGGCGTTAAGCAGCTTAAAAGAATTGCTGATCGCTTGGACCGACTTAAGGATTGAGGGGAAAATGATAAAAGAAACCACAAACACAAATTCCATAACCTATGAACAATTGATTTCAACAGTTGAGGGAATAAGCATTGTTAAGTCAACGGATAAATTTGGCGATGGCATAAGCCCATCAAAAGCAAAACGAATGTTTTGCGCTGTTATTTCTCTGTTGGAATTTTACAGAAACAATAAACCGAATGCGGTTATCGAGAAGAATATTTTGTCGAGAGTAATGGATTGATATGATTGGCGGAATAGTTTCAATTATATCTTTTATATCTTTAATACTCTTTGTGATGTTAGTTTTTTTTCTCGAAGGTGCTAATCCTAGATGGCGAAAGTAATGACCCGCCGACAACATTTAATCATAGATATATTAGCCGTGACGTTAATTTGTTGGGCTTGTTTGAAAGGGTAGAGAATATGATAAAAATTAAAAAATCAAAAACAGCAGATACAAGAACGTGTGACTTTGCAAATGTAACAATGGAAACCTTGTTAGATTCAAGTCTCCAACACATAGGGGATATTCAAAAAGCGATGGCCTTTTTTATCTCATACTTAGTAGAGGCATCGGGCAAACATGACTACGATAAGTTAACTAAGATTAATTGGTTTCATAGTGATTTTATAACTGGATTTAAATTAACAGGTTGGTGGGATAACCACAGAAAGATTCATAGACATCACCTAGAGCAAGCAGATGGAATACCTGAAGATGTAAACTTATTAGACTTGCTTGAATACATATCAGATTGCGTGATGGCAGGAATGGCGCGGAGTGGGAGCGTTAGGGAGTTGGTTGTTACTCCTGAATTATTAGACCGAGCATTTAAAAACACGGTTGACCTTTTACATAAACGAGTAGAGGTAGACGAATGACCCCCGAACAAAACGAATCGCAGCGTGAGTTTGAGAAAGTTTGGAACGATACAATTGCATCCGGCACTTTTAAAAAACTTCAAACAGGTAAAGAGTTAGCTTTTGAGTTTTATAAACAAGCATGTGCCTCGACAGAGAAAAGATTGCTGGCGAGTCGTGTTGTTGGGCCGAGTAATGAGGAGATAAGTAAGCTCGCTGGAATGACCGACGATCCAATTTCAATACGCGCTGCTATTGATTGGTATCGAGACAACTTAAAGCTAGTGCCCCTGACAATCGAGCAGCTTTTACCGAGCGATAACGATATATTTGTTTATTTTAGAGACAATCCGAATAGCGGGAACGGATGGCGTTTAGATGTTGATATAGCAAGGGAATTTATTAAATATCTCCGCGATTTCATCAGTAAAAGATTGGCGGGAATGTGATTAGTAAAACAATAAAAGAAAATGGTGTTTTAGATTTTGATTGGAAAGTTATTCATCATTACGTTGAAGCAAATAAAAAACGATTGCCAGAATACCTAGAGGTAACAGAAGCAACGTGGATTGAGGCACTCGATACTGCCCAAGAATTTATGAGTCACGGAGACGACCCAGAAGATCACTGGACTACGCAAACTTATTGGATGGCGCTTTTCACTGCGGCTCATTTGTTCTGTTACGGGCTTAAGCGTGGCTGTGAGTAAAAGATTGGCGGGATTGTAATGCTTAATTCCGATGATAAAAGACAAATAAGACGTGTATTGAAAAAATTAGAAAACGCAATGCAAGAATTTCCCGAAGATTGTGGTGAATACATAGAAGATCAAATAAGTAATTTTGATTACGCGATTTTAAAGATTGAAGAGTTTTTAAACAAGCCCGCCCCAGACGGAAAGGACGGTTAAGGTGTATGAGTGTTGCGGATATTTTAAATGAAAAACGTGGGGTTATGAGCCAAAAGGATTTTGCTAAAAAATTAAAAATAAGTAGTAGTTATTTAAACGATCTATTGAATGGGCGACGAGAGATTGGGCTACATCGCGCGGTAATTTTAGGTAAGGCTTTGGGAGACAATGCTGAGATGGCGTTAGTGTTTGAAGTAATGAACAGACTTTTAAAAGAATCAAAATCAAAATACAAAATCAAAATACAAAGCGTGGATAGAGTTATGACCACAAAAGACGGCTTAGACTTCGAGGCGATTGCTAAGAAATTAATAATGGACATTCATTTCTGTAATGAAGAAAGCACTGTGAAATGTGCGGGTATTAAATACCACATGGAATGTATATTTGAGGCATTACAACAAGCTTATGCCAAGGGGTTGAAGAATAACACACAAGAATTAATCGCAGTATGTGAATGTGAACACACAAGAGAAGTAGACGCAGACGGTAATCAAATTGTTGTTCAATGTAATTACCATAAAGAAATGGGTGAGTATTATACTCGTGGATATAACGAGGGGTTGAAGAAGTCTGTTGTCGCGAAGGTGCCTTTGTTTGCTTCACTATGGAAAAAGTTTGTTACAAAAAATGAATATGAACGTGGTGAGCTAGAGGGGGCAAAGCAACTTTATACGGAAGTCCTCTCACAAATAAAAGCAGTCGAACTGAAAATGCCGGAGAGAAGAAAATATAGGTGTGTTCAAGATAATAATGAGCTTTATGGTCGAGAAGATATTGCTCACGATAATGGAACAGTCGAGGGTTGGAACGCGCACGACGATGCCATTATACGAATGAATCCTGAATTGTTTGGGGAGATTAAGAAATGAGTTATTCAAAACGAATATTTATCTGTGTAAATCCTGTTGGCGGTAGTCTTGAACGGTGGCGTATGGATTACGAAAGAGACTTATGGGAAAGAGAGTTTAGCGTTATTCAAAAGGCTTGTGCTCTTAACGGAGAAATGTTCCTACACACTATGACTTACGTTGTAGATTATTGGTCATTACATCCTATGGAAATCGGTAGAGAAATTATTGATATTGAACTTATACCCCCCGAAAAGCCGCAAGCGTTGAACGATAAGGATGGGAAATGAACTACGATATACTACGAGAAAAAATAGCGGGTCTTTATGGAAAAATCGCAAGGAGTCAAAACTTATCAAACTCCCCACAAGATAGAGAAAACGAACTGAGAGATTTTCACGAGGACGTTGGCTTTATTACAGGATGCGTTGAAGGGTTAATATTAGCCTTAGAAGTTTCTCGAGAGAAATCAACTGCGATAAGGATGGCGTGTGATGAAACCTTCCATTACTGATAAAAGGAAAATAGCAGCTAGGTTATTTTTTTCCGACAACAGAGATTCTTATGACGACTTTCAAGATGCGCTAAACGAATTTACTGACGGTAAAAATCAAACTGATGCTTTTATAGATACTCTTGTTAGTCCAATTTTAAAACCAGTTGAAGAACATATATTGCTTATGAGATATGACGGGCATGTGGCTACTCTAAGATTAGCAGACAACTTCTTTTCTCCTCGTACTAAAATGATTGAAGAAGAAGGCGAAGAATTAAAAGAGCAATTCGAAATAACTAATCAACAAAACCCTAACGATAATGAATTAGAATTACTTCTTAAGATGGGTTGGACTTTAATATGACGACAAGCCTAGCGGATATTAGGGCGCGTGCTGAGAAGTTAAGAATACATAATTATCAGCGATTAATAAGACCTGAAACTTCTTTTTATTTTGAATTAGTTGATGATATAGAAAAGCTTTTGAAGATTGTTGAGCTTTACCAAGAGCTTATAACTAAAATTCAAGAACATATTCAAAAAGAATCGTCTGATGGATTAGATGATTTATATAAAACGATTTTTAATGGGTTGAAAAAGAAATGAAAATTAAACCTATAGGCCGCTTGAATATAAAATTAAAAAATACATCATGGCGGCCAAGAATCACGCTAGTTAGTGAGCTAATAAACTGGCTTTTAAGTTTCATGAAGTGAATTCACTTGAACGATATTCTTCAACAACTTTTAAAAGAAATATCAGATAAGGAATTAAAAGACCAAGAAAAAACCGATCCCATTCAACAAGAAATCGACAACGATGCGGCTTTTCTTACTCGTTATAAAAACGAGATTCATAATGCAATTGCAATAAGAAGACATGAAAAACTTTTTTCTTCTGAATTATCGGAACGTGAAAAAGCTCTTAAATTAGCAAAGGAACTTTTAGACTTACTTCGCTAGAAAGGTTTTGCCTCAACAGATAAAGCCATTTCCAAGCCTTTGGTTACAATTCTTCTCGATGAACCCACGTCAACAATTACATAAATTGCTGCAGCATCATCTTCTGCAAGGAGTGCGGTTTCTGAATCTGTGAGCGCTACGGTTATCTGTCCTGCAACTGCGCTAACAATTGCTACAGCACCACTAGCGAGTGTCTTAGTTAGAGTTGTCAAATCAGCATTCTTGAAACAAACACTGATCGCGGTTGCAGAAGTTAAATCATAATAACCGCCTGTGTCCTCGTCACTTAATTGAATTGCAAGACTGCGGTCCTCGCCTTTGATTACTTTTACTTTGTTTGCCATTTTAACAATCCTCTACTTCGGCGAACAGGTCGCCAGTTGTTACGGTTCCTTTAAGCGTTGATGAATTTGGGACAGCTATAAGACTTGCAGGTTGCAAGGAAAATACATCAGACAAAACACTTGGATATGAAACAGTGTCAAGTGTGGTGTGTCCTGAGTCTGTATAAATAAAATACTGAGCAACAACGAAATCATTATTTGGCATCGTTACTGCTGAATTTTTATAAAGACCATTTCCGACATGAGTTAAATAGACAGGAGAATCATCAAGCTCTGCCCCAGCCTCATCGTACAAAACGGCTTTAGGGTATTTATTTGATTCTCCGCCGCCTAGTTGAACAGTTAACGGGATAACCTGACCCAATGTTAAATCCATAATTTATCCTTTAAAAAGATTCTGAGCGGAGCAGTAGTATGCGCGTTGGCCGCCCCGCCCAGAAATTGTTTCGATTTCATTTAAAAACTCCCTATGATGTAAGAGTTAGTTCCGTTAGTAACTATTTCTTTACCTGAGTTTTGAGTGGTTAAAGTAACTGAAGCTCCATCGCCTGAACCACTTGCTGCAGTATAAATACAACTGTTTCCAGAGGCGTCTATTTTTTTAAGAATCACCTTCCAACCAGATTTTCCAGCAACAGAATAGCCAGTAGTTGTAACGTTTCCGCTCGTAGCATCACATAAAACAATTATGTTTCTATTTTGCGCGGTAAGAGTTGTGTTTGTTGTAATCGAATAAACTTTTGGCGCTCTACTGTCTGACAAATATTGCCACTTAGTATTTGTACCGTCCAACCATATTTTTATAGAGTCGCCCACTGCGCCTAAATCAGAATCTAAATCAGCACCAATTGTTTGCGTGCTGTTTGCATCTACTTTTGTAATATTATTTGTTGCGTCTATTTTTGTGAACTCGTAAATAGCACCATCAAGACCTGTTGCTACCCCAGTAGAAGCACTAGGCAATGTTGTAGTAAATGCGGCACTCGTACCATCAAGTTTAACTACAGATTTAGTTGTAGAGTTAAGAGTGCTCCCACTTGTTTTTGCAACGCCTATTGCACCAAAGCCTCCACCCATTAAAAATTCAGAAGTGTAGTTTGAAGCTGTAGAGTTTGCGACAATACCATCAGAAGTCATGTTCAAGTAAAAGCCAGCATTAGGATTGTAGTAATATGCATTCGCACCATCGTTGGTCATCCAATCCAACGTTGCTCTTTTAATTTTTGCTGTTCCTGTGCTTCCAATTTTTAAAACTTGGTTGGTGTCGTCCCACGTAAACTTAGATGAACTTGATAAAACACTAGAGGCACCGAATCCAATTTGTGTATTCGTTAAAGCTGGCGATGCAGAGTTTGCAATCCAAGTACCCGCAGCACTCCCTATGTTAGTAACAACAATATCTGCTGAACCCCCTGCTGCAATAGTTGTAATTGCACCGGCAGAGTTATCTTGAATAGTAAGAGCGCCAGAAGATTGATTTATAAATTTATAAGTTGTTCCAACCTGCACCAATGTATTTGCCGCAGGCATTTTGATTGTTTGAGTTGTAGCACCTGTCCATATTTGAATTGGTGAACTTGCGACAGTTAAAGTTGTTGTACCCGCCGCCGTTGCTGTACTTGTAGATTTTTGAAAAGCTCCATTGATCCACAGGTTTCCATCGGAACTTCTAGCAGCTATTGCGCTTGCAGTGTTTGTAGAAGTTCTAGCTGATACTGCAGTTCCAGTAGTCGTATAAGATGCATGATCTGCTGCGCTTAAATATCCGCTTGCCGAATCCGATGCGGGTTGCCCTACGGCAGTTTGAACTTCCCATGTGCCGTTAGCAGAAGCTATTGACGTTGCAGTAACGGTTGTTTCAGTTCCTGCCGCAACCGTATAAAGGACATTTGAACCGTTATCAATTACCGATACATCTTGGCTGCTTCTATTATCTATAACGAAAGGAAAACCAGCTTGACCCAATGTTGTAGCGTCTGGAAGTTTAACCTTGTAGTTTGTTCCAGTTCCACCAAGTCGTTGTCTTTTTGAACTGGCAACAGTTAAAGTAAGTGTCGCATTATTTGATGTTGTTGTGCTAGTCGTTGTGGTTCCAATATTATTTATTAAAAAGTTTTTAGAAGAATCTCTTTTAACTATTACGCTAGCAGTGTTTGCAGAAGTTGCAGCTACAGTATCATCGACTGAAGTGCCAACTTGTGATGCAGTTTTCCCGCCCACTGATGCAACGGTTGCAGCCACGCTTCCAGTTCCACTGGCAGTAACATCCCCAGTTAATGCAGAAATTCCTGCACTTACAGTAGCCCAGCTTTCGCTTGTACCGTTTGTCGTTAAATATTTCCCACTGTTACCTGTCTGAGAAGGTAGCCCAGAATATTTTGCATTTAATTGAGTTTGAATTGCAGAAGTTACACCAGACAAATATCCAAGCTCTGTATCAGTTACAGAACTTGAAGTTATTTCTCTGTCGGAATTCATTATGCAAGCTCTACTTGCTAGAGGTAAACTTGTAGGAAAGTAAAAAACAGAAGTTCCAGATTTATTTACAATGTCTGTTGCGAATACTTTTCTGCTTGATGTATGTGCAGCAAAAGCTGTTGTGGTTAAAAATAAAAAGCTTAAAAGTGATTTATTAAATTTCATTGCGTGATGCCTCGACCCATTTATTGAGTCCACCTATCCAGTGCAAACAAATGGTTGTTGAATCTTTGATAACTATTGGGCCAGAAAGTTTTAAATTAGAAGCGTCATTTAGCTCCACGGTATTTGTATCGCTTGTCCCAAATAAGAAAAGTTCTTGGCCTGTTGAACCTGATCCTAGAGTTGGATTTGTAACAGCCCCGCTTCCTGCAATAAACAATCTAGCTCTGTTATCAGTTGGGATTGTTATGCTTGTAGAAATTGTTGAAGGGCTTGCGTATGAAGATGTATTTACGATAACGGCATCTAATCCGTTTGAACCGTCAGCACCTGCAGGACCCGTTGCTCCCGTAGCCCCAGTTGCTCCTGTTGCACCTTTGTAATTTTTCCAAAGACCTGTGAAGTCACTAGCAGAAGGACTTGCTATTGAAGTAGTTGTTGTTTTTACAGCGATGTAATCTAAGCTTGCGTTGAATGTTGTTGTGAATCCAGTGCCTGAAGCATCTGAAGCATAAGCAATATAAACATACGCACTTGCACCTGCAGCTCCTGTTGCACCAGTTGGACCTTGAGGGCCAACTCCACCAGCGGTTGCTTCGATAGTAATATCAACTGAATTTGAACCAGCGTTATCATCAACCGTTACAGTTATGTTGTCGCCTTCAATGAAGTTTATTTGTTTTCGTGTGCCTTCTGTAGCACCGTTTTTTGAAACGACTATTTTCTGAATCATTGAGTCGTTTGCAATTGCGTTTGCCATTGAGTGAATTATATATCCAAAAGCGAGTTCGTCGCCTTGCACCGAACTGCACTTTATTGAGAATTAACTTCTATCGAACCATTCGAAATGCATAGGGTCTTTTCTGCCGTGATAATCGCCGCCCCAGAAAAATCCGTTCTTTTTAAATATCTCAACAACTTTCATATTCATTGCCGGAGTTGTATCGCCAAGTTCATTGCCTTCATAGTTTAAGTCGATAGCGATTGCCCATGAATGAAGCGATAGGTTTGAGCTCCCAGAAATGTTTCTCAGGTTGTAACAACCGTCAAAAGAATAGATGCTTTTTGAAAGCCCCTTCTCGATTATTTCATCGAAAACTTTTTTAAATGAAGGCACCAAAAGTTTGTGGCAATAAAAGCCACGGGCATTGTGAGCGCTCACCATTGGAAAGCAGGGAATATTTACATGGCAAAATGCCAAGTTTTTATTTGACCAAGAACTTTCTTTTGGATTTCCAAAGATTTTATAAACATCATCGTAGTTTCTGGGTTTTTTAACTGAGCCAATAGTTTCAGGCTCTTCAACAGATGTGTCTTTATAAAACGCCTCTAATTCAGCTACAGCGTCCTTCGATAACCACTTGTTGATTTCACCTCGTTTTAAAGGACCATGCGTGTCCACGCGAATCCTGCAAAGCTTAATCATGTATTCAACAGCGAACTCATGATCGGTTTTCATTTGTGAAATAAAGGTTTTGCAGGCGGCGTTGCTTTGCGAATAAAGAATTCCCGTGTGCTGCATGAAAAGGGCTTGCAGGTCTTTTCCAAAAACCATTGAGTTCGCTGAGCACTGAAAAATTCCTGACTCCATTGTTTGTGGTGAATTGTTGTTGGCACCTGGGTCTTTGCCAGCAAGCCAATTGAATGAGCTCTCAAGCGATGCAAGGCAGGTCAACCCATTGGTTAAGCACGCTCGTCTATGGGCAATGGAAGTGTATTGTTTAAATACCGGCTTCATAACTGTAAAAATATCAACGTTGGGATTAACGGCAAAAACGGAATCGGGAAGTGCTTTAACTTTAGAAGTTAGTATTTCTAAGAAATCATCGGGAGCGACGTTGCCGTTTATTTTATATTTTGATTTTTTAAAGTTTCCCATTTGAATTGGCCGATATTTTAACAGCGCAATTCTTATATGCTTTGCGAAATAATGATTTTGACTTCGACCTTTCGTGTCTACAAAAAGTCATATTTATTGCACGAGTTGAAATGTAAAAACCATTATTCTAACTAAGCGGTGCCATCTAGACGGTTAATCCTTTTTTTATCATATTGGTTCTTTCTTTCATGTCCCTGGCCTTGCTGTGGAATGTGCCGCACGCAGCAAGGTCAATCTAAAGATGAACTAGAAAGCCTGCCTTCAATGCGGGCAAGGCTTGATGATGTTGTTACATGATTCTTGTGAACTTCAGTTTTGAAATCCTCTATTTTAATTTCTATATCCTCTTTAAAGCCATTTATCTTTTTACTTAGATTTTTTAAATCGTTGTCTGCTATTTCTCGTTTTTCCTCTAGTTGTTTTACTCTCACCCTTAAAAGAACGTAGCCGCCAACAACGGATGCAATGAATACAAATATAGGCCACAAGTCAGATATTTGTTTTAGAGTGCTGTAGAGGTTGCTTGCTTCATTATTCATGATCTAAATCAATTTTTATTTTCTGCTCACGACAAAGAGATTGCAACTTTCTAAATAGAAACAGAACATCGTCGCAATGCTCGCAGTCACCTGAGTGAGCTCGTAATTCTGCATAAATGATTTTAAGAACGTACTTAAGGGAAGCCGCTTCATTATGTGGATGCTGTGACTTTCCCTTCATACAATCATTATAATTCATTTTAGGACTCACTTATAAGTGATTTAAGGTGTCAAAACCCCTGACAGTTGAAAAACCCAAGCGCTTAGGTTTACAATAAGGCATGACCAACAAAGCAGCATCACAGCTAGGACGCAAAGGTGGAAAAGCCAAATCAGAGAAGAAAACCAAAGCCGCTAGAGAAAACGGAAAAAAGGGCGGTCGCCCTAGAAAAGAGAAAACAAAATGAATTACTTAAAAATACTTCCCTTCCTTTTACTTCTAGGCGCATGTGCCACAAGCCCCGTTAAGGTATCCGAAGCAAAAATGGTTCCTGAAAAGCGCTTCTATAAATTTCAAAAACCAGACGAAAAACGAACTGCAAAAATTATTGTTGTGAGAGATTCAGGTTTTTCTGGTTCTGCACTTGATTACAATATCCACGTTGATAACGAAAAGGTTTGCACTTTAACTTCAGGTGAGAAAGCGGAATTTTATGTTGAACCAAAAGAACACATTATTTCTGCAGCTTATGAAATGTTTGGTGAAGGCGGCAGGACTTCTGCTGAAACAACCATTGCAGCCAATGAAACTAAGATATTTAGACTTTCAATTGGTTACGGTTATTCAAAGCTTGAGAGAATGTCACCTATTGATTCAGGCGAATGATATATTCGCGGAGTGATTTAACGTCAGCTTCACTTAAACACGCGGCTTCATCTTTAAAAACCCATTGAAGTTCTAATGGTGTAATTGGTTTTGTGGCGCAGGAGCTAATGCTTAAAAATGTCATTAAGAGCAGCAGCATCTTTATTCTTGAATGCTTCGGTAATTTTAGCCAAATCATCTTTTACTTTTCTTTCTGTATTTGCCTTTTTAATCTGCTCTTGAATGGTTTTGATTAAAGCAAGAATTTCAGGAAGCGCCTTTAATAAAGATATTACTGCCGACCACATTTTATTTATGTTGTGGATTGTAACCAATTAAATCAAGAATTTTAGAAATCCAACCAACAACCTTTGATAAAAAGTCAGCGGCCTTGTTATCTAAATCACTTTTAGTTTTTTCTTTAATGGCATCAAGAGCGCTTTTAGCTCCACTTAAAAATAAATTGAAACCAACAACATACAACAAGATTTCACTGATCAAAGGCCATTTGGCTAAAATCTCATCCATAACTTATTATACGTTTGTATTTATTTTCCACGAAAGGCACTACGCACCGAACTCAAAACGTACATTATAATGGTATTTTGTGGAGCATTTAATTCGTCTAGTTATGGAACGCCTTCAAGAATTACATAATCTCTTAGGACTTCCTCGTGTTGATAACAGGTCAATTAAAGCCATGATCGAAGTAAACGAAAACATGCTTTATTTACTTCGAACAAATAGATCAATTGTCTTAAAGAAAATACCAGAAGAGGTTCAATCTGAGCCCAAGGTTTTTTTTTAACCAGAGCTCAGATAGTTGATAAATTTCTTTCCGAATTAAATTAACCCTTCCAACCTGAAACAGGGAAAGTAACTTCCCAGACAAAAGATATATTCGCTGTGTTTGCCGGATTGTATGTAGACCCCAGAGAGAAAGACCCATCGCCATTGTTGTATTGTCCAAAAACCCTGTAAGACGTTGAAGTATATGGAGCACAATCACACGCTGTAAATTGTGCAGCTCCGTTATTTGAAACTCTACCGCGAATTGATTGCTGAAATTCAACTACAGTTGATGGTGTTTGAGAGTTTTGTCCCTGTACTGCGCCGCCCGTAAAAAGAGGTGCGTAAGTTGTATCAATTGTAATTCCAGAAGGCATTGGCCAAATGTAATCACCGGATCCAACAGTTCCTGCTACCGTTTGATAATATTTAACTCTAACAGTTACAAATTTCCCAAGACGCTTCCAAATCATTTGGTTATAAGTTGGCGTTCCATAAAAAATAGGTGCTGTGGTCGTAGCAGTAATTCTATAAGGACTTCCACTTGCTGCTGAAAAAGTTAAAGTTGCATCGCCTGTGCCCGTTGTTTTCGTAAGAGTTCCAGATGCAGCAGGTGCAGCTGCGCCAGTCATTACAACGGTAGTTCCTGCAGCAACAGTTTTTGCTACAGTGTAAGTGTTTCCATTGTTAGTGTACGTTGCTGCAAGTGTTGCGTTACCAGCTGTAATTGTAAACGTATAAAAACTAGCAACTCCCTCACTGTTATCAACCCAATCAGTTCTCCAAGTGTGATCAAGCTCACGCCATTTTGAAGTTGTTGTGTTGTATTGCAAAACAAATTTTTCGCCTTGAGTATAAAGTGCGTAGTTCGTTACATCAGTCCCATCTTTTCCAGTAATAGTTCCTGTTATTGAAATTACTTTAGATAGATCATTATCTGTTCTTTCAATAATTAAAACATCATTAGCAGTTGGAGTGTGAAGTGTAATTGCGTACTGAGTAGAGGGACTTGAACAATAAATTATTTTGTTCGAAGAGGTTGTTGTATACGCACCTGTTATCGAAACAACATTGGGAATAATAGAACCTGTAGCAAGGCTTTGCCAAGCTGATGATACATAACCCTCATAAGCAGAGTTATCTGAATTGTATCTCAAATGCCCATCGGCAGGTGATCCAGGTCTTTGCGCAGTTGTTCCAACAGGAACTTTTACAGAACCAGTTCCAAGGAAGTTTCCGCCTGCGCTTGAGATTCTTAAATACTCCGTGCCTGCAGCAACAAGTCCTAAAATATCAGCGGCACTGGAATAAACCCCCGTGTTTGCATCGCTATCGAAACTTAAGCCAGGTGCGCCCACAGTTCCTACAGCAACTTGAAGCGCTCCCGTTAAAGTTCCGCCCGTCAATGCAAGCAATCCTAAATTCGTTGCGCTTAAAGTTCCGATTGTTACCCATGCGGAATCGGCAGCATTTCGAATCTTAAGTAAGTTATTGGCGGTATCTGCCCACAACATAAAAGCTGCTGTGCTACTTGGAGCAGTGGCCCCTGAGTTTAAAGTTTTTATTGCAGCAAGTGCATTGTTTAAATCACTTCTAAACGTTGCTCCCGATGCGTTTGCTAAATCATAATCGTGCTGACTCATATTTTACTTTCCTTCTTTCACTAAATAATTTCTCGACCGTAGCCTTTGGCCACGTAATCAAAAGTTCTGTTAACCGCACTGCCACCTGCGTTTCTAAATACAATGCTGAAGCCATCTGTTGTCTGACTTGAAATCGCGTAATAATCACCCGTTGCCATGTTGTAGGCAGAGATAACAATGCCAGGTGTTTCCCAGAAAGGACTTGTGAACACAGCATTGTAAGTGCCAGCACCAGAAGCAATGTTTCTTGCCGACTCAGTTCTGTCCGGCATATCTATAACAACCGATAATTCTTGAATAGCTATGTTGTGATTAACGTTGTCGGTTTGAATTTCTAATTTGAACTGAAAACCTCGAGCGGTGTATTCACCAATGAAGAATGGCTTCCATTCAGTCCATGTAGGACTTCCACTCGGATCATCTTCTGTTGTTCGCATGTAAAGTTTAGCGTAAACATCGCTGATTAAAGTGCCTTCGAAATCTGTCCAATCATCAATATTTTCAAGCCTTGAATCTATTAAGTCATCAATATCAAAAGTCTGAACGTTAATGTTTGCGATAATTCTCGATGGATAAACAGCACCCAAATCAACTGTGTTAGCGAATTCATAGGTTGCTGTATCGTACAGCGAGCCAATGAAATCTATATCATCCATTAAATCAATATCAGGAACGTCATCAATTTCATCATTCCCACTAATTACTAATCCACCGTAATCAACACTGACTTCACAGTTTGTTTTTGTTCCTGCAAAAGCTGAATGCTCGGTTTCAGTATGAACTGCATTCAACGCATTTCCATAAGGAACAGTTGTATAAATTACAGCCGCATTTTCAGATTCATTCCCACTGGAATCAACGAACTTCGCAAGATAGCTCCCCTCGAGCAAGGGCACCTGAGCACTCGTTGCAGTTCCAGAAAGAGCTTCGATAATATCAATTGAATCTTTCCACTCGGCACTTGTTGCAGGCGTCCACCTTATTCTTACTTGGCCGCCAATTAGAACATCTAAATCCGTTGCTTTATCCCATGTTAAAACGGCATTGTTTGAAATGTTAGGAAGGATTGAAAAGCCACTAACATCCGTAGGCGCTGAAAGTTTTCCATACAGCTCTTTTGTAATTGAAGATACAATTGACCTACGACCAAGAGAGTTAAACGCAACAACTGAGAAAGTATAAGTCCCAGGTGAAACGTCAAATATTTCCATTTCATTTGCGTATTGTGGAGTTAATAAAACTTCGTTGTCGTTATCTTTAAAATATTGAAGTTGATAACTAACAGCATCTTGAACTTTATCCCAGCTAACTGAAACCTTTGTTCTGACAGAACCCGCCGCTTCAAAAAGAGATTCCGTTGCTGTTAAATTAGTAACAGCTGCAGGGCGAGTGTTTAATGTTGTGTAGTTTCTTTCTTCAAGCTCAAGCCCATTCTCAACTGCTGCGTATTTGTTTGAATCATATGCAAGTGCAGTTACATCATAAATACCATTAGAGTTTTCATTAACAGATATGATCCTGAAACTTTGAACCTCAAGGCTTGCAGTTGATAACATCCAAATCGCTGCAACAGTTGGCGTTGTTGAAAACGTCCCACTAATTGAAACAACCCTCCCCAAAATCCCCGTGATTGTTTTAGTTTCAACAACGCCGGTTTCAAGCATAACACTTAATGTTCCGCCGCTTGGATCGAATGCATAATCTCGATCAAGAGTTATGGTTGAACTTGTAGCTGCAGCAATTCTGCCGCCTAGCTTTGTGCCAGCAACCAATTCATCAGCAATTTGAACTATCTGCCCTGGGCGCAAAATCGCTGCTTCTGTGCCTGTTTTAAAACTAACAACACGAGATTCGTTTTGCTCGGTATACAAAAGCCAGCGACCAACTCGGTTGGCTTGGCCCCTGCTAGTGCACCCGACAGCAGTTACTTCAGTTGTAATAATTCCATACGTTGCAATGGCCTCTTGGTCCTCAACGTATTCTATTTTTTGTCTGTAAAAATCTTCTGGATCATTCCACGCAACAAGAGCAACTGTGTGTTTTGCCTTTGAAGATGCGCCGGAATAACTAAACATCCCGTCAACTACATTTGAATTTGTAAACAAATACTCGGCATCTTTTGGCGCGTCTTGAACTGCCGTAACACTTCCACTCGTCCAATAAGCCATTCCACGGAATATTGTGGTCATGTCATTTAGAACTTTGTAAGCCTCTTCCCTTGTCTGGAAATAAATATTGCATGTCATCCTTGGTTCAAATCCACCAAAGCCATCGTCAACTAATTCATCGCAATAACGTGCAATCTCATAAAGAGCCCACTTATCAACTTGAGTTTCATCAATGAAGCCGCCAAGCCCATAACGCTCATTAGTTAACAAATCGTAATACGCCCATGCTGGGTTATCACTCCAAAGAACTTGGAAATTACCGTCCCACTCACCCGTATAAACTCTAGTTTCTGGATCGTAGTTAGTTGGAACTTTTATTTTTAAAAGTTTTAAATCGTAAGCGCGTCTTGGAATACTTTGGAATTGAGCAGCATCCACTCTTAATGCGACTATCGCACTGTTAGGATAAGTAAGTTTTGAATCAATGATTTCAGTGTAGCTTTTAAAATAAGTTTTGTTTTGATTTTCAACTGCAACGCTATCCACTGAAACACGAGTTAATCTTATGTCCCATGGAGGATCGCCAGTTAAATCAATCCTAAAACTTCTCTCGTAAGGATTCGTTGCTTTACCTCGAATAACTTTCGAAACAACCGTGTTATATCCACCGCCATCGCTTTGAAGGTCAATTGAGATTTCAACTTCATTACCAACAATCTTGCCTTGATAATCAGTTGTGTATAATGCAGGAATAGAAACAACAACGCGAACTGCATTTATATCTGTATTTGTAATTGTTCTAGTAACTGCAGAAGAAAACGTTGCTTCCGTTTGAACTGAAACGTTGTTTTCGACTAATTCAAAACCTGAAATATAAGACTGGGCTTGAGTGCCATTTCTTGAATCAACAAAAAAGTTTTGAAAATTATAACTCCCATCCGTGTTTTGAATTGGAGTTTCATCAAGGAAAATACTCTTGGCCCCATCAACAAGCCCTTCAATTTCACCCTCACTTACAAGGTCAATAATCTTCGCATAAGCACGCGATCTTAAACCTGTCCTGAGCTCCGTTTCTCTTTGCAGGGCATCGTCAATTAGCTTTTGAAGTTCAGGCGTTATATCAAGCTGAACATCAGAACCAATAATAGGTTTTTTAAATTCTTTGCTCACGCCGTAATATCCTCGACTGTAATACCCGCACTAATAACCGCAGAACCGACAATCATTCGCCCATATCCCAAAGGAACTGGGAAACCCTGCACTGTTGTATTAACAGGGCCATTGAATTGATAGCCGGCCTTGTCCTCTTGTCTTTGTGGTGGCGTTGGCGCTTTAGGTAATGGAGTTAAAAGCTGCACGACCCCGCTCAGAGTAAGACCAATACCGACAGGAATTAAAGCTGAACCAATACCCGTTGGCGCTAAAATCACACCAATAGCAATTAGCGCTATGCCTGCAATTACTTTTAACTCACCACTAGCAGCACCTTGAACAACTGGGATTATTTTTATTTCATCTTTTTTAGAAACAGGTTCAAAAAATTCAGCATCTTCTTTGACGCCTTTTTCACCTATTAAAACGTGATAACCAACGCTTTTGTTTTCAATTAAATGTTTTTTAAAACCTTTAAGATTAGCACCTAAGGCCCTTATGGCTTCCGATGTATTTTTTACGTTGTAATTATGAACCTTGCCGAACTTGTTTCCAAGTTCACCCAACAAAATAATTTTCTTCATTTGTTCACCCCGAAATATCTGCAAAAAAATCTTGTTGTTTTTTTATATAAGCCACCGTAAACATCGCGACTTGAAAGCCGTCCTCTTAAATGGTGAAGAATTAAATCGTCACCCAAATAAATAGCTGCATGACAAGGAACCTTATGTCCCAATTGCATCAATATTACATCGTGCTTTTGGAGCTCAGAAACTTTCTTAAAACCGGCTTGCTCTAGGTTTTCCTCGTAAAGACTTTGGCCCTTTTTAAAGGCGTCCTCATCAACACGAGGAAAATCCATTACTTCTATTGATAATTTTTCTTTGTAGTAATCTCGCACTAAAGAAAAACAATCTAAAACCCCATAGCTAAACGGCCTTCCAACAAGCCCAGCCCTGTAACCAGTAGGATTAAATTCATACCAAGAATCATACTGTGTTGAATATATAACCCAAGGAAGCCCATGCGCTTCACATGAAACAAGATCAGCTTCGCTTGGCTTGGCTCTACCAGTTGTATGAGAATGCACTATTCCTACAATCTCACCTAAAGAGTCAGCCTGTGCATAACTCTCGGGGGATATTATAAAATTAGATTTTTTTTCTTTTGCTATATTTTCGCATCGAAATAAAGTTTCAATGCCTTTTTGAATTACCAATAAAGCACACACTTCATTGGGATAATTCGAAGAGGCAAATAACCTAAAGCCTTCTTTATTTTCAGGCGTCATTTAATTAACCCCGATGCTGGGAATGAACCAAATGGAATAGGATCATTTTCACCAAAACGAATTCTGCAACTGCTTAATTTCTTGCCACACTTATCTAACGCAAGACTACCCACAGGGTTATTAAATAAATCAAAATAATTAGAACCAACATAACCACACTCAGCACCCCTGTATTCCCATACGCAAATGTTTTGAATGATTTGCCTTCGAGGCAATTGAACACCGGCAAGGTCAATGCTTGCCGACAATTCAAACTCTACAGAGTTTTTATTTTCTGAAACTTTTCGATCAACAAAATAAACATCGTCAGCGAACTCCGCAGTATCATCTTCATCAGCATTAATTCCACCATCGAAATTCACTGCATCTAAGTATTTTTTTAATGTTCTTTTACGGGTTAATTTCGCACCCAAAAGATCGTTATAAACCAATAGAATCGAAGTAATGCTTCCAAGCGCGTTTGATATTACTGCTTTTGGCCTTGGAAGTTGACCCCCTGTTGTTTGCTCAAACCCCGATAACTCAATCGGGTATCTTGTATACATTTGACCCTGCCAAGTTATGTTTGCAGATAATTCATTTGTGCCTGCATGAAAATAATATGTGTCGCCGCCAAGAGCTGTTAAATCTAAAACAAATAGCTCAATAATTGCACTAGGTGCAAGCTTTTGAATCTCACTTGTTATTGTGGTTGGCGTTGTCATACACTAGGCTCGTAAACCCTTTCGAAAACGCATGTAATTGTTGAACGCAAAGACTTCTCAAGAACCCTGTCCCACTCACGACATATCCAGACTTCTGCAGTAGATTCGAAGGGGTCAGTCCACAGGAATGATTCAACAGCATTTCTTGCTTCTAAAAATGCTTCTATAGCATCGCCTTCAGCTGATTCTCTTTGAGCAAATGTTAAAGTCCAACTTTTTGAAAGGTTGTTAATACCGAACGCCTGACGCTGTTCATAGCCATCACCATATTTTATTTGTGAAACTACGGGCTTTGATTTCTTACTGGCTAAAAAGTCAGCTGTGTATGAAAAGGTTTCCATTAAGAGATTAACCCCCCAGGTCTTTTTTCTTTGATAAGCTGTTGTCTGACTGCAACGTTAATTGCATCGCCGATTTCTTTTCCAAATTTCTTATTGGATTCAACATTAGAACTACCATCGCCGTTAACGGTAACCACTACAGAAACCGAGTTGGTTGTGCCGCCATCGCCTGACTTCATAACAACTGGAATTCTTCGACCATCAGGCAATGGAACAAACGCCTCGGGCGTTGAGCCTTCACCAAAAAGCGCAAGTTGAGGCGAGCTAGCAATACCGCCGCGAGCATAATAATTTAATGCCATCGGGCCTTCGCTTGTCATTACTCCGCCGTTTGCATTTGGAGTTACGGTTGCTGTGCTTGTTGCACCACTAGAAAAGATTCCAGAAATCACCCCAAGTAGAGGCGCTATAATAGCTTGTTTAACTTGAATTCTAATAATTTCATCAATGATATAATTGGCTAAATCTGTGAAATTTAATTTTCCTGTTTTAACAAAGCTAACTAAAGAATCTTCTAGTTTTTTAAATGAACCAGCAAACGCCTCTTTGACAAGAGACGCTGTATTTCTTGCTTGGTTTATATATTCATCAAAAGCCTGTTTAGCACCATAACCAAAAGTCTTGCTTTGCTGCTCATTGAGCTCCATTAATTGTAACTTTTGTTGAAGAAATGCTTCAGATTCTTTTTTATAATCTTTTAATCGACTACCAGTATAACGACTTAAATCTTTATCAGTTTCAGCCTGATGTTTTTTAGTTTCAACAAGCTTTTTATATTCAATATCAGAAAGATTAATTCTTTGACCTTCAAGCTTTAAGAGCTCAACAGCTTCTTTTTGCTTTGTAATGTAATCATTTAAAGCATCAGTTTCTGACTTAATTCTGGTGCTGTTTTCACCAGTTTTTGAGGTATCAAGAACTGTAGCTTTACTATTAGATGCTGATGGTAAACCTGCTGTATAAAATTGCTTTGCTGCATCCTTGCTTCGCTTATTAAAATCATCATCAAGCTTTAAGAGCTCCGCATTTGTCTTTGCCCTTACAGCACTAACATCAGAAAACTTGCCCTTTATTGCCTCAATAAATCCAGAGAAATAAGTAAATGTTTGCCTGATTCTTGTACTTACAAAATCAATTTCAACGCCTAAATTTAAAAAGAAAGACCTAAGAGGTTCTAATATTGGCCCCAATGAATTTATGCCTACTTGAGTAAGCGTATTTTTCATAAGCTTTATTGAGTCGTTGAACTTTTCAGCATTAGCAGCAAACTCGTCGCTAACTTCTAACCCAAATTTCTTTATGCCTTCACTTCCTTGATTTAAAAAAGGAATTAATTCTGTGCCATTTCGACCAAATAATTTAACAGCAATAGCTGCCTTTTCTGCACCGTCTTTTGATTTCTCAAAAGCATCAGCAATCTTAGAAAGAGCGTCGCTTGTATTTAGATTTTTTAAATCTTTCGCACCTACACCAACGGCCTTGAATGCGCTTTCAAGTTGCTTATTACCATTCGAAGCTTCTACTAAATTAACTCCAAGTTTTTTAATCCCTAATTGAAGACCCTCAAAACTAACGTCAGCAAGTTCTGCACCTGCTTTTAATTTTGACAGTTCACTAACTGCTATCCCAGTTTTTAAGCTGGCTTTTTGAAGTTGATCCCCAAGATCAACAACCGATTTACCAAAGTTAAAAACTTCCCTTATTGTAAAAGCAGCAGCAAATCCCTTGAGCGCAGTTTTCATTCCGTCAAAACCTGAGCTCATTGACTTGGTTGTGTTTTGTAATTTTCCAAGGCTTTGATTTAGGAGCTCAACTTGAGGTTGCCCATCAACGCCGACTTTGATTTTTAGCGTAAGGTTCTGATCAGCCATTTAGTCCCTCTTTTCATTTAGGACTTCAAGAGCCGCATTTTCCATTATTTGAATTGATTGAAACGTTTCTTTTTTATTATCAACTTCGAGCATTTCAAAGATAAACGGAAGAGAAGAATAATCTAGGCCGATAACTCCGCCCATCGCGCCATACTTCCACTGTGTATGTAATCGCATAAATACCTCTACCGCCTTCCAGTTTTCCGGCCAGACTTCGAATTCTTTTGGCTTCGATTCTTCGGCCAGTTTTTCTATCAGTTCCTTTGGAGCTCCAAAAGCTTCCAAATCTTTATGGGCTTCATTTGTATCAACGCCGCCTCTCGCCCACACCTGAGCCGCGTCTATTAGTTTTTTCTTTTTGTTCCTGAGAGCGAATCAAAAAAAGCTAATACAATTGCTTTAGCGACTAATGGAAAATCTAAAAGCTTTGCTTTTGTTGACTCCGTATAAGGAACTTCATTTCCATTTTCGTCGCTAACACTTGACCATCCAACTAATATTTCTTTTGCGAAATCATTATCGTTGAGCTCACCGTCAATTACTTGCTTTGTTGCTTCTTTGATTCGACTCTCAGAAATACGTTTAAACTCAGCATCGAATGATTCTTTTTTAAACTTTCCACCGTCAATAGGAAATTCCACTGTAACCGGCCAGACATAACTCTCGGATTGCTTCAAAACAAACATTCAATAAACCTTTCTATTTAACCGTAATTGTAAAATCATCGTTTCCTGAATCAGGAGTAACAACAAAAGGAATAGACAACATTGCAACACCTGAATCATCTTGCAAAGATGGGTTTTGAAGAACTAATCGAGGTGCGTCGATTTGAACTTTATTACCATTGGTGCCACCGTGAAGAATTGAAAGAGCGCCAGAAGTTCCTTCTGATGCCGCAGTATAAAAGTCCTTAGCTGCAATGGTTGGAAGTTCAATAACAGCAACGCCAGAAGGCTTGCGATCAACAAGAACAATTTCTTCTAATCCGATCAAAGTTCTATAGTTTACTTGGTTGTTTACGTTGAAATTTAAAGAACTCAAAATCCCAGAATAACTAAGAAGAGAAAATGCAGTTGTGTTTGTTGTATTTGCAACTTCAGGAACAATGAATCCTGTATAAACCGCAGTTGGTGCCGCAGTGTCCGTGGGTGCAGAATACAATCCTTGCATTGAAAATTTTAAAACAGGGATTTGTTTTGCATTGATTGTTAATTCAACACTTCCCATTGCTCCAAGAATTTTATGCAAAATCCCATCGATATTAAAATAAATAGTGACTGATTTAAACCCAGATGAAACAGGCGTGTAAACAACGCTAACGCCAGAGTTTACAGTTTCACTCATTCCACATGCTTTAAGAAGAGGTCCATAGCCAGGTGCAGTTCCGGCAGCGCCGGCACCGGCCATTTCAACTTCAAAATCTAGTGCAACGCTTTTAGCTGCAACAAGAGAATCAGAGTTTCCAAGATAAGGACGAATTAAATCCCTTTGAGCAAGCTCCGCGTTCATCGGAGTAACGTTCAAATTGCGTAATAGAATTGCGTTTGCCGATCCAGTAGGAGTTGGGTCAACTCCGTATGTAACTTCGGTCTTTGCAAGGATTGTTCTTTTCCTCATTAATAAACTCATTTTAAAATCCCTTCTTAATTAACCGTTGAAATATTTTGCAGTGAAGTTTGATATAAAATCTTGTAGTCGCAAATTATCGCAATCGAGTTATTGTCTGATTCCTGTAATTGAAAATTAACTGACACTGGCTGAATATCCATTGATAAACCCCCCAGCGTTAAATCACTCATTAGTTTTTCGTGCATATCTTCGACAACTTTATCGCCGCCTCTGTCTGGAATTTCACCATTTGCAAAAATGATAATTCGAACGGTTAGTGTCCAAATTAATCTAGGAATAGTTACTTGCTCGGCATTATCAGAAACGGGTTCAATAGAAATTGCTGGGAATTCGGCTCGAGTAAACGCATCAGTTCTACTGCGAAAAACACGCCCATCAACGGAATAAGTTCCTTCGATTGCGTCCTTTACTGCAACTAAAATTTGTTCGCGTATTGAATAGCTCATACTCTTGTTAGCAATGCTCGGGAAAACTTCCCGTCTACTATTTTTTCCACTTCTCTTATTTTGTAACTAATCTCGTCAACGCTCAGAACATCCCCACTTAATAAGGAAGGCATTGTTGATGTTATGAACGTCAACGAGTATTCAGTTGAAAGAACGTTACCGCTCAAAATATTTTGATCGGGCATGTCTAAAATCCCCTTTGTATAAATATCGCCGAAAACAACATCAAGGCCGAAATCAGCTAAAAATACATCAAGGTTTTCTTCCATAAATTATGCAGGGTTCTTTTTCATTCCGTAAATTTTTGCGCTAAGTAAATAAACTGGATCAGTCCCAGCTAATGTATATGAAAGTTTTACGAATTGTTTCATTGAATCACTGTTTAAAGAAATGGTTTGAAATGAAGCTACAGTTGTAACTTGAGTTCCACCGCCGCTTGCAACGTCAGTATAACTTCCACCTGAAGTAGATGCTTCAGTTAATTTGAAATCAAGTGTTGGTGTAGTTCCTGAAACGTTTGCAACGTCAACAGCAACCAATATTTCACCTTCATAATCTTGCAAATCAATTGCAGAACTAAGCCCCGTTGCACTAATACTTGCAATCGCCTTAAGGTTTAATCCTTGTAGCTGATCGCCTAAATTTGTAATTTTCATAATTCTTTTTTCTTTCTCCCGCGTTTTAAAGCAGGCTTAAGAGTTGCAGTTTCAATAGAGTTTTTTAAATTATCTACAAAACCAATTTTTTCCGCTTTTTTGATGCCAATTAAAAACTTAGCTTCCACCTCGTTTAAATCTAAAACATCGCCAACACGGACAATTGATTTATCTGCAACTGTTGTTTTTAAAATTTTGACCTTCATTGTTTCCATAAAAAGTTAGGTGCCGTTATCGCTAACAGCACCTAAATATTTCAACACTCAATTAAAGAGTGTTGTTTCCTCTACAAAAACTAACTGGGTGTCTAACTGCAATGTCCATATCCTGAAGAGCAATAATGCGAACAGTTCCAGAAGTTGCGCCAGCATAGGGGTCAACTGTAAGGTCAAGACCGCTCCAGAAACCTAAAAGTAAATCTTTCCAGTTTCCGAACCAGTAATCGTTTGATGCAACTTGGTTAGAAGCAACTGCTTTATAGCCGTTTACTGAATCATTTTCCCAAGCGAAAATTGCTTGGTTGGTTGCTTTTGCAACTCCTTTAAGAGCTCCACGGCCAGTTGCATTTACTAAATACGCAAGTGAACCGATGTCTGCATTATCAGCAGCAACTTCGGTTTCGAGTTGGATCATTTCCAACCAAGTAGGAGTGTTAGCAGCAAAATCAACTGTGTTAATTCCACTGATGTTTTTCAATCCTGTTGGCTCGTTAGAAGAACCAGAACCGTAAAGTGATGCACGGTCAATTTCAAGAGCAAGAACTTGTGCAAGGTCACCTTTGATCATGTTTCCAACGTCGATGCTAGATTGCAAAAGAAGTTTTCTAGAATAATCAACGAATGCACCAACAGTTTTTGGTGACATTGTAACTTGGTCAAAAGCTTCAGCGCCTTCAGTAGGAGCTCCACTTTCAGCAACCCAGTATGCAGTTGCTCCGCTAGTCATACGAGGAATAGCAACTTGGCCGACAAGACCGTTAAGAACGGTTGCGCCAAGAGATTGAACAACTGATTTGTTTCTCAAAAGTTCAATGAATGAACCAGCGAGAAGGTTTGTAGCAACAAGGTTTCCACCAGCTGTAGAAGATCCAACAGTCAAATCACGTTTTGAAGTTCCGCGAAGAACGTCAATAGGAACCAAAATCCCGCGTGAAGTTTGACCTGTTTTTTTACATGCAGCTTCAGAAACTTCTCTTTCGTAAGCAGCAGCATCTTGAGCTTTTTTATCGTTTGGATTTGCAAGAGCGTTTAGAGCTCTACGAAAATCAAATTCTTTAATTTCTTTGTCAGATAAACCAACGATTGCTGATCTTTCTTCAATAGGTTTTTGTTCGCTCATAACTTTCTCCATAATTGCTTCGCGTGCTTCAAGAACTGATTTTTCGCCTTCGATAAGTTGGCGAGCCAAGTCTTTCATTTTGTATTTATCGCCGAGTGCAGAGATAGCTGAAATACGAGCTCTTTCTTCAGCAATTGCTTCGCCTCTAACAACTTTTACGTCAACGGGTTGGATTTCTTTTTCTTTATCAGACATTCTTATAGTCTCCCTTTTCTCTTCGCCAATTTTATTAACTTTTACTTCTGTCTCTAATTTTTCATCATCACGCCCATAGCCAATCGAATAATCAGCAGGAACGCTCACACATGAAATTTCGAAAACCTCCCAATCCTTTGCAATAAAAGTAATTGGCTTACCGTTTTGCTCGGGCATTTGGTCTATTTCTTTGATCATGTAACCAAAAGAAACGTTCTTAAGAACGCCCTCTTGTAGTTGCTTAAGTCGCTCGTCACCATCTTCGCTTTCAGAAAAACGAATTTTTGCGTAGCCCTTTTTATCTTGGACCCATGCACTTTCAACAGTGCCGATTAATTGATCGGGGTCGTGATTGAAAAGAAGAGGACACGCACCGGCATCGATTCTTGAAAAATCAGGGGAACCGGCATCGTGAGATAAAATTTCTGTTCCGAAATATCGATCAACAGGTGCTTCGCTAGAAAATGAAATTTCTACTGTGCGACTGTTTTCATCGACCTTCATATCGCTAGCAAGAATTGCGCGAAACTGTTTTTTTAATTTCATTAAGTTAACTCCATACGCATAAAGCCGAATAAGTTGTGTCTGTGATTGCGTATGAGTCGCTAAGTCAGTTTTAAATAGACTTCGGTTTGTCTATATATAATGTAAACTTATTTTCAATAATAAACTATGTCGCATAAACAACAAAATTAATATGAGCGCTCGACTCAGTATGGCGAACTCTATGCTGCGGGATCAACGTTTTTTTCTGCAGGTTTTTGAGTTGGATTATTTTGCTTCAAATATGCTTCTGGATTGGTGTCAAAAACAATTCCCAAAGCTGCTGCCGAATCAAGCTCACGTTTCCTTTGAGAAAGAATCTCTTCGAAATCGTTACCTGATTGAGAAACAACATCAGTTAAAGTTGTGAAACCTGCTGTGATGCTTTCTCTAAAAGCAGTAACTTCCTTAGCCGGATCAACCCATTGCCATCCTCTAGGAATCCAACGAACAGAATCATAATACATTTCTGCATCTGACTCGTAATTCGCAAGCGAAACTGCTCCGCTAAGAACCGCCATGTCTAACCATTTAGCAAAAATTACCTCATGGAAGTTTTCACGGAACCAGTCTTGGATTACTCGGAAATTATCTCGCTCGGCTAAAATTGATTGCCTTGCACTTGAATAACTTGTCTGCGAAAAGTCTTTGGAAATTGTTTCATAAGACGCACCAAGTCCCGCTGCAACTCCCCTTAACATAAGACGCATGAACGGATCGAACTGGCCGCCAGGTCGTGAAATATTTGGAACGTTCATTGTTTCGCCAGGATTTAATTTCTTAATCACCCCAGGCTCAAAGTCTGTTACTCGTTGATTATCTACAACGTCCTCGCCCTCGAGCTCGCCAGTTGGCGTTTGAATAAATCCCATTAAACTTGCAGTTGCTCTTGCAGCTACAACTTCGGCATCTTCATATCCTGCCATTTGTCGCATACGCATGAGCGTTGATGCGAACCAAGGAACTGCTCTTGTTTGTTTTTCTGTTTCAGGAATGAACAAATGCAAGATTTCTGACGCTGGTATTTTGATGCGATTATTTGTTCGTTCCAAAGGAGCATCAACAAAAGTATAATCCCCAGGGTGCTTAGCATAGAAATAATAATTAACTGGGCGCCCCCATTTATCAATCTCTACTCCCATGCGAATTGCGTTTTTATCTTCAGAAATTCCGTTGTAGCTTTCGTCTAACATGTCAGCGTCAAGAACTTGCAACGCAAGAGGAACTCTTGAGTCACCGAACTTTTGCGTAACAAGCCGAACAATTGCCTCGCCAGACTCAACAACGTTTCCAATAACAACTTGCTGTATTTGAGTGAAACTTAGCTTTCCTGCTGTATTGCAGTTTTGCTTTTTTGACCATCGGGCAAATTCAGATTCTATTTTCTTATTTAATTTTTCATTTAGCTTGTCGCCGCGCTGTAATTTAATATGCGCTTGGAAGGTAAACCCGCGACCAACAACATTGTTTCTTATTTCTCTAACTGCGTTTTTTGCGTAATCGTTATTCCTAACGAGTTCACGAGTTCGGTTTCTTAAAGTAACTAGGCTAGAATTGATTTCCGAATCAAGGCTAGCCCCGCTTGTAATCCAATCAGAAACCAATCGACCATATTCCGCACCGGCAAAACTTCTTTTGCTTTTTACAGTTTTCTTTTTAAACGGATTCCACATTTTATTTAAACCTTATATAAAGGGAATCAGGACTTCCCTTGCCGTCAGCAATCTTTGAAGCTTTCTCTTCAGAAACTAAATCCATTTTTAATTTTGATTCCAATACGATGAGCTCGCCCATTCGCATTTTAGTTAAACTTCTATTTCCAATTGTATATTCTTGAACAGCTCCGCCTTGAATAATTGCACGCATTGCCGCCTGAACAGCATCCAAATCCTTTCGAATTTGCGAACGCCCATCAAAGCCATCTCCCGCGTTTGCTAGGTTTTTTAAAATTTTAATTTGCCCTGCGCCTAGAGTTACGCGCTCAGTGTTTTTTGTCGCGTATGCCTGCCAAAAGTAATCGCCCGCTGGCAAGGTGGCTGATTGAGCCGCAGTAATAGATGTAGACCAACTTGAACCGCTGGCGGTTGCTGTGAGCAAAAGTGTTTTTGCACCGGCTATCTTATAATAGAGTGTCCACTCATCGGAACTGATTTCATTTCCTAAGTTATCAATAGTAGGAGCATCAACCCATGTTTTAGAATCACCGCTTGTTAATTCGCTTGGTATCTTCATTTTTATTTAAACCCCGTCACAAAGTTCTTTCTTGGAATTGTTTTTATTAAAGTCTGCTTTGTTTGCGTATTTGTCGCTAAGTCAGTTAAAACGGGTTTATTCGTTTTATTATCTTTTAGTTTAGCCGAAAATTGATCAAAAATCGTCTTGCGATTGTAATACATATAAAGAAATTGAAGAGCCGCATAAGCATACACCGCACAGTCTAGTGCCTCGTTTCTTTCTCCTTTCTTCAACTGCCATTCCCTGACGGGGAATCCTTTATTGTGTTTTGTGACAAGTTTTTCACTTGTAAGCTGCATGAAAAACTCCGTATTAAGTTTTTCATGAAAATGAATATAACCAGCGCCAGGCTCGTTATGTTTAAGCCTTCCGTAAATTACTGACTTAATTGTGTCTGACCCAACAGGATAAACACGCGCACCGTTCGACAAGGTGCGGCCCTTAACGTTCAAATCAACAACGGTTGCTTTTCCAATTGGAGGCTTGCCCTTTTGAGACTGACCCTTGATAGCAATTACCTTTTTATTTTGGCGCTCTCGAGCGTATTGGTAAACTTCCATTGTGTTGTGTCCACCAGAGTCGATGGCTGTTGCCATTATTTTGATTTCGCCAAAAGTTTCATGCGGAATTGGTGTATCAATAATATTGTCTAACTGCTTCCAAATCTCAACGCCTGAAGGATCGCCATAAATTTCTTGATGGGAAATAACCCAGCATTCTTCATTTCGACCCCAACCATAAACAGAAACTGCAAGCCTGTTATCTTGAACGTCCACCCCACACGTTGCAATTATTACTCCGTTTGGTGCCTTCTCAAAACTCTCAACTCTTGCTTGCAAAACATCTACACCAACCTTTGCCGCGTATTCCTCTTCCCATGTTTCACCCAATATCGAGTTTACAAATTGTTTTAACTTAGGAGCATCGGCCCTCGACTTTAAAAACTCATCGGCAATATCGCTCCAAGATTTCCAAGGTGAATAAAGCGAACTTAAATGAAAACCAATTGTTCGCCCATCGCTCTCAGCAGTAGCTCGCCATTGGCCCTTAGATAACATTTCAATTTTATGAAGTTCGGAAATTCTAGCTTCACAATGCTCGCAGCTATAATAAGTAGTTTCAGGAAGATCATTTCCCTCATCGTCCTTATCCCATTTTATTTGCGGCCATCGAAGCCACTGAAAACTATTGCAATGAGGACAAGGCACATAAAAACGTCTTTGATCTGAGAGTAAATATTCATACTCAATTCGACATGAGTCCCTTATCCCAGGTGTAGACTCCAAATAGATTTTTCTATTTGGAAATGTTTGCGTTCTTTTTTCTGCAAGCTGAACCGGATCACCTTCACCCCCAACATCACTAGGATAAGCGGAAATTTCAGTGCAGTATAAATTTCTTATTGGCATCGAGCGAAGCCCAACTGCAGAGTTCGCACCAACCATCATGAGCATCCCGCCACGGAACTCTTTTACAAAAAGCGTATTGCCAGAATCTCTTGAACGCGCCGGCATAACTCGCTCACGCAATACAGCAGTATCATCAATCATCGGCTGAATTCGCTGCTTTGAAATCTTTTCTGATAAATCTTCAGTAGGTGAAACGCAAAGCGTAGGGCCGCCGCCATTCCAAATAATATAACCAAGCCAGTTGAAGCCGCATTCAGAACCCCCGATTTGAGAGCCCTTCATAAAAACAACTCGCTTTGTTGGATTGCTCGGACTTAAACAATCCATGATTTCTTTTAAATAAGGAGTTCTGTCCGTTCGCCACAAGCCAGCTTCCGCTGCAGCTTTTTTAGAAAGCACACGATATTGGTCGGCCCATTCAGAAACTAAAAGCTCCGGATCAGGTTCCAAGCCTTCTAAAAATGCATCTATTGCACATTTTTCTGGGTCCATTTTTATTATCAGCGCCTTGCTCTTAAGCGTTCAACTTCTAAGTGCAATTTTAAAAAGTCACAGATTTTATCCGCGCAGTTAACTGCAGCCTGTACAGTTGCAGGAGTACATTCTTTTTCAGTAACCTGATCCATATATTTTTCTAATTTTTGAACTACAGTTTTAGTGTTGAAAGACTCTCTATTTATTAAATTTTTATCTTCACTCATTTTACTTCCCTCAAGAACTTATCAATATTTACGTTCACTTGTTTTGTTTCATGAAGCCAAATTTGAAACTTGGCCATAGTTTTTGCAGCTTCTTTAATCCAATCAGGATTAGACGGCTTTTGATAATTTACAAAATCAACCCAAAGAACAATTTTTCTTGAGTGTTCTTTTCTTAAATAACTTAATTTATGGCTAGCGTTTCTTTGTTTCCAAAACTGAGTTTTAACAACTGGGCAGTTTGGCTTAATAAAGTGTTTTGCCGTATGCCAACTTAGACCATTTACATTTCCACCCCCGCTTCCAAACTTTTTCATCCATAAACTAACAATTGAACCCTTGTTTGCTCTTGGCCTATTAAAATGTCTGGCTTGGGCTTCTGGTGAAACGATGCCTGCCATTTGTGCAGCTTTTTTTATTTGTTCGTCAGTCCAACGTATTTGACGAGGGCTATAATATTTATACCTTTCAACTATTGATCTCAGTTTTACATTAGGAAATTTTTTTTGAGTTTTAACTTTTCCATGCATTTCGTAATATTCACAAACTTCTTTAATAAGTTTTGGATTTATATTGTATTTACGACTTCCGTTTTTCCAAGCAAAACTTACGTCTGGCATAGAACGCTTAAGATTAGACAAGCTAACACCAACACGTTTAGCAATTTCTTCTCTTTTATATTCGCCTCTCAAAGACATTGCTAATTGCTTTTGAGATTCGGTCATTGTTCCTTTTGGTTTATGAAGAAATTTCAATCGGCATGAATTACAATATTTAGTATTTGAATGAACAGTTCTCTTTTCACTTCCACATTCAATACAATTATTTCTTTTCAAAAGTTGCCTCCCAGTGCTGACTTCCAAAAGTTACACCGTCTTTTGCTACTAAAGCTAACCAAGCAAGTCCTTCTGCTAGGCAATTAAAAGCATCTGCAGTTCGGCCGCTTTTTTTACTTTTAAATAAAATAATGTCGCCTTCTGTTCCAATTTTTGTAGATAAGTACGCTCTTCTTTTTTCAAAATCTCTATAAGTTTTGTGTTTTAATTTTTCTATCCACAACGGAACTGCAATTTCTAAAAACAATTCGAGTCTGTTATCTTTATTCATTTTCAATTCCAAGCCTCTTCATTTTTTCGATGAGAGTTGTACGGTTTAATCCTAAAAAAATTGCTGCTTCAGTTTTATTTTTGGTGTGCTCCAAAGCTTGCTGGATTAAAAATTTATCAAAACTATCTCGAAGTAAATTAAAATCAATGATACTGGAAACCTGCTTTGCCTGCTTTGCCTGCTTTGCCTGCTTTGCCTGCTTTGCCTGCTTTGCCTGCTTTGC
>ERZ869925.286-NODE-286-length-38076-cov-10.032982_pt1 | contig 38076 bp, 59 predicted proteins | sample MGYA00579311_ERZ869925 | MGnify/ENA primary metagenome ERZ869925 (study PRJEB32216, sample SAMN09231817) | wastewater metagenome | place: USA: Maryland | collected 2016-07-30 | study: EMG produced TPA metagenomics assembly of the PRJNA472060 data set (Reclaimed...
CGCAAGATCGTTCGTAAGATTTGCGCCGGGCGTCCTGCGAAAACGGATTACAGCAGGCCGGACCCGGCAACCGGCCATGTCTATTACGCACGCGGTCTTTCACAGCTTACCTGGGCCGATAATTACAAGAGGCTTGGCCAGAAAATCGGCGTCAGGCTGTATGAAAACCCTGACCTGGCGCTGGAGCCGGACATCTCCGCCCGCGTGCTGGTGGTGGGGATGCTGGCCGGGATGTTTACCGGCAAGGGCCTGGATGATTATTTTAATGATACCGCCGATGACCCGGTAGAAGCGCGCCGGATAATCAACGGCACCGACAAGGCCCAGCTTATATCTACCTATCATGAGCAATTCCTAGGGGCGCTGAAAGCCGCCGATACCAGCACACCCCAGCCGCAGGACGTAACGAAAGCCGATGCGGAGCCGGACGGGAAACCGCTTGCGCAGGACCCGTTGACCATCGGCACCATGACCAGCGCAGCCGGGGGAATTGGGGCTTCGTTAATCGCCGCGGTGAATAATCCGTGGGCGCTTGTGGCCGTGCTGGTGATTGCCGTGGGCGTGGGGCTGTTCCTCACTGGGCGCTTGCAGATTCGCAGGCAGGCGGGCGCATGATGTGGCTCCGGTTATTGCCCTTCGGGGGCGCGGCGCTTATCGGCGCGTTCCTTGCATGGCAAGCAGCAGGGCTTTGGCACCGAGCGGAGATTTCCAGCCTGGAAGCGAAGCACCGCGGCGAACTCGCCGGGGCCATTGACCATGAGCGCGAGGTGTGCCGGGAAAATCAGAACATCACCAAGGAGATTGCCAATGATTTATCCAAAAAGCTTAGCGCTGCTGACGCTCGCCACGCTGACGCTGTCCACCGCTTGCTCGCCCACGAGAAGCGAAAGCAATTGCAGCCTGCCAATGCCGCCAACCGAAGCGATGCAGCCCCCGGTGCAGACGGATTTTCTGGGGCCGATTCAGCGGCTGCTCTGGCCGTCGTCAACGGCGCTCGAAACGCTGAACGCCAAACCGAGCAGCTAATCGCCTTGCAGGAGTTTATCCGCAAGACGTGGGCGGCGCGGGGAAATGATTAGAAGTTTTTCGATCATGGCCTCCACCATGTCCTCTGGTGCATTAAGAACAATACCCTTTTCCGGTGAGCGGATTTGCCACATCCAATTTTGGGTGTCGAATTGCAGCACCCACCCACGGGTGACCAGAGCAATTAATTCATGAGCCGATACTACTGTGCCATCAATCGTCAGATCGGTGGTCATGTGGCATATTCCTTCTTGATTTTCTGAATCAGAGCTACGAGTTGCTTGCGGCTCACGCCAAACACCGTTTGCACCATGCCATCACGAAAAACACTGTTCAGAATCACGCAACGTCCGAAAGGAGTCAGTATCTTCTCGCCCTGGGGCGGCTTCGAGCGCCGGATGACGAGGGAAGCTGCAAGGTTGTCGGATAGCCCGTACTCCTTCGCATTCCTGTCATGCCGTTCAAGCAGCATTTCAAGCTCTTCCAGCGTCATGATGATTGATCTCCTGGTTTGTTGCTGTAGTTCCACGGCCACCACCTACCCCGTCGCTCGCCCTGCAATCTTCCGCTGGTGAGCATACACCAGTTGTAGGGCCGGTACAGCGCGCCGCCGATGGGATCGTACATTACGCGGGATATGGCGTCTCCCAGCAGGTAGAGGAGCCAGGCGGCGATAAATCTCATGACGATTCGCCTTCTGTTCTGTCGGCATCCGATAGGTCAACCTTCGACTCGGCCCATCGCACGATATCCCTTGGCATCATGTCCCGGTAATTGAGGATGACGCCGAGGGCGGTATTCATGACCGTGCGAAGATCACTCTCGGATTCCCGCTCCTTTTCAGCATACGCCTGATACTCCCGAACCAGGTCAATAGCGGATGATTTGAGCATGTCGGGAGAGTCGCCGTTCCAGGCCTCGATCCGATCAATTAGCGTGTCCACGTCCGGAATGGGTGAGGTGGAATTGTTTTTCACGCCTTGGAACTGTTTTTCATACAAATGCTGCCAAGCCAACCAAGCGGTCTGAGTGTTCCAGCTTGAATACCTCTTATCCGGCCCGTAGGTGTCGAGGTTTAATCCGCACTTGTCGACGAAAAACGCCTCAAACGCTTCTTTGCAATCGTCCGGCTGTGCGGCTTCCTGCGCGGGAATAGTTCCTTCTTGGTACTGACGAATTATCGCAACCAATTTCCGAATGTCGCTTCCGACGATATGGTAGTGCCAGTTATCTTGCCTAGCAGTTCTCTCGATCTGTTGCAGCCACTCCACTTTGTATGGCAACCCGACCGGCTGATGACTGGCCGTGTCCCGTTTTTCTTCATCATTTGATGCAGGATTTTGGGACATCTCTACCGGTATCTCACTCCAAGCGTTCGGCAAATCAACTACACCCGGCACATCAGCTTCGTGAAGGCGTGCGGGGATGGCCTGTGCTGGAGATTCAGTTGAAGCGAGATGGTTACAGTCTGTAACCGACTGCTGCTCCGGCTGACTGTTCAGTAAGCTCACCAGCCCTTCGGCCTCTTCCCTGCTCTGGACGTGGAAGCAATGGCCCCAGCGATTCTCTCCCACAGGTCGAACCGCCCACATGCCAAAGTAGGCTTCATCGCAGAAGCATTCCCACTGTTCTCTAACGGGCATCGGTTTGCTGGCGTCGGCAAAGTGATCGGGAGTGTAGGTCGGTTGCTCGGCCTGGTGCTGGCGCACGATGGCGATCACGCGATTGAACCACCTCCGCCTGCCGCTGTGCCGCGTAGTAGTCGAGAGTTTCATCTCCTCCAGCTGTTGGATCAGCGAATCGTTTGAGTTGGTCATAATTCCCCCGTGTCTGCGAAGCGTTGAAGATATGGCAGCAAGGCCCTCACCTGATCCTGTGTGAGATGCATACGGCTGAAGCCCTCGACCCCTTCCGGTAGCTTGTAATCTTGCCACCCTCTGCCTTTAACCAGGAATTTCACTTGAGGATCATTCATGCCAAGCCATATTTTCTCCCCCTCGGCAGAGGATGACTTTTGCAAGGAGCATTCACAGCCGTAATCATCGGTGAAGTCGATGCGCGCAAAGCCGCGTTCAGTGGGCACAACAATCAATCCTTTAGACATGCCCTCTCCTCCTCGCACTCTGCGAGTTTCAACATTTTTCCCCATTCCAGAATGCCAAGCACTTGGTAGCCATCGAGGTCCTCGCTATGAGAAAGAGAGCCATCGTCACCATCGACACAAACGAGAACGTATCGCATCCCGGCGGGGGCTTGCGCACGCACCTTTCGGCGAAATTCAAGAACGTCTGCCATCTTCACTCTCCTCTGAATCCTTCACTCATGGCCTGATACCTCCGTATCGAATCTGTAGCACCGCCGCGAGCCGAGGGGGAAGCCCTCCACCTTAACCAGCAACCCGAGCGATTTCGCCACACAGTTCAGCACGGCGAGACGCCAGCAGGTGATTCCCCCCGTGTAGGGCTGCGGAATGTTGGTGTGCATTACGCGCCTCCCACCAGGTTCATTGAGTGCATCTTGATGGCCATTCGCTTGGCTTCATCAAAGATTTCGGCAATCTCGTTAATGGTGAGGCTCCGATCTTCAGGCGGCTGAATATCGACCCGGCAGCCCAGGACGATGAAGCTGATGCCCTTTGATTCCATCTCTCGTTGCATTTCAATTACCTCGCTCATGTTTCCCCCTTGGTTAAACCGTCTTTGAGATCATTGCTGGTCATATTTTCCCTTTCTCCGTAATGCGAAACAAGGTGCCGGTGCGGGGCGAGAAGATATAGCCATTTTCCCCCCTCTTTTGAAGGAACCCGCGCTTCGCCAGCGATTGAAGCGTGTCCAGGCGAGCGCCAAGGTCGTAGGCGCACCTCCACTCGTTGTCGAGGAATAGGTTGAGCGCCTTCTGCTGTGCTGCTGACAAAGTGGTTTCGTCTGTCGGTTCAAATGTCATGCGCGTTCCCTCCGCTGTTTTTGATAGTGCCTCGCGCACATCCCCTTCGCGAGCGAAAGATCCTTGCAATCTTGTTCCGAGCACATCTGCTTCGCCTTCCGCCTGCCGTCGCCCTTCATCTTCTTCGCTTGCGCGTAGAGATGGGCCAACAATGCCCGGTTCTTATCCATATCCGCCTTTGTGGTCGGCATGAGATTTCGGGCTATGTCGATCTTGATTTTCACCCTTTCAGAAATGAAACATCCCTCGCCATGCATCCATCTTTCTAAATCCTCGATAATGGCCCAAAGCATCGCTTTCTCTTCTTCCGTCTTAATCAGCTTTCCAACCGCTGGCGGTATTCCGCGCTCACCAGATTCCCAACTCGCTACGGTGCGCCAGCTGTATCCACCAAGCCGCATTCCCATTTCCTCCTGCGTGAGGCCCAAATCTTCGCGGATTTTACTGAACTGCTCCGGTGTCATATTCTCGCTCCTGATATGCGGGGTACTTGATTGCACCTCATGGGATTGAGTATGCACATTGTGCATGTTCACGCAAGCAGTATTTTGCACATCGTGCATATATCGGATTGCTTCTTGAGATGGTCGTTCATTTCTCACGTGAATACTCCCTGTAAAGAAGCAGCAACATGAACAAGAATAGCCCGACATCAGCCAGGGCCACTAAGAAAAGGCAGAGCAACTCCCAAACCGGCATCCGTAGGAACGCTTCCATCACGCATCTCCTTTCATGATCTTGAAGCCATGTCGCGGGAGGCTGCTGACGTGCGGTCTGTCCCACGAGCACACATCGCCGATGTTTGAGAAGTAGAAAGCCTTCGGTGCTTCCCCACTGGTGTTCGTGATGGTCATACTGAAATCTCCGATACAAAACGGTTGCCGTCATTTATCAGTCGAACAAATGCCTTTGCGGCCTCATGACTTGAAAAGCTGGCTACGGGTTGGAAAGAAGCGCAATACTGATTGCCCTCGACTATAACCAATGAAGGACGCTTACGCCCATCAAGATACATAATGCGAGCTTCCGCGAAAGGTTGATGATCTATCAGGCTATTGGTCATGTGCGCCTCCGAACGCCTGTCTCTTCAAAGGTGATGCCTATTTCTTGCAATTGCCTCCACGCTTTGCTCATGGCCATGTCAGCATTCCAAGCCTGTTGTTGCAGGTCGCGGAATGCCTTCTCAAGTGAAACCTCGCAATCTCTGCCGTGGCTGTCGTTCGCAATGGAGTCCGCCTCGGCGCGTTCGTACAGCCCCGCACAGGCAAGGTTCGTGGCGTACCCTTGCGAGTTCGCACGCCACCATGCATTGTGCTCTTTGCTCCAAATCAAAACTTTCATAACCCTCCTGAACCCTTTGATCTTTCTACTTCCTGTACTCTTCCGGTATTGATGCAATCGCATCCCTTGCCTTGCGGCCTATCCAATCCATGTCTGATGCCATTTCCGGGTATTGATGTGTCAACTCCCAGTTTGCCCCACCACCCATTGCGTGATGGAGGCATTCGCGCAGAACGTCCACCAGCATCGGTATATATTTGGCGTCACTCGCGGCGATGGCCTCTCTGGCGGGGTCAAGGTGTGCCTTGATATAGCCGCCGTTCGGATCAGGATTCAGTGCGCAAGCCACTGCTATTGTTTGTCTATCTGGCATTCTCCATCTCCTTTTCGTGTTATCGGCGGCAGGTGGAACACGTTCTCGCGCCACCATTTCCCGTGCTCCTCTGCGGTTTTCATGGCGATGTCATGTGGGAGCATCGCCGTTATCAACATGAATGCGCCGATCCATAGCAAGAAGGCTCCGATGCTGATGAGAATTACCGCCTTAATAAATATCATAATCACCCTTGCTTCTTGCCTCGTTCATCACCTTGACGCCAGACCTGCAATCATGGCATCTACGGCATCGCTTGAACCACCCGAAGGCATCCACGTCGATGTCGTAACCATACACCCACGCATGGAATCCTAGCTTGCACAGGAACTTCTTCATCCCCTGTACTCCTCCGGCAGCGATCTAAGCACTTCCCTCGCCTCATCGGAGGCGGGCCATAGGCTTGCGTCTGATGTGTCCATAGCAGCGATGCGTTTCAACGCCTCCACCAGAGCTGGGACAAGCCTTGCATCGCTAGCGGCTATCGCGGCCTTGGCCTGAGCTTCTTTCAAGCTCCTCGCCCCTTTTGCGGCGTCCTGCAACCATTCTTCTCCAGCCCGGCGAATAGCCGTAACTACTGCTTCCGTCTGGCGGTCGGTCATAGTTCCTCCTTGAGGGCAGAATCCCTCGTCCATTTAAGCTGGCTAATCATTGCGTCGTGGAACTGCGCTCTCGCCCATTCCTTGCACCAGCCTGATGTGAAACCGTCGAACAGCCGGATGCCGTAGACATGCTTCCAAATATGATTGGCCGCATCCGCTGCGTGACGAGAATTACAAGGATTTTCGAGGCCAAACCTGATCGCGGACACGCAAGACGACAGCATGCCGATCAGGTGATCGCAGGGGTAGGCATCATCCGGCGCAACCTGCTGGACGAGCCGGTGGATACTTTCCGCTCGTTTTATCAGGAGGGCCGGTTTGGCGGTGGTGAGCATATACTCTACGCGCTTCAGCACCTTCCCGCTGTCTGCCGATGGCCCACCGTCAACTAATACCCCTGCAAGCTGCTCCCTGATGTGCCGCATCTGGGCAACGTGGCCTACCAACACCTTCACGAAGGCGACAAGCATTTCTGGCGATTCCAGCCTCTTATCGAAGCGGAAGCCGATCTCCTTGCAGAGAATTTCAATCGGACCTTTGTTGTCGCTCATAACCCTCCTGGTCAATTACTCGGGTTCTCAAAACGGGATGTGATCGCTGCAATGCACTTCATCCACGCGAACATCATCCTTCGCTACGCTTGCAACTGCACACAGGACGACAAACTCATTCCCAGGATGCAGGCGCGCCAGGCGGATGGCCTCCCGTTTGGCCGCTTGGTAATCATCGTGTTTGTAGGCGGTGTAGTTCGTCTGCGGGTTTAGTACCATGTAGTACTGCTGCATGATTTTCTCCTGTGTTGATCTGTTAATAGTGAAGGCTGCGGTCTGCTCCGGCAGGGCCGACCCGCCAAGAGAGTTTTCGGCAACCCTGTGCTTTGGGATTCCCCTCGCACCACGCCACAGCCTTCACCATTAGCAGTTTCATACCGCCCCGCCTTCCGTGGCCTTGGCGATGGCAGCCTTCGCCTGTATCCATCGCTCGTTTGTTTCTCGATTCCGCACTACGCCAGCGTCTTGCAGCCGTTGACTCTGCTCTACAATCGCTATTAGGGCCTCCAGCAAATCCGGTGCGGCGGCAATCAGGCGGGCGTCAGCGATTGTGCGAACCAGCGGCAATGTAGCAATAACTGTCATTCGCTCAGTTTCGTAAACCTCGTGACCTATGGGATCGCACTCCCAAGGCCCCGGCGTGTGTTTTGCTTCCTGCATTTCCCATCCCTCCTGAAACGTTAATAGGATCACCCGCGCACGTCTTTCACCAGCTGGTGAATAGCGATTGCTTTTGGTGCGGCGAGGTCAGGCACGTTGCATCCGATGAACAGGAGTCCTACGAAGAACATCGCAGCCTTGATTCCGAGAGCTACCGGCACCTCAAAGACATGCTCCGATGGCTTCCAACGTAGTGCAATCCCGCACAGGAATATGCCTACCGCAATCCAGATAATCGATGCCACAGCAAACCAAACCGTGTATTCTGACACAACCGCCGATCCCGATGATCCGAGGATTTCAGCAACCCGGTTAATTGTTTCTACTTCAGTCATTTGCTTTCTCCTTGAAAGTGGTTGTAACCTTTATCCTTTGGCCTTTAGGCATGAAATTGCTGCATCCATGCCAGACAAGTAAATCGCCGCCAGCGTCATGGCGAATGGCGCGCCGCAGTTGCTCATTTTGGCGAACACCTCAAGCGCCTGCCGCTCAACCACCTCAACCTGCTCTGGGCTAAGGGGCATTCGCCCCATCCCCCCCGGCGTGCGAATCCGTAGGGAGTCCCGCACCGAGTAGTGCATTGGGGAGATGGCGGCGGTCATCCGACAATTTCCCTGATCTTGTTCAGCCGCATCACGGCCTCACCCTGCACTTTATTTTCGTCCACATAGAACCCTCCGTAGCCTTCTGGCTTCCCGGCCCTCGTCTCGCCAGGATAGAAGAATCGCGGGTTGCCAGAATTGGCGTGGATGCCGAAGTCGTAATGGCCCTCATGCTTCGCTAGCCGCAACACGGCGGCGGCGATCTGCATGAACTGCGGCATCGTCAGGCCACCCGCTCTGCTCGGCTCAAAGTTGACCTGCGCGGGGAAGTCGCAATCCTCGTCTCCAAGCTCAATGTCTACGTTGTCAGGCCACTGGAATAGCCCGCACTCCTGCACCGCCGCCCGCATCCGGTCGATGCTGGCGCGGATGTACATGCAAAAGTAATCCGCTTTGTGATATGAATGACTCATAATATCCTTTCTCGTTGTTAACCTTGGTGCTTGGATTCTTTCTTGTGTCACTTCGTCTCGATGATGCCGCTCTTTTCGTACTTCTCAATTTTCTGCCAGTGCGTGTCATCGAGTTTCACCAGGCAGCCGAGCTTCTCATCGAAGCGACTCTCAGCGTTGTACTTCGCTGCCTGTTTGGTACAAATTTCCACTTTCTTCTCCTCAGGCAACATTTCGTACCAGCCCCATAACATTAGAAGCAGTGCCAGCAGTACCAGGCCGACCGGCCAGGGCAGCAGAAATCCTATCCCAATGTCATCACTGTTAAACATTTCACTTCTCCGTTAACCATGCTCAATCGCGTTTCTGTTCTTCCTACTTCAGTACCGCACATCCGGCTTCGTCAGCGCTTCAAACTGACGCCGCCTCAGTCGATTTTCCCCTTAAGCTTTGTCTGCTTTTTGATTTGCTCCATAATCTTGTCGCGTTCATAGGGTGAAATGGACTCCTTCAACCGCTCAATCTGCTCGGAGGTGGCATAGCCCCAGACGGATGCCACGGAATACGTTTCTTGCCCTCTAAACTCCTCATGCAATCCTCCAGCCTTTTGGAACTCTTCTTGCTTGGCTTCACTTCCCCTGAAAGCCACTTGCGCAGCTGACCTCCGGCAAAATCATAGGCACGCTCAACACCTGCTGGGGTTAAAATACTATCCTCAACAATCTGCCCGTAGGCGATAATCTCATCGCGGGTCATTAAAATGGTATCTCATCATCTAGGGAAGCCGGGGTGGAAGATGACGTGGCTTGACCATCGCGTTTAATATAGTCATCAACCTTATTGCTTCGCGTTTCCAGGCCATCTTTATTCGTGTACGGAGCACCGATAACGAGCTTTAACTTGCCGGTTTTCCCAACCAAAGTCGGGGCGACTTCTGCCGAAATAATGCCCGCCTGGTATTCTTTCAGCATTCCAACGGCGTCATGGAAATGTTTCCACTGCTTTGGCATCGCGGGCAGAATCCATGTGCGCACCGAACGCGGATAGCCGGTGGAATCAAAAACATTAAGGTTCAGTTCATACATTTCATTGCCTTTTCCACTGGTTTTATGGGTGGCAACCATCACCTCAAAATCATAAATCCCCTCTTCCATCAGTCCGGAGGCCAATACTTCTTCTTCGGTTAGCGGCTTAAAAGTTCCCATGATTTATTCCTTTTCGTTTGGTTGAATTTTAGCTTTCAAATGTGCAATTATGTTTTCTACTTTTTCCTTTTCGATTTCGGATAAATTATTAATGTTGTCCGCAATCCACTTGTCCTGCGTTGAATCGGTAAGCTTGATGTTGTTCAACAGTGACTTCACCCCTTCAATCTGCTCAGGGGTGGCCAGCACCACCGGCTTCGCTTCGCGCTCCATGATGTCTTTGCCATAGCGCTTAGCAAATTCATCATAAGACCAATCGAAACTGGAGCCATCGGGAAATCCAAGCAGGCGAGTTTTGCGCACGAAAGCCTTGCGAGTGTCACCCATCTTGATGATCTGAAGCAAAAGGTGCAGCTCATGCCCCAGCTTGTCGGCGGCGTCCGGCACCGTGCCAATCTGTTCGCCTTTGGCCCACTCTGCTTTTTCGTGAGTGACAAGGATGACGTTCATGTCCACCTTGTCAATCCAGTACAGCAGACGCGCAGACAGGCGCATGGCTGGCTTTTTGCTTGCGCCGAAAGCATCCTTTTCCCCCAGGCGCTCTTGTTCCTTGGTGATTTCCGCGTTGAAAATCTTGGAAAGACTATCAATCACCAGGGTTTTATATCCGTGTTTTTCGGTTGCCAGGGCTTTGACCTGCTCAATAATATTCTCAAAATCCTGCGAACCCTGTTCAATACCCAGATACATGCCGCCGGATTTTTCCAGCTTGGCAATGTAGTGCGGCAAGTCGGCGCCGCCCTCGGTATCTATGAAATAAGTCGCCGGAAAATCAAGCAAGCCCCAGGTTTTACCCACCCCAAACTTTCCCATCACCGCGATTTTTGGCTTGGAGGGCTTGGTTTCTTTCGGCTTCACGGCTTTTAATTTGCTTTTAGTCGTCATTGGTTTCTCCTCAAAACACAGGTAAATTCATAATCACCACCACCAGCGCCAGCAATCCGCCGCCGCCCATCCAATCACTCATGTTGGATTTCACGCCCTCACAAATCGCCCGCACGTATACCGCAATGGCGAACCACGTAAAGGCGATGAGGATGATTGCGCCAATGGCGGCTGATAAAACGGCGCTCATGGCTGCATCCTCAGCACGATTTCCGGCAGTGAAGGCCGGCGCGGCTCCGTGCTAAGCGCCGCGAAATAGCTGGCGCACCCAACAGCCAGTAATAGCCCTAACATGACGCCAAGCCATGTGGCGCTGAATCCTTCGCTTTTAATCTCATACCGTCCGGTTTTCATAAATCCCCCTTTGAACAAAATTCCATGCCCATCCGGTTTTCACCCAAAGTCACTATATCTTGTTTCATAAAATCCCCCATTGTTCTGCCATTGCGTCAGCAATTCCTTTGTAAGTAATGCTGCGTAGTTTGCTCCTGTCTTTTGACGGGGGCATTTTATATATCCTAGCTTCGCGTCCCTCCACAATGGCCGTAGAGCGTAGGGGCGGCAGGTTAAACAGCCAGAGGCAGGTTGCCTTCGTTTCCCCATGCCCAAACTGCCACGGCTGAATTATCTGGCTGTATTTACCAATGCGCTCCCTAGCGTATTTATGCGGAATAGGATTTTCCATGCAGACACGATGTATTGAGCAGTTCTTCAAAGCATTGAAAAATATACATGCTTTCTCCATTTCTTCCCATCTTTTCTTGCCTGATACCGCAGCGCGTTTACCGTTAACCGATGTTACATGCTCATGGAGATGGCGCACACCGGCGTTAGTCAGATAGGTGCATGGCGGGTGTGCTATTAGCAAATCCCATTCATACGCCTGTAAGGAAAACGGCCCATGCAGAACATCGCATTGATAGTGATGTTCGCTGCCGTCATCTGCTGGCAATAAATCGCATGACCAAGCATCGTGACCGCGCTCTCTGAAAGCGCGGCGTACAACACCGGAAAATTCGCAAGCTATAAGCACCTTCATATCAACCCCTAGTCTCTGTGTGCGTTAACCGGATAGGCATGCAAAATTCAATCACCTGACACGATCCGCCGCAGCTGACCGCCACATAGCTACGCGCCCGCACCACCTGCTCATGCGCCTCTTCACTGGCCGCGACATCATCAAGCGGCGGCAAATCATGCTGCTCATGAAAAGCGCGGGTGATGTCTTTTAAGACGTTTTCAATGTTCATATTACTCTCCCGCCCTATCCATTTCACGCAGGTCACTTTCGGACATCATGCGCGCACGGCTATATCCCAGGGGGCGCTCGCATTCCTCGACTGTCTTGCTCTCACCGCCGGGTAGCTCAGCCAGTTTATTTGAATGGTAAAGAATCTTCCAATCCATAAAATTCCCCTTTCGCTTGTTGACAGGATACACCCTATCATGCTAGATATTTCTATGTCAATGGATTATTTTGGATTAATTAGGATGAGTATCATGAACAGCAAAGAACCCATAAAACAAAGTGATATCAAGCACAAAGGAGCTTTCCATGTGCGGATTCCCAAAGATGTTACCGCAAAACTTCTTGCGGAAGCGGCTTCCGAGTTCCGATCCGCGCCGGTACAAATCAGCAAGATTGTTTGTGATTATTTTGAGCGCCAGAAAAACAGGAAATAATCCGCCATGCGTTGTTACGCCGAGCAGCAGCTGCATATTTCAATTGCCTCATGGCTGAGGGGTGTGCGGATTGTCGGCAACAAGGAATATCCGGCACCGATTCCCTTTCCTGGGTTGATTTTCACCCATCCCGCCAACCAGGGCCGCACCCCGCGTGAGGGTCACAAGCTTAAGCAAATGGGCGTGCGCGCCGGGGCCTATGATTTTCTGCTATGGTGGGATGCGGGCTTTGGTGCGATTGAACTTAAAACCCCGGGCGGCAGCTTATCCCCGGCGCAAAATCGCTTCGGTAGCGAAATGATGGCTATCGGCGGGCGCGTAGCAACTTGCGATAACGCCGATCAATTCCGCGACACCCTCATCCGCTGGGGGCTTGAGTGCAAAAACATGACGATTCCACCGGCCAGGATAGGGCTGGAAGAAAAAAAACGACTCGCGCTTGAACTATTCAAACCTTAATCACCATTACCTGGGGGAATTATGAAAGACATCGACATCGCCGCGCTGCTGGCGATTGTAAACTTTCCAGCCATTGAAACAATCCATAATGACATTGAGGCGCTGAACGCCGAATTAAATTCCAATCTCTCCACCTCCAAGCGCAATTACCCCGCCAACCTCATCCGCCGCGATATCGCGCGCCTGCAAGCCGATGTGCATATTCTGGCGGAGGAAATGCTCCGCATCAACACAGCGCTGGAGATTACCCGCGAAAGCCTGCACGCGATTTTTTCTCATCTTCAGAAGGCGGGAAAAGATATCTCGCGGTCTGCCTGAGAAATGTCACAGCTTAAAAAATCATCGTCATCCGATGACCTGACCGTGGCCTTGGGGTATGCAGAGCCAGAGCGTTACGAAGCGCTCCAGTTTCCCCACCGCGAATCCGGCAAGTCCGCCACCCCGCTTGCCACCCTGGACAATCTGCGCTCCCTGCTGAATTTTTATAAGATCGTTGTGCGCTACAATGTCATCTCCAAGCGCATCTCTTTCATGATTCCCGGCGAGGAATTTAGCAGTGAAAATTACGAAGAAGCCGCCTTCGCCTGCATCTATTCCATGATGAAAGAAAACCGCCTCCCCACCCATAATTATCAGCCCTACCTCATGCGCATCGCGGATGAAAATCAATACAACCCCGTCATGGATTTCATCCGCTCCCGCCCCTGGGATGGCATTAGCCGCTTGCAGAATTTATACGACACCATCGAATCCCCGGAGGTGGAGGCAAAAGAGCTGCTGATACGCCGCTGGCTTATCACCGCCGTGTGCATGGCTAAGGGCGAAGGCGTGGACAGCGCAGGCTGCCTGGTGCTCCAGGGGCCGCAAGACCTGGGTAAAACCTGGTGGGCCAGAAAACTGTTCCCCGAATCCGTGCGGCGGGATTTCATCCGAACCGACGCCATGGTGGACCCGAAGGACAAGGACAGCGTGAGCCAGTGCATTAGTTACTGGATTGTTGAACTCGGTGAAATCGGCGCTACCTTCCGCAAATCCGATATTGACGCCCTGAAAGCCTTTATCACGCGCGATCATGATACCATGCGCCGGCCCTATGGCATCGGGGATAAACGCTATCCACGCCGCACCGCATTCGTCGCCAGCGTGGACCAAACCATCTATCTGCATGACACCGCCGGTAATCGCCGCTTCTGGACCATCCCCTGCGTTTCCATCAATAGCTATCACACGATTGACATGCAGCAGGTGTGGGCCGAGGTGCTGGCAATCGTGGATGCAGGTGAGGATTGGCGGATGCGGCCCGATGAAAAAGAACACGTACGCCGCATCAATTCTCAGCATATGCAGATCGAGCCGATCATGGACATGATTCGAGAGCGCTATGATTTAGAATCATTAACGATTGGAGAATGGAAATCCGCGACGCAAATTGCCGATTCAATCGGCTTAAAAAATATTACGCAGCGTGAAACGAGAATAATTGCATCATTTTTGCAACATATTGGTGTGGAAAATCGGACAAGTAAGGGGTACCGGCAGTATAAGGTGACCACTCGCCACCACCTCAACACCACGTTAGATTATTGATTTATAATATTAAAGTGCGAAAGTGGTGGCGAGTGGTGGCGAGTTTCCTTATAGACAATCAGAAAAATATCACTACATGAGAAAACTCGACTACTCGCCACCATTTAAGTATATAATATATTAGTTATAATAACTTAGTTATGGTGGCGAGTGGTAGTCGAGTGGTAGTCGAGTGGTAGTCGAGTGGTAAAATCGGCCTGATTTACAAAAATTATATATTATGTTTTTTGCTGGTATTTGTTAATTTATGGAAAACAAGAGGAGAAACCTGTCATGACGGACGACGCGGACTACAAAAATATCCTTGATCCAGCGTTTAATTATAAGCCAAAGCAGGTAAAGGTGCGGGAAGCTCCTCCCGCTGCTCCAGCGGCTTCTCTGAGGCTTCCAGATATGGTTGGCGCTATGGCCGACAACATCCCAGCGCTGCGGGAGGAGGCATTGCGGATTATCCGCTCAACGATGCACGACCCGGACGCCGAAAGCACCCAGCTGCAAGCGGCTAAGGAAATGCTGCGCATTGCGGCAGAGATGAAGCCGGATGAGGAAATCGCCAACGTTCTTCAAATTCTGCCAACCCGCGTGTTTTGCGATGAGTGCAAGGGACGCATTGTTAAGTTTGACGAATAGCTGCGCCCAAGGTAGGGTTGATATTATTTTGTATGGGGGAAGTGCATGAAATACATGATTCTGGGTGGCGGCGGTGTGTTTGGAAATCTCTGCGCACGGCATCTGCTAAGCAAGGGTCATGAGGTCATCGCCATTGGAAGAAGCCCGCTCAAGCCGCACTTTCACCTGGGAGTCGGCAAAAGCAACCCCGCTTACGAGTATCATCAGATTCACATCGCGCAGGAAACCGCTGAACTGCTGCGCATGATGGATGACCGCAGGCCGGATTACGTGGTGAACTTCGCCGCGCTGGCATATGCCAACTCATGGGATAACCCGGCGCCGTACTATCGCACGAACACGCTGGCGGTGGTGGACATCGTGCAATGGTTGAGCGGGCGCTCGTGGCTGCGCAAGTTCATCCAGATAGGCTCCAGCGAAGTCTATGGCAGCACGCCAGCGCCTGCCGCCGAGGATGCGCCGCTCAATCCTTCCAGCCCTTATGCCGTGAGCAAGCTAGCTGCTGACCTGCACCTGCTGACCATGCGCGATTATCTTCCGCTCTGCGTGCTGCGCCCATCCAACTGCTACGGCGAGGGCCAGTATGCTTATCGGATTATCCCCAAAACAATCCTGTACCTGCTGAGCGGCATGACCTTCCCGCTGGAGGGCGGTGGCGTGGCGGAGAAATCATTTATGCACGCTGACGACCTGGCTACGGCGATTGAAGTGGTGGCGGAAAAGGGTGATGCACCGCTTTACAACGTGGGTGTGGATACGCCTATCTCCATGCGCGCGCTGGTGGAGGAAATCTGCAAGCAGATGCGCAAGCCGTTTTCCGAGCATGTTTACGCCGTGCCGGGAAGGCAGACAGAGGATAGCCGCTATTGGATTGACAGCAGCCGCATCAAGGCGCTGGGCTGGCTGCCTGGCGTGGGTATGGAGGAGGGTATTGCCCGCATGATTGCCTGGTGCACGCAGCACAAAGATGCGTTATCGCAGGAAGCCACGAAATTCACACTGAGAGCTTGAAGTCATGTACCCTGATGAAGATATCTACCGCGAAATCATGCACGACATTGGCAAATACACCGGGAAGGAGGATTGCCACTCGCCTCGTTTCGAGGAGTATCCCTATCCCCAGCGCCTGTCCCGCTTGTCGGAATTACTCTGGGGCCATACGCTGAGGGAGTGCGGGGATTACAAGAAATATCTGCGCCTCCAAACACAGCTGTTTGAGATGAACCCGCAGAGCAAGCGGCAGAAGGATGTGATTCTTCACAGCATCATCAACTGGATGGATGGCGAGCTGGAGAGCATGGCTCCGGCGCCGATGTGGGAAAACCCTGTGGTTCTCTTCATGCTGTGCTTTGGCGAGGATTTCTTGCAACGGGTGTTGCTTACCAACTTCCAATCCTTGATGGCGCCGGGGAATCTGCCTGCGCTATGCAAAGAGAAAAACCCGATCATGTATCTCATCACCGATGCTGCCACACGCGATGGCATTGAGGCTGCGCCGATTGTTCAGCAGATGAAGGCGTTGGGTGTGGTATTCCAATATGCAATCATCCCTGATTCCTTGATTAGCGAGCTTTATGCTGATGTAACCTATACGCTGCTTGGCGCCGGGGCCACCGTGGCGCTGCATTACGCGCGCAAGATAGGCGCAGCGTTTCATCACTCCTATCCTGACGCGGTATACAGCGATAAATTCTTTACCGAGGTGCTACGGCTATCCAAAGAGCATACGGCTATTCTGGGCCAGGCCATGCGAGCCGATGAGCCGATGATGCTGGAGGCATTGCAGGATTATCGCAAGGACGGGGTGCTGGCGGTTCCTGCGGAGGATTTAACCGCATTGCAGCTTAACGCATTGCACCAGGTATTTTGGCCGTTGATGGTGAATAACCGCGTTGACCCCTGGAGCTATCCGCTCTCGCACGCTACCATATGGGAAGGCGAGAACTTCCTGCACCTGAACTGCCCGCATTTGAATATCTATTGGCTCGATCACACCGTGTTCGCAGGTTATGAGCCGCGTTTCTACATGACGCTGGACAGCGAGCTTGACTTGCTGGTGAAGGGCTGGGATTTCTACATACCACGCGACAATGACGATCTTTACATGGGTGACTTATCCGAGCCGAATAAGAACATGCTCAATGATGTCTACGGCGTGCCGGACGTATTCAGCCACCACATGTGGAAGTCGATCATGTTCCGCGACACGCTGAAGTTCTACCTGCGCGGGATGCGCGCGAAAATCAACCGCAAGATACGCCCCTTGCATGATCGGGTGATGCAGGACATTGAAGTCAAGGCGGAGCAGGTGTTTTTATATAATGCGCTGATGGCGAGTGACCCTTACCGCGGGCAGAAATTCATCCGCGAGCGCTCCCATGCTGGCATGAAGTTCATATGATTAAATGGCAGTCCCTGTAGAGATACCTGAGGCTTTTCTCCCGTTATTCGAGCCGAAGCGATACAAGGTTTTCTATGGTGGGCGTGGTGGCGCTAAATCACATTCTATCGCCCGCGCCCTGCTGATTATCGGCTGGCAGGAGCGCAAGCGCATTCTCTGCGCCCGCGAACTGCAAAACTCCGTAGCCGATTCGGTGCACCGGCTGCTGGCCGATCTCATCCGCGACATGCGCCTGGATAAATTCTATACCATCACCGAGAAAAGTATCGTGGGCCGCAATGGCACGGAGATATTCTACGCGGGCCTAAAGCACAACGTCGGTTCGATTAAATCCAAAGAGGCGATTGATATCTGCTGGGTGGAGGAGGCCGATAACGTATCGGATAACTCGTGGGAAAAACTCATCCCCACTATCCGGCGCCGGAAGTCCGAGATATGGATTTCGTTTAACACCAAAAACCTGACTGACCCCACGTATCAGCGCTTCGTGGTGAATCAGGATGAGGACATGATTGTCAAGAAAGTGCTGTGGGAGCATAATCCCTTCCTGACCTGGGAGCTTGAGAAAGAGCGCCTGAAGCTTCTGCGCAATGACAAGCCCGCGTATGACCATGTATGGGGCGGGGAGCCGGACGTGCGCTTTTCGGGTGCGGTCTATGCCAGCTATATCGAAAGCGCGCGCAGCAAGGGGCGGATTACCAATGTGCCATACAAGCCAGGCGTGCCGGTTATCACCGCATGGGATTTAGGCAAGCGCCATGCCACTTGTATCTGGTTTGCGCAGCAGGTGGGACGCGAAGCGCGGATTATTGATTATCATGAAGCCTATGGCGACGACACGGACATTGAAGCCCTGGCGGCGGTGATTAAGAAAAAGGAATATCTCTACGATATGCACTGGCTGCCGCATGACGCCAAGCATGAGCGCATGGGGATGAAAGGCTCGATCAGCAAGCAGCTGACGGATGCGGGCATCATCAACCGCCTGTTGCCGAATATTGCGGAGAAGGCCGGGATACAAAAGGCGATTAATCTGCTTAAAGAGGTGTGGATTGACAAGGAAAGCACCCGCGATGGCGTCCACGGCCTATCTCACTTTCATTACAAATACGATGAAGCGCTGGGCCGGTTTAAGGATGACCCGTATGATGACTGGAGCAAGGACGCCGCCGATAGCTTCCGCTATCTCGCCATTGCACTCGATCAGCGCTTGCCCAGCGACCTGCGCCCTGCGGGGATGCTGAGTGTTAGCAAGCCCGTCGCATGGAGCGTGATATGACTGCGGACATGGAGCGCTTTGTGGAGGCGCAAACGTGGGTGATTATGTTTGGCCCATCCATGAGCGGGCTGCGCTGGTGGCATCTGGTGCTGCCCCGCCAGTTCAGGCATGTATCGCTGGCGCGCGATATTAATGGAAAATGCTTATCGGTTAATCCGCTGGCGCATGTCATGGCGATTAAGGAATACGATGAAACGCTGCTTGAGTTCGTTCAGCGGCAAGCGCCGTATAGCACCGCCATTCTGCAATACACGGTATTCTACGGCGCGCACTACCGGCCCGCTTGCATTGAGCCGCTCACCTGCGTTTCAATGGCTAAGCGGCTGCTGGGTATTCGCAAGCGCCTGGTTACGCCGAAGGGTCTATACCGCGAGCTTTTGCGCGCCGGAGCTTTAACACTTAAGCCGTGGACGCCACACGCTTAAGATGTTATTAAAGTCAAGGCGCGATTTTTCAGGGGGAGATGATTATGGCCAGTGCATTAATGCCGAAGCCGAAGAAGCCGGATACTTCCAAGCAGGAAGCCCTTTTGGCACAGCAGGAACAGCGCATTTCGCAGCAGGAAACCGAAACCAAGCGGCGTGAGACAGCTTCCATGAATGCCCGCCAGCGGCGCGCGCGTTCCTCGCTGATTAAGGGCGCGGAAACCGGCGTACTTCGGGAGAACCTTGGTTAATGGCTCGCCAGAAAGCCGAGGCGTTACTGGCGCGCGCCACTGCTGCGTTTGCTGAACGTGACGCAAACCGCAATCTATTTGTCGATTGTTACGAGCTTTACAGCCCTTACCGCAACACGCTGAGCAAAACCGGGCAATCGGTTAATACGCCTACGCGGCAATATGATTCCACCGGCCAGATCGGTGCGGCCAATTTCGTTAAAACCCTGCAAAGAGAGTTCACGCCGCCCTTTACGGTGTGGAGCACGCTTAAAGCAGGGCCGGGCATTCCTGAAGATAACAGGGATGCCCTCAATAAAAAGCTGGAGAAGATCACCGAGGTTTTCTTTGCTTATCTGAACGCCTCCAACTTTGCGATGGCCAGCCCGGAAATGTATTGGGAGCTTGGCATTGGCACCGGCTGCCTATGGCTTCATGAGGGCAATAGCAGCAATCCCTTTAACTTTGTCGCCGCCCCCATATCGGAAATGGGTATATCCGCCGGTAAATATGGCTCGGTTGATTTCCGGGCGCGGCGTTATAATTGCAAACAGGGAATGCTCAAGCAGATGTGGCCAAAAGCCAAGCTGCCTGCCAGCATGACCAACATGAACGAGGCTGATAAGCAAAAGGAAGTCGAGGTTACGGAGTGCTTCTATTACGATTACGAAGATTTAATCCATCGCTATGACGTGATTGTTGAGAAGGAGTGCATTCATTACAGCGAGTTCATGGAAGAGATTTGCTTCACGCCGCGCTGGCTGCGCATTCCGGGGTTTACCTATGGCATCGGCCCGTATGTGCTGGCGCTGGCGGATGTAAAGACGATCAATAAGCTTAAGGAATTTCTCTTGCGTGGCGCGGCGCTGGATGTGGCGGGCGTCTACACGATCGCCAGTGATGGCGCCGTAAATACAAACAACGTGAGCATTGCGCCTAATACCTTCATTCCTGTGGAGCGCAACGGTGGCGAGAGCGGCCCGACCATTGACCGGCTGGATACGTCCACGAATTTCCAGTTGCAGGAATACATGGCTAATAACCTGCAAGATCAGATACGCAAAACCCTGCTTGATAACCGCTTGCCCGCCGAAACCCCGCAGCCTAAGACGGCCTTTGAAATCGCGCAGCGTATGCGTGAGTTTCAAACCGATATCGGCAGCGCTTACGGCAGCCTGTTCTTTGAATACGTGCAGTTGCTTTGGAAGCGCGGGTTAAGCATTCTGATGAAGAAGGGGCTGATTGACTTGCCGGAGGGCTTCACGATAGATAATTTCTTTGTCCAGGTGCAGGTGGTTTCACCCATCGCCCAGACGCAGCAGGCAGAGCAGGTGCAGAAATTCATGCAGCAATACGGCATGGTTCAGATGGTCAATCCTCAATTGGCGCTGACCCGCTATGTGGTGGAGGATTTGCCGAAGTGGCTCACCGAAATGATGGGGACGCCCAGCAAGCTTCTGCGCGATGAAGCGGAAGCGGTGGAGATGGAAAAGACAATGATGCAGGCAGCAGCGGCGGAACAAATGCAGGGGGCTGGTAGTGGATTACAAGGATAATCCGCTTGCATGGGATATTCCCGCAGCGGTAAACCGCGCTCCCATGGAGGAGGCCGAAAAGGCCGCATATGAGGAGAACATTCACTTTCAGCGTGTGTTTTCCACGGCATCCGGGCGGAAGGTTCTGGATTGGATGATAAAGCACACACTAGACACCCCCACCTGGCTACCGGGCCGGTCACCAGATGTTGGCTATTTCCGCGAGGGCCAGAATAACCTGGTGCGCCAGATTAAATCCAAGATTGAAAAAGCAAAAAACTATAAGGAGCAACCATGACCGATGACGTAACCAATCAAGACCCAGTCGCCGCAGCAGCAGCCCCCGCCGTTGCCAGTGATTCACTGATTCAGCCTGCATCCACTGCGGCGCTGGATTTCACGCAAGGCAAGCCGGAGGGTTTCCCTGATGATTTTTGGGATGCGGAGAAAAAAGCCCCCATCGTGGACAAGCTATTTCAGGCATACAACGCTAATACGGCACGCATGGAGGGCTTGCGCACCAAGCTTGCCAAGGGTGAGTTTGAAGGAAAGCCGCCGGAGGACATCAAGGAATACGTGTTGGAGCTTGATGAGAAGCTAAAGGACTTCGTCAAGGACGACGACCCCATGCTCAATGCGGCGCGCGAGGCAGCAAAGGCATCCGGGCTTCCCAAGGAAGTGTTTAATAAATTCATCAGCCCCGTGGTTGCCAAGCTGGCGGAGTTATCCGCTGGTCAGCAGGAAGCTGAGCCGACGCCGGAAGAAATCGAAGCCTCGCGCATGGAGGAAGTGGCAAAGCTTGGCCCCACCGGTCAGCGCATTGTTGACGCGGTGGCCTCGTTCATCAGCGAAATGGAAGCGGGCGGTACGCTCAGCAAGGATGAGGCGGCTGCCGCGCGCAACATGTGCAACAGCGCCGACAATGCCCGCGTTTTAAACAAGCTGCGCATGTCGGTTGCCGGTCATGGCGATGTGCCGATTGAAGTGCCGATTGATGCCAAAGCCTCCCGCGTGGATGTGGAGATGAAATTGGCAGCGGCGATGACGGCGGGGAATGAGGCGGAGTATAATAAATATTCCGCAATGCTTTCTCGGATGAATCAATAGTTGCATTTATAAAATTGCAATGCCATAGTACGGGCTAGAACGACCCGATATAGGTAGCCCTCCGGCGCATCTGCCGCCTACTGAAGTTGGCCTCTCGTTAATGTAGTTGAAACATTAACCTCAGGAGCTTCAGTATGAGCACTACGGCATCACTCAATTTTAGAACGGAGTTTGACCCGCTCGTCAAACAAGCCTATCAGGGCAGCAGCAAGCTGATGGGTAAAGTCCGCACGCGGTTGAATGCGAACAGCAAGACGGTTCGCTTCCCGAAGCTGGATAAAGGCATTGCAACCCCTCGCATTCCGCAGACAGACGTTGTTCCGATGAACGTGGCGCATAGCTTCGCGGACGCAACGATTGTTGATTGGGATGCTTCCGAGTATTCGGCAATCGAGGATTTGGATAAGCTGGGCTTCGATGAAAAGCGCGAGCTGGTGCAGGTGATTTCCAAAGCCATTGGCCGCCGCATGGATCAGGTGATTATCGACGCCATGGATCTTTCGGCATTCTCCACGCAGGTCAGCGATGACCTGGGCGGCACCGATACCTCGCTGAACCTGGCCAAAATCATGCGCGCCAAGCGCCTGATGGATGCCAGCGGCGTGCCACCGGAAAACCGCACGATGCTGATTACCGCGCGCGCACTGGAAGATGCGTTGCAGGTGACGCAGATTGGCTCTGCCGATTTCAACACCATCCGGGCGCTTTCCATGGGCCAGCTTAACACCTTCGCGGGATTCGATTTCATCATGATCGAAGATCGTCCGGGTGAGGGTGGGCTTCCTTTGGTGGCGGCTCAGCCGAACGTGCGCAACTGCTTTGCCTTCCATCGTGATGCCGTTGGCCTTGCGATGAACGGCGGCATCCGCAGCTCGGTTGATTGGATTCCTGAAAAGAAATCCTGGCTGATTACCAGCGGCTTCGGCGCGGGTGCGGTTACGGTTGATACGGCAGGCGTCATCGACGTTCTTGTCTACGAATCCTAAGAGGAGGTTAAGAACATGGCATTTAATATCGCAAATCTACAGCCTACGGGCGGCCAGGGACTTCGGGGAAAATCCTCGCAGCGCTGGGCCTACTGGACGGCTGACGCTCATACTACCGTAGACGGCTCAGGCTATTTCAACGGTGGCGTGCCGTATTCTGGAGCTTATGGAATGCTGGAGCGTGGGGACATCATCGACGTGGTGGTGTGGTCCGGCACCGTGGGCGCAGCAGCAGGCACGGGGGCGATTTCGACCTACGGCCCGCATATCGTGCTGGACAAAGCCAACGGCCAGGTTGACGTTTCTAACGTCACCACCGGAACGGTTACGGACAGCGACTAACGAGTAATAGCATTTTTGCTCCTATAATTGGAGAGGGGGCTAAATCAATGCCCCCTCTCTTTTTTCAAGGTGATTTATGGCAACCAACATTTCCGTCGCCTCTCAAGCCTTGAGCCTGTTGCGCGCAGACACCATCAGCTCGTTCAGCCAGGGAACGAACGAATCGAATATTTGCGATATTCTTTATGAATCGCATATCAGATACCTGCTTTCGATTTATCCGTGGACATTTGCCACCAAGAAAGCCCGGCTGAACCAGGACAGCGTTGCACCGCTTAACGAATACACCTATTCGCATATCCTGCCAGCGGACGCTCTGCTGCTGTGGGCGCTGTTCAGTTCCGATAACGTAGGTATGCCGCCGGTCAGGGACTATGATATTTACGGCGATACCGATGGCTCATTGAAGCGCATCTATAGCGATTATCCGACGCTCTATGCGGATTACGTCGTTTATATTTCGGAAAACAACTGGCCCGCTTATTTTGAGCAATTCGCCATTGTTTCGCTAGCGGCGCACCTTGCCATACCGATCACCGGCAATCCGGAGCTGTTCAAGTTTTACGAGCAAATGGCTTATGGCTCGCTTAATGCCAATCGCAAGGGCGGGTTGTTTGGCGTTGCCGCCAGCATGGACAGCAAGCAGAAGCGCAATGAAATGACCTTTTCCAATCCGCTGGTGGAGGCGAGATTTGGTTAATGGCTAAAACCATTCAGCAACGCTTTAGTCAGGGAGAGCTTGACCCCAAAATGCTGGGGCGCTCGGATATTGACCAGTATTACGGCGCGGCGGAAACCATGGAAAACGTGGTGGTGCTAACGCAGGGTGGGTTCCGGCGCCGGGGCGGGCTTGAGCATATTGATGAATGCCTGCGCCAGTTAACCTTTGAATCCGCCCCCACCATTGTTGCGCATAACGGCGGCACTACGGCAAACGCCAATGACCGCAATATTCTTACAACGGTCATCACCTCGGCCAATATAGGCACCACCAATCCTTATTCCGTGCTGCAATATGACCTTGGCAGCCAGAAAACCGTCGGTGTGGTGAATATCTATAATCTGGCGCTTACTTCCGGCGGCACGACATCCGGCGAATTTTACCTGCAAGGCTCCAATGACACCTCCACCTGGGATTCGCTTGGCGACCCGCTTACTTTCTCGGCTTCGGCTTCGGCGGATTATTCGCGCCGGGTAGAAGATGATTACCGCTATATCCGCCTGGCGCGCATCGGCTCCACCAACCTTGGCGCCGGGAAAGTCCGGCTGACCGATATGAACGTCTACACGCAGGCCGCAGCCAGCGCCATGCGAATCATTAATTTTGAGTTCAACACCGAGCAATCCTATATCTTGCACCTGACGGATAAAAACATTGCTATTTACCTGGATGGGGTGCTGCAATTCGATTTGCACGCGGAGGAGCTAACCAGCGCGCGGCTGGCGGATATTACCTGGGCGCAGTCTGCCGATACGTTGATTATCTTCCATGAGGATTTCAACCCGCAGCGGGTAGAGCGCCAGGAAGCGGATGATTACTGGACAATCCGCGATCTTGAATTTGATGAAATTCCCAAGCACGCCTTCACGCAAACCGAGCAAACCGGCGCAGTGCTGGGCCTTGGCACCATGACGCCCTCCGCCACCACGGGGACGATTACGCTTACCTTCAGCTCCGGCACGCTGCCGGGAGGTGGCGCCGATACGGTGGGCCAGTATTTCGAGGGCAATGGCGGGCGCGTCCGGGTGCTGAGCGTAGTGACATCGGTTATTGTCAATGCGTATGTGGAGATTCCGTTTTTCAGCGCCGCGGCCATTGCGAATACGGATTACACCTATATTTCCGGATATGAAAACACCTGGAGCAGCACGCGGGGCTGGCCGATTTGCGGCACGTTCCACGATGGGCGCTTGTGGATTGGCGGCAGCAAACAGCGCCCCACCACCGTATGGGGGTCAATCGTAGGGTTGTTTTTTGATTTCTCGCTTGGCACGCAGTTCGATGATGAGGGCATTGAGGTGACGCTGGATACGGATCAGCTTAACCGTATCGTTAATATTTATTCAGGCCGCAACCTGATGATCTTCACCTCGGGTGCGGAGTTCATCGCGCTTTCAGGGCTGAATGAGCCGCTCACCCCCGGCAATATCTCGATTGTCCGGCAAACGCGCATCGGCTCTGAGCGTGGCTTGCGTGTGCAGGAAATCGAAGGCGGGGTGTTTTATATCCAAAACGGCGGGCAGAGCATCCAGGAATTTATCTTTAGTGACACGCAACAGGCATACGTTAACAATCTGATTTCGCTGCTGAGCAATCACCTGGTGCAAAACCCAGTTGATATGGCCTTGCGGCGGGCGACATCGGTTGATGATGGCGCTTATCTTGCGCTGGTGCAGGAAGATGGCGAGGCGACGATAGCGACAATCCAGCGCTCGCAGAATATCGCCGCTTTCTGCAACCAAACCACCGATGGCACGTTTCTGGCGACGGGTGCGGATTACAATGATTTGTATTTCGGCGTGCAGCGCAACGGCATTAACTATCTTGAGCGCATCAATGACGATCATTTTCTGGATGCGTCGGTGCGCACCACTTCGGGTTTGCCCGCTACGGTGTTCTCCGGCCTCGATCATCTGAATGGCGAGGAATGCCGGGTAATGGCCGATGACTCAGTGCTGGCGAACGTAACCCCCTCAGGTGGCAGCGCGACGATTTCCCGCGCCGCGGAGGATTATTGCGAAATAGGCCTATGGTTCGCGCCCTTGGTTAAGGATTTACCCGCCGAGTTTCCTGAGCAGAAAACCGTGCTGGGGCGCTTGCTGAATATAGCTGAGTGCACGCTTAGGCTTTACCAGACATCAAGTATTAAAATAAACGGCCAGAACCTGAGCTTTCGGAATTTTGGTGGAGCAGGAACCGGAAGCCCGCTGGATAGCCCGCCGCCTCAGTTTACCGGGTTGCGCCGCATTATGGGCTTGCGGGGCTGGGATGATACGGCGCAAATTGAAATAACACAGGATACTCCGGGCCGCATGACGGTGCTGGCGTTGTCTAAAAAAATATTGATGAGTGGTTAGTATGGCAGAGGCAATGATTCTATCGGCAGCAATAGGCGCAGGCGGCACGGCGCTGCCCTGGCTTAGCACTGCTGGCTCTCTCGCATCCATCGCCTCGGCGGGCGGCGTAGCTGGAACCATCGCTTCGGCGGCTCCCTACGTGTCGCTAATCAGCACCGGGCTTTCGGGCGCCAGCGCTTTATCTCAGGTTGCCGGGGGCTATCAGGAATCGGCGGTATACAAAGCTCAGGCACGCCAAAGCGAGTTATCGGCGCGCCAGGAGGAATTGCGCGGGCGTGACCAGGCGGACAAGATACGCCGCTCTTTGCAGGCCACGCTGGCGTCGCAGCGGGCGGGTTTCGCCGCGCGCGGGATTAGCCCCGGCAGCGGCACTCCCGTAGCGCTGGGGAATATTTCGCGCACGGAGGCGGCATCGGATATTGAAACGGCGATGTTCGGCAGCCAGATGGCGGGCGCGCAGGAGCGTGGACAAGCGGCGCAATACCGCCTAAGCGGAAGAAGCGCAGTAACCAAAGGATACGGAGGAGCGGCATCGTCGCTGATTAAGGCTTATGGCTAGAGAGCTTCCGCAATATATCAGTCAGCTAAACATCGGCTCCATGCCGAAGGTGGAGTATTCGTTTGGCCAGGCCAAGGCAACGCAAGCCATGTCGCAGGATATGAGCGCAATTGCTGATGATATGCGCAAGAAGGCATCTGATATCGAGGAATTGCAGGTAAAGACATCGCTGCGGGAAAACCTGCACCGTATTTACAATGAAAGCCCCGGCGACCCTGGGACGATTAAAGCCAGGGCGGATGGATTTCTTAAGCAGTTTTTATCAAATATAAAAAATGCAGATTTGCAGCAAAGGCTTTCAATTACCTCTGGCATTGAATTACAGCCTTATCTTGACAAGGCGACAGAGCAATATCGTGGCGTGCTGGATGAGCAGCACAAAATGGCGCAGCTTACGGCATTATCTCGCAACAATGTGGCGATAGGGGAGGCTGCTAAGGCGTTCATGTCGTCAGCGGCGCCGGAGGTGCGGGACGCAGCACAGAAAAAGATGACGGAGCTTTTTGATGAAAGCGCCTCAATCGTTGCAGCGCGCGACAGTAAGGGCATGTTTCAATTCACGCCCGAAAAACAAATGTCGGTGCTTTTGGATGGACAAAGAACAATTCTTGACGCGCTTCCCGCTAATAAGCGAATCGAGGTCTTGGGTGGAAATCCAGGGGGGTTTGAACACGCTTCGGTGCTTTTGCGCAAGCATGAGGGGGGGTATAATCCGAGTGATGGCAATACCGGGCAGCCCGCCCTGTTCGGCATTAATCGAAAATGGCATGAACAGGCATATGATAAAATCAAGGCTATCTACGACACGCAGGGTTCAGTCGCCGGGCAAGCTGCGGCTGATGCTTACCTGAAAGAAACCTATTGGGATGCCTATAATCTTGATTCTCTGAAACCAGAGCAGCAGGGCGTTGTTTATGATGGCATCGTGAATCATAGCGCAGGATTTGCAAAGAAGCTGGTTGAGGAAGCACGGAATGGCGCGAGTCCCGCCGACCTTCTTTCTATGCGGCAAAATGAATATGATCGGCTGGCGGCGAGTGGAAAATATAGCAAGCAGGATGTTGCCAGTTGGAATAATCGCTTGGCTGACTATCAACATTTATCGCTTAGCGATAGCCTGGATTTGCTGACGGAGGATGATAAAAAGAAGTCTTTGAAAGAGGCGGTGGAGCAGTTCAAGAGTGAAGAAGAGCGCGCCAACATTATGCGCGTGATGGAGGCTGCCGCTAAGGACAAAGCGGTTTACCAGAGGTTTGTTGAAAACAGCCCGGACATTTTGCAGGATATTGAGGATTATAAAAACAATGGCGGAGATCCTGAGCTTGCCAATTACATGCGCACCTCTGCACTTACACGCAACAAGCTAAGTGCCGGAGAAGAAGACCAGGTTTACAGCAATATTATTGACCGGGTTACGCAGCTGAAGATTAAAACCAAAAGTGACGGAACTGTAAAAATAGGCAAGGATGACGTTACGTTGCCTGATTTGATTCGGTTGCAGCGAGATATTATGCGCGCGGGCGTGCGCGGAGTTAAGAATCTTGACTCACAATTAAAGAAGTTGTCCCCGGCCATATTGGAAATGGCACGTAAGGAGCGTGGGAAAGATGACCTTGGGGAGATCAACAGCTTTTTTGGTCTCGGATCATTCAATGCTGATGCCTATGATTCAGGATATGGCGTGATTCAGAAGTATCTAGAGCAGCAGGGCAAAGAGGAGGACTACGCGGCGAAGGCAGAGATGCTTCGTGCTTTTATTGAAAAGGCCGACGCAATACCGGAGGACATCCAAAAGGATGACTTGTTGTTTGCGCAGGCTCAGCAAAAAATTGCGGCGTTTATAATTTCAAAAGAGCAGCAAAAGGGTATGCCGAATATTCCATTGCCGCATATTCAAAAGCTTAAGGATGCCGTGGCGAATGGAGCGCAGATGCAGGCCGTGAAGGATTTTAACGCTCTATACGGGCCGGGAGCCGCACAAAGGATTCTTGGCCAATGAACATGTTTCTGGATGAAAATAGCGCGGCTGAAACCGGCAACATGTTTTTGGATGGCGTGGTTTCAAATGGGGTGGCGGATAAAGGCGAGCAGGATGTGATTTCTCGCGTTAACAGCTTAAAAGAAGAATCCCCTGAGCATTTCGGTTTTACAAAAACGCAGGAAACGCCAATAGGATTAATAGATCGTGTTTATAAAGACACCTTGAAAACCATTGGAATTGGCGCGGCACGTTTTGCGCAGAGTGCGGCCAATGCGGAACTCATCGGCGCTCAGGCAGTGGGCGAAGTAGGGCAGCAGATAACCGGAGATACGCCGATAACTGTTGCTGAGGGCATTCAGAAGGGTGAGTATCCTTCATTAATTTCATCGAACTTCATTATGCTGCAAGCCGCAGGGATGGAGCTGCAAGAAAAGCTCGGCACATATTTGAACGAATCCCTCGGCCCCCGGCCCGATGACTGGAAAGGCGTGGTGCAGGACATTGGATCGGTGGGCGGGGGCGTGCTGGCAAGTATTGGGCTTACTCTTGCCACTCGCTCGCCTACGCTTGCGGCGGAGCTTTTCGGATCAATCCAGGGAACGCAGACATATGAGAAAGCGCGCCTTGCGGGGGAAAATCAAAAAACCCCTGTTGAAGCCTTGGGGCTTGGCCTGACTACCGGAAGCACGGTTGCGGCACTGGAGGCTATTGGCCTCAAGGGATTTGGGGCGCTTGCCACTAGCCCGCCGGTTAAAAAAGTTATTACTCGCATTATCGGTCAGGGAGCCGAGGAGGCCAGCCAGCAAGCTGCGGTAGATACTATTCACCGCGTTAGCGGCATTGAACCCATGACGAATGAAGAAATGGCGCAGGATATTTTATACAATGGGCTGCTGGGAATGATAGGCGGCGCGCCAGTAGTGACTGTTACCACTATCATGGAAGAGCGCGCTAAAGTGCTTGGAATGACGGAAGATAAGGCCAGGCAGTTAATAGACAGGTTTAAAGCCAATAAGAACGATGTGGATTCTGCGGTGGCGCAGGTTATTCAAAATGATCTTTCCGGGGTTGCCGATCATTCACCGGATAGAAAATCGGTTAATAAGATTTTGAATGAGCAGCTGGCAAAAGAACAGGAAGTAGATGCGGCGATAAATAAGGGCGAAATTGACGATCCGATTATGGCTGCGCGGGTTATTTTGCGCACCAATCAATCTGATGGGGTACGGGCGGCAGTCAAGGGATTGATGAAGAATGAGTTTACGCTAGAGGATTTGCGCCGCACCGTAGAAGATAATACTCCCTCAGAAATGACGGTAGAGGCAAGCAGCGTAGAGTCATTGAAGCTTTCGGCACAAGAGGCTAAAGACCAGCGCTTGGCATATATAGCATCCCTTGAGCAGCGCATGGCAGATATTGAGGTGACGCTGGACACGCTTAATCCTGAGCAGCGCGCGCAGGCAGAAGGGGAAATGACTTCATTGCAACAGGAAGCATCGCGCTTACGGGCAATGCCTGAGCGAGTAAGCCCTTTTGCAGATATTGACAAGAAGGTTGCTGCGATGACTCCCGAGCAGCGCCAGCAACGCTATGAATCATTAAGCCGAAAGGTGGCCGCCGGTATCACGCCGACTACTGGCGAAATGTATGAACGCGATATTTTATCCCCGGCGCCTAATCTTTCTGCCGCCCTTCCTCCAGGCACTGAAAGCGTAGACCGGCGCGCTCTGTATCAGCAGTTGTTGGCATCTGAAAAACGCCGCGACGGTTCCAGGGAAAGATTACAGGATATTGGCGAAGATGTGAACCGTATGCTTGCCAATGCTTTTGTTCCGATATCCACGCGATTGAAAAACATTAGTGAGAAGCTGAAGGTTCGCTTGCGGCAGCACGAATTTACTTTGCGTGAACGAGTGAATGAAGATCAGGCAGTGCTAAAGCCGTTCTTGGAGAAGTTCAAAAAACTTTCCCGCGAAGATCGGCTCATCATGGATTTTGCCATGAAAAATGGTGATGCCGCGGTTATTGATGAAGTTGCCGCCGCCAATAAAATGACAGCAGAAGTAAATGCGCTGCGTGAGATGTTAAATTCAATCTATAAACGGGCTTCATCTGTTGGCTTGGAAATCGGATATAAGGAAAATTACTTCCCCCGCCAAGTAACAAAGGCGGAAAAACTGATTGCGCATTTTCGTAGCACTGATGAATGGGGCCAAATAAGCCAGGCTTTGCGGGAGAAGGAAATAGAGATGGGCGCGCCGCTGGATGCGGAGGCGAAAGCAGAGCTAATTAATACGTTGTTACGCGGATATGGAAAATCTCAGTTAACGCTTGCTAAGCCAGCCAATCTTAAGGAACGCCGCATTGATATCATTACGCCGGAGATAGCCGAGTATTATGCTCCGATTGACCAGGCGCTTTTGCGGTATGTCACGGCAATAAATACTAATATTGAAACGCGGCGCTTTTTGGGGAAAGGCACCACGGCAAGCGAGTATGACAATATTAACGATAGCATCGGCTGGTTTGTCATGCAGGAGATGGCGGAAGGGAATGTTAAGCCAGCTCAGGAGGCTGAGCTTACTGAAATCTTGCAGGCGCGTTTTAAGCAGGGGCGCATGGGTGCATTCTGGCGCACTTATAAAAATGTGGAGTATCTCTCTACAATGGGGAATCCCGGCGCTGCATTGACGCAGGTGGGTGATATAGCATGGGCGCTTTATAAAAATGGCGTTTATCGCACGCTTAAAGTTCTCCCCGGCGCATTGGCTGGAAAGTCAAAAATTACACGTGAGGATATCAATGTTGAAGAAATAGCCGCCGAGTTTTTGGATCAAGGCAGGATGGGAAAGGCTGTACAGGCTATTTTCAAAGTCACCGGTTTTAATAAAATGGATGCACTTGGTAAGGAAACCCTTATCAATGGCGCGTTTGAACGCTATCGGGCGCAGGCAAAGAAACCATCGCAAAGCTTTCGTGGGTCACTCGAATCAATCCTTGGCGAAGAAGCAGATGCCGCAATAGACGATCTAAAGAATGGGCGGGTGAGCCGGAATGTAAAGCTTCTGCTGTTTAATGAACTGCTTGATATGCAGCCCGTTGCCTTATCCGAAATGCCCGTTGCTTATTTAAAGATGGGTAATGGGCGAATCCTTTATATGCTTAAAACATTTACCATTAAGCAGTTTGATGTTTATCGCAATGAAGTATTCAGCCAGATACGCACCGACCCGGTAAAGGGAATGCGTAACCTGACTCGGTTGCTAGCGTTTTTTATTGCAATGAACGCGGGAGCAGATTGGTTGAAGGACATGCTGTTTAATCGGGATACGCCGATTGAGGATCATGTGGCTAATAACATTATGCGTGTGATTGGAGTAAGCAAATTTCAGGTATATACAGCCCGCCGCGAAGGTATCGGCAGCATGGCCGGTAAATCCATATTACCACCCTTTTCTGTGGTAGACCGTGGATATAAGGATATTGCCAAGCTGATAGAAAACGGAGAGTTGGAGATTGATGATTTAGACAGCGTGCAGAATGCTCCGATAGCCGGGAAGCTTTATTATTGGTGGATGGGCGCAGGGCTATATAAGTAATTATCAACCAGGGTTTATCATGATATACACAGTGAGGGGGAAGCATTATGGTTGAAACGGTCATAAATCAAAACGATGGGCTGCTTAATATCGTTGCAACCGGCGGTGAAACTTCGCTTGCCGGAGACTTCCCCATTTATGAAAAATCACACGTTACGATTAAGCGAGTGCGGGGCGGCGTCACCACGACTGGCGTTTTAAATACGGATTACACCATCGCGGATAACCAGCTGGAAGTGACTGCCGGATTTACCGCTGTGCTTGCGGGCAGCTGGACGCCTGCGGTTGCGGGGGATACTTATACTTTGCTGCTGGCAGTTCCTGAATCGCGGGTGACGGATTTCAATCAGGCCGGTGATTTCTTTGCCTCCACTTTGAATCAGGAACTTGATCTTGAAGTGCAGATGATTCAGCAGCTGCGGCGCGATGCAAACCGCTCTCCCCGGCTGCCGGATACGTTTGCCGCCACTTCGGCTATTACGCTTCCCGAGCCTGTGGCGGGCCGGTTGATAGGCTGGACGAGTGCCGATGGGGTGATGCAAAACTATAACGTCAGCGATTTGGGCGGCGTGCCTATTTCGTCATTCGGCAGCGATTTGATTGCCGAGGTGAATGCCGTTACGGCGCGCAGCAGGCTGGGGGCGGCGGCAAGTGGGATTAATAGCGATATAACGGCACTGACCGCACTTACTGAAAAGCCGGTTAAAGCGATCAATATACAGGTATTTACCGCATCCAGTGGCACTTACACACCGAGCGCGGGTATGTTGCATTGCTGGGCGCGCGGCTGGGGTGGCGGTGGCGGTGGCGGTGGCGTGACCGCTGTTGCGGGCGCGAGTGCGGCGGGCGGCGGGGCTGGCGGATATTCTGAAAAGCTACTTACCGCGGCGCAAGTTGGGGCTTCGCAGCTGGTTGCCGTTGGCGCGGGCGGCACGGCGGGCGCGAACACGGGCGGCAACGGCGGCACGGGCGGCACTACGTCGGTGGGGTCACTTTTGGTGGCGGCGGGTGGTGCTGGCGGTCAGGGGGCAACCAGTGCGACGGTATCTTATAATGGCGGGCCAGGCGGCGCGGGCAGCACGAGTGATTTGATAACTGCTGGCGCGCCGGGGGGGCCTTCTACTGGCGGCACTACGTCAACCTCTGGTCATGGTGGCTCAACTTCGCTGGGCGGTGGCGGACGCGGGCTTGGGTCCCAGTCATCAAACGCGGGCACGGCGGGCCTTGCCAACACGGGCGGCGGCGGCGCGGGCGCGAATAATGGATCTTCGGCCTCTGCGAATGTCGGCGGCGTTGGGGGCAGCGGCGTGGTGATTATCACTGAATACTGCTCTCAGTAACTACGATGGCTATTGTCCTTAATCCCAAAACCGGCAAATTCGAGGATGCGAAGAAGATTGCCCCGCCTCCTCCTGTCGATGGCGCCAAGGGGGATAAGGGAGACAAAGGCGATAAGGGGGATAAAGGCGATAGGGGCGAGCCTGGAAAGCAGGGCGCGGCAGGTGTTGCAGGAAGAGATGGGCGCGACGGAAAGGATGGTGCGCGCGGGCCAAAAGGCGCGCCGGGGAATCCCGGTGTTAACGCTACGGGCAGGGGCATTGCTTCAGTTGCGCAAACGCCTGAGGCGCTTGTTGTTACCTATACCGATGGCGAACAGCAGAAAATAAAAAACCCGTTCTCACCGCTGCTTTCCGCGAGTGGTGGCGGCGCGCATTTCCTGCGTGACCTGGGCGATGTAAGCCAGCAACGCGCTGATGGGCAAGCGCTGGTATGGGATGAGGCACAGCAGAAACATCTTTATGTCACAATCAGCGGCGGTGGTGCGGTAGATTCTGTCAACGGTCAAACCGGCGTGGTGGTTCTGGATGCGGGTGATATCGATCCGGTGACGGATAGAAACTATGTCACGGACGCAGAGCTTGCCGTCCTTGTGAATACCTCCGGCGTCAACACGGGCGATCAAATCATCACGCTCTCCGGCGATGTGACGGGCAGCGGCACCGGCAGCTTCGCCGCCACCATCGCCAATGGGGCGGTGACGTTTTCCAAAATGCAATCGGTGAGCGCCAACATTCTACTCGGCAATGATGCCAGCGGCACGGCTGTCCAAGAAATCACCTGCACGGCGGCCGGCCGCAACCTGCTGGACGACGCCGACGCGGCGGCGCAGCGCACCACGCTGGGACTCGGCACGGCAGCGACGCAGAACACCACGGCCTTTGAAGTTCCGCTCACCTTCACCAACGGGGTGACGCGCTCCTCCAACACCGTCTCGGCGGTTGCGGTGGGCTGCAAGGCATACGAGTCGGTAGGCAGCCAGGCTATGGGGAACCTGGTCTACACCACTGTCACCTTCAGCGCGGAGGCGTTCGACACCAACGGCTTCCACAGCACCGTCAGCAACACGCAGAAGATCGTGGTGCCCGCCGGGCTGGGGGGGAAGTACCTGATCGTCGGCGTGTTTTGGGCCAACTATTACACCGGGGCGAACCAGACCGGCAGCAACGTCCAGACGGCGACAAACGTGGCCATAGACATCAACGGCAGCCAGAAGGCGGTGATCAGCCTGATACCCGGCGGCATCGGCGCGGTGGTGACTACCGAGTCGCTCGCCGCGGGCGACGAGATTACGATGAGCGCGTTCCACGCCTACGGCTCTACGCTCTACACGCTCTACGACGCTGGCGGGGCGCTCAACCCCTCCTGGTATAACCTCACAGCGGTATGGCTGGGCGCATGATTGTCACCGCCCGCATCAAGCTCGTTAACGGCCAGCGGCTCTATGAGGAGCTGGCCAACGCGGGCATCACCCTGCAACGGCCGTCGCTCCTCGGCACGCCGTTCCAGCAGACCGGGGACGAGGTCCGGATCGAGGTGGCCGACGGGCAAGACGAGAAAACCGTCCTCGCCGTTTACGCCGCCCACCAGCCGACCCCGTCCGAAGCGCCGCCCGACAAATATGAGCGCCTTGTTGCCGCGCTGGAGAAGCGCCTTCCGGGGCTGGTGAACGAGCTTGAAACAATTTAACCATTTCACAACGGGGAAAAGATTATGTCAGGAATTGATAGCTACACCAAACTGATGCTGCACGGCGATGGGACCCACGGCTCTACCACCATTTTAGATTCCGCGCTTTCGCCTAAATCCCTCACGGCATACGGCGCGGCATCGCTTAGCAACGCGCAATCGAAGTTCGGTGCAACGTCCATGAAGTTTAACCCCGCCACGAGCGATTATGTCACCGCGCCACACAGCGCGGATTTTGATTTCGGCGCGGGGGACTTCACGATTGATGGGTGGATTTATCAGCTATCCAATGCAGCACCAATGTCCATTGTTGCGCGCGAGCGTGCCGCTACTTACCCCGGGTTTATCATGGGCTACGGCACGGCAGGCTCTAACGTCTATATGTCGAGCAACGGCACGTCATGGGATATCGCTGGCCCGCAATCGCTGGGGACGCCGGTCATTAATGATTGGTCACATGTTGAGGTGGGCCGTTCTGGAAACACGTTCTACGCCTTCCGTGACGGTGTGCTGATTTCCACCTGGACTTCATCTCTTGCGCTGGCTGCGTCCAGCAATCCGCTATCCATTGGCAGCTGTCAGGCCGGGACATACATGAACGGCTATATTTCCGAACTGCGCATTTCAAAGGGCATCTGCCGCCACACCGCGGCCTTCACCCCGGAAACCGCACCATATAGCGTTCCTGCTGGCGTTGCGCCAACCTACGGCCAGGTAGTGGCGGAAGTGTTTGCCAGCAATCAGGCTTACGTTGATCTGGTGGACCCTTACGCGGCCAGCTATCCTTGTGACCATTACCAACTGGAATTTATCCACGCCGTTTCCGATATCGAAACCCCGCCGAATGCGCAAAGCGGGGCGTTGCTTACGGCGTATGTTTCGGTTGACGGCGGGCAGACCTTTGACACTGGGCCGTATTATTTCACCACGGGCCTCTCCAATTTCCCAGGTGAGGCAAATCGCTATTTCTTGCCGCCTTTTGCGCTCGGTCTGCCGCAGACACTCAACATGGGCCTTCGTCTTTCCGCTGATACCGGTGACACGGCAGGTTATGGGGCTAGTGGAATAGCCAAAATCTTCTGCGCTGGCGGCAACACGCAATACACCTCCGAAGGTATTAAAGGCGCAATTGGTGGAAATTCAAACCAATCAATGCCGCAAATACTACGCCCCGCTCAAGCCGCAGGTTCCGGGTATATTTCCGGAACCACACTCACCATCAACGAGGCGTTTTTCGGCGCGTTCTCAGTAGGCCAGATCGTTGATGGTTCTGGCATTGCGCCTAACACCGTGATAACCAGCGGCTCGGGTGGCGTAGGAACCTATACGGTAAGTATTTCGCAGAACGTGGGCCAAACCAACTTCAAAGCGGTTGCTGCTACGCACGCCTATTTCCCAAGCAACGGCAGCGCGCCCTTCCACTGGGGCATTCCGATAGATTACGCGGGGCATTATGATGGCTCGCCCGGCCAGCGCCCCAACGCATTCCGCCTTGATATGAGCGGCGGCGGCAACACCACGGCCATCATCGAATCCGGCACTTTCCGGCTGCGGCGCATGGGGTAAAAAATGAGAGCGGGGGAGATTGAAATAACACTGGCTTTAGCATTGCGCGATATCGCAGAATTGAAGGAAGAAATGCACGAAAACAACAGCCGCCATGAGAAAAAGCATGTTGAAAACGCGCAGAAAATCGCGGAGCTGGAAGGCTGGAAAGACACCTGCACCCGCTGGGGTATCTGGTGGGCGGGTGTCTGCGCGGCAGTTATGGCAACCGCTACTTTTGTGCGCACTTACTGGAGTGATATTTCAAAGTTCTTCAAGGGGCTGCCATGAAACTGGCTATGGCGTTACAGCTTTCTGGTTTTATTGTTTATGGCCTTCTAGCGGGTGAGGCTAATTCATATCGTATCGAGCATGAGAGGGCGTTTACTGCAACTGTTCTAATCCACGCATCAATGAAAACGCTAGGTGAAATACCTATTAACGAAATTAAGATATGAGGAATTGCGATGCAGCTAAATGAAGCCGGTCTGGACATCATTCACCGATACACCAATCCGCGGAATGACGGTGAATACGTCGAGATGTTGCGTCACATTAAGAAAGCGCAAAGCACGGTGCGGCGGGGGATTCGCCCAAACATTAATGATAATGAATATTCAGCGCTGGTTTCTTTTGTGGTTGGCATGGGGAGTGATGGGTTTTTCCGAAGCCATGTGCGCACTCTTTGCAATCGCCGGGATTGGTTTGGGGCTGCGCAGGAAATCAGGCGCACCGCAAAGACGCCCGCCGATGCGGTGCGGCGCCGTGAAGAAGCTGGGTTATTTCTACTTTCCGCCCTTGTCAGCAACCGAGAGGAAGCATCATGATAAACCGCATCACATTCAAAGCCTATTGCCGAAACGCCCCCCTTGGCGGAAGGCTCACCGAGCAGCAGGAAGAGGGGCTGGACCACATTCTGGATGAATGGAACGCGCAAGGCGGCTCTGACCTGCGCCAGCTTGCCTACGTTCTCGCCACCGCGTTTCACGAAACCGGCGGCAAAATGGCCCCGGTGCGGGAGGGCTTCGCCAAGAACGACGCCTCCGCGCGCAAGATCGTTCGTAAGATTTGCGCCGGGCGTCCTGCGAAAACGGATTACAGCA
>ERZ869925.288-NODE-288-length-37986-cov-16.611162_pt1 | contig 37986 bp, 48 predicted proteins | sample MGYA00579311_ERZ869925 | MGnify/ENA primary metagenome ERZ869925 (study PRJEB32216, sample SAMN09231817) | wastewater metagenome | place: USA: Maryland | collected 2016-07-30 | study: EMG produced TPA metagenomics assembly of the PRJNA472060 data set (Reclaimed...
CAAGCGTCTCAAGCTATCCCAGATCTAGCCAAACCCAGATAACCCTCGGATTGTTCGAGCTTCTTAAACTTCTCATCGCGAATAATCCGAGGGTTATCTGGGTTTGGCTTGATCTGGGATAGCTTGAGACGCTTGACCTCCATTACTTACCTCCCACTTTGGTAAACGTTGGCTCGATCAGCGGTACTTCGACGCCTGGGGCGACCTTGTCAAAACTCTCATCAATAAAGTAGTACAGCATGGTATTGCTGATCGGTACAAACGTCCAGTTGACGCATACGGCTGACTCAGGTACGCCACTAGCTTTGACCTCCATATCTTTGGTGATACCCTTCTGCACCAGATCCGAGAATACAAACGGATCTACTGGCACGGCTTTATAGCGACGCTCAGCTACCAGCTTCTTGATCCGCTCCTCAGTCCAGGTTGGTACTACCTTTTCAAACTCTGCTTTTTTCATCTTTCGTCTCCTTTAATCTAATTGCTCGAATATCCACTCGTCTTTGACCTTAGTAAATCGGGCATTACAAGTCGCGAGGCTATCCACCTCTATTATACCGCCCTTATAGTAGTGGCCAATATGTAAGTCCATATCCACGTACTTTGGCACGTCAAGCGATCTAAACCAGTTTACGTCTGGGCCGAGCTTTTGGCCGCTCCAGTATGACTCAGCCTTGATAAATAGGTCAGCGCGCATGATATAGCAATACAGGCCCATCCCATCGACTTCGACCAGGCCGTGCTTATTATGGTCAACGCTCTCAATAACTGTCTCATCCTGGTTGATATGCCACGCTCCGATACAATACAGGCCGTGTCGGCCAATCTGCACGCCAGAATAGACTGCCTCGTCATTGGTATCATAATGCTTGAGTAAACGCTCCAGGGCGTCCTCAGGTATCACGCTATCGCCCTCAATCTGCCATACCACTACATCCTCAGGCTTGAGGTCGTCAGTGAATAGTTTGCGGTCAATTTTCCACTGAGCCATGACTTGTAACTCGGCGATCCGCTCTCGACGTGCCTCAATACCTATTGCTGGGGTGCTATCAGTCATAAATATAGCGTCGTCAACCTTGATCGTCTGCTTCTCAACCTGCTCTTTGGCCAGGGCCGTATCCTCGGCGTAACAGATAGCTACAATATATCGCTCGTTTTTCATACGCTTGCAATCGCCTCCTGCCACTTTGGCAATAATGTTTTCCAGCTAATCGTCTCGGCCAGCTCGTTAGCTTGGCGACTCATAGCGGCAATATCTGCGCTCTGTAGCCACTCGATCTTTTGTACCAGCGAAGCGTGATCGGCCTGCCAGATCGTGATCGGGAAGCGTGGCGAGAATTGGCCCTCGACCTCGGCTGGTACAAGCCACTCAGGCGGTAAAAACTGATTATTTGGTGATATATCGGTCATAATCACTGGTAGGCCGCACGATAGGGCCTCGTTGAGCGGTAAGCAGTTGCCGCCATACTTACGCGGCAATACCATCACGTCACCAAACTCGTATATTTGCTTATTATCATGCACCTCAGTCCAGATCGTGCTAAAACGGTAGCGGTTGCGCAGTATGCCAGCTAGGCCCTCGTCTTGAGTGACTACCGTGCCGTGAGGGTGGGCGTCCATAAAACTAAACGTGCCATTGCGGTCGTTAGCGGCTGGGTTACCAGCCAAGTGCATAATCGTGTGGCCCGAACGCTCTCGGTATGGGAACTCGTCGCGATCGACTGGGTGGTGAAGCTGCACCACTTGGACACCTCGGCTCTCAGCGTGGTCGCGGATCATTGGCTCAAGCCACTTGCTCGGCAGAATAATCATATCTGGCATGGTCAGCTTGCTATGCTCTAGGTGATCGTAAAACTCTGGGTTTTCAACGCATATCGTCTTGACGCCGCGCGCCCTGGCTCGCTGGTACACGTTGAGGTTGTACATCGTCTCAGCCGTAAGCAGTACGTCAATATCATCCAACATCATATCGATTTGCTGCTCATTAGGTAGGCCTTTGATCACCATAGCGTTTTCGTACCACTCATAGTGCGGCTGCATACCGTTGATCGAGCTTATATCAATCAATATCGTCTTATCTGGCTTGAGGTGGCGATAATAGTCTCGCGTCTGGTAGCCGAGGCCAGTTTCGGTAGCGACAACGATCAGGCCGAGCCTCATAAGTCCACCACGTTATCGGCGTCAATAACCTTTTTGTCGTCACCTCGGCCGTCCAGGTGATAGCTGCGCTTGATATTCGCACCCTCATCGTTGATCGCTGGGTAGTACATCCAAAGCCTAAACTCGTACCAAGCCATAATGCCACTATCCTCAACCTTACTATCCACTATGCCGTGAATAACGTCCTCGATCATCGTGCGAGCGTCAGGATCAAAGTAAGTATTGAGCATGGTGCGGTAAAACTCGGCGTTGGCCAAGTGTGGGCGCTGTGACCATTGGCGTGTGCGCCAAAGCGGTACACCAGATACCATTTGCGGCAGCTCAATCATTAGGTGGCGGTGGTCATCAAGTACCCTGGCCTCATGGTGGAAGCGGATCACGTTGGCCTCGCCCTTGAGGATCGGCTGCACTAGTCGCTCAAAGTCAAATTCGTAATCTGGTACAAGTGGCGCGTCATGCTCGACGAATAAGATTGTTTTGGTCGTGACGTAGCCCAGGGCCTCGCGTGTCATCCTGGCCTGGTGTTCGTGTTCGGCGTGAGTCAGTACTAGGCGCGGCTTATCGGATACGTTGCACTCCCAGATTAGGCGGCGCAGATATTCGTTATACTCTTTGGCATACGTGCCGTCGCGGAGGCCGTCAGCCATAATAATAAGCTGGACTGGCTGCTTGAAGTGGCCCATTGTATCGCGGATCGTCTGGTTAATCATCTCGGTTGAGGGGTGAGTCGCGATCGGGCTGGACGGCATGAGTACCGTTACATCCTCGGTCATGATTGGCTCTAGGCCGCTCAGGCGGTGGACGTGATCACTCAGCTCGACGGCCCAACGGTGCTTGGTTTTCATCCACCAGCTTGCTACCTCGACGCTAAACTTATCGTAATTCTCTAGCACGTCCAGGGTGTAGCCTTTGAGGTTATCGTAGTCGCGGATCACTGGGAACGGCACGCTATCCTTGAAAAAATACTCCCAGTAGTCATCACCAAACTCGGTGTTATCCTTCTCGCTTGGGATACGCGTGTCAGCGATTGGTACGCAACCTGCCTCCAGTGCCTCGAATAGGCGGAAGGTGTCGGGTGTCTCAGGGCCACTAGGGCAGTATGCGATCTTAGCCATTGCGAGCTGCTTGATATATTTGCTCGGTGTGAGGCCGCTGGTAAAGCTCTCAGTCGGGAAGTATAGGCCGTTGAGCTTCGTGGTGTTTTGTATATCCTCGATCGCCAGGCGCATTTGGTGGCGGCGTTCGTGGGTTACCTGGCCAGCAAAAAAGTAGTCATATATCTTTTCTGGCTTCTCTTTTGGCAGGTGGTCGATCGCTGGGGCGTAGCCTGTGCCTAAAAAGCTCACGTTAGCATAGCGGTCGCCCTTGCGCGGACTCATCACGTACAGGTGCATATTTGGGTGTTGTAGCTTCTCAAAGGGGAAGCTGGCCTCCTCGTCGCCAGTAAACATCACTATGCACCACTTGAGGCCCATAATGTACTCTTGAAGCGCGTCAAACTGCTCTAGCTGCGCCCTGGCTGGGAATACGATAATGCCGCCGTCAAACTCGTCGTGATCGACCTCCTCATACTCGTAGCCGTGCGGATCGCGCGCCCATTTGCCAGCAAACAGATCTTGGATCATGCGCATATCCCAATAGCCTTTATTCGGCGTCTCCTTATTGAGTGATAAGTAGCGGACTGGTATTTTCATAGCTTGTAATCTCCTGGCCAATAATCAACACTGTTAAACTCGCCGTTAAACGGCTTCTCATAAGCATGGTCATGATCATCCTCAGGTAGCACTCCCCACTTCGAGGCGTAGTAGTTTCGCAGCTTATCATTGTCGGGCTGGACGTGGGCCTTCTTAAGGCTGTGCGCCATACCCATGTCACTTACCTCGACTGGGGCTTTCTCCCATAGCTGGGTACGGCCGTCGAGGCCAAAAGCCAACTGAATACGGTAGCTGTAATCAAGATCGTCATAGCCGTAGGGCGTAAAGTTTTCATCCCACTTGCCGACCTTCTCAATCGTGCGGCGGTGAAAAGCGATCAAGTGCCAGCCATATACACCGATTGCCTCGACTACCAGGTGGTCGGGCCGCTTATCTAACTCGTCAATAAAATCTCTGCCACCCTTCGGCCCGAAGCGTAGCGCAGCGCTCATGATAATGAGCCAATCAGCCCCCTTGCTCTGCATATATTTTATACCAAGATTGTGCGCGGCCATAATGCCGATATTATCAACCGTGTTATCGACCGCCAGGACGTTATCGAGCTTTATTGTTTTGCTACAGGCTTCGTAGTAGGGCTTATAGGCATAGGGTAGTACGCAAACATACTTAGCCATTGCCGCCTGCCTTAGCAGTTACCCACGTCCACTGAGGGTGGATCAAGCCAATCTCATAGTCAACTAGCTCGCCGCCGCTGTCAGCGATCAGGCCGAGGATATACTCGCGGCCGTAGTGGTGTGAAAATGGCTCATGCTCGTCGCCCTCGATAAACTGGAAGCGGAATAGGCCGCCAGGCTTGAGCGCTGCGAATATCGCTTGAAAATAGTCAGCAATACCAGCTTTATCGATATGTTGGAATACTAGCACGCTATATATGACGTCATACTTCGTATCGTTGAATAGCAGCGGCACTTCTCTGCCGTTGAGCAAGGCCCAGGACTGCACGAGCTGCTTTGGATCGTTTGTCTTAGCCAGATCGAGCATACCTTGAGATATATCTAGGCCAGCAAACTTAGCATTTGGGTATTTGCGCGCCAGCGGCACGATCAGGCGGCCCACGCCGACACCTAGCTCAGCTACAAGCGGCTGCTCACCAGATAGCACTTCGGCTAGGGTATTCTCTAGCGCGTCGAGGCATAGCTTCGTGCTTATATCCGAGATATATTTTTGGTCAACCTGCGGATCGAGGGCCGCTTTTTGCCAATAATCTCGCTCGTAATCTTCGCGGTTCACTCTTTTACCTCAAAAAACCAGTGTTCTTCATGGTCAGTGTGCAAGTGTTCGCCCTTGTATCCCCATTGGCCGAGGTAGGCGTGGACGTCACCGTCCTGCATACCATAGTCGCGCAGGCCGAGGTCAGGGTGTATTGATACCCAGATCTTTGGTCGATAGTCGCGTAGTACGTCGTGCGCGCCCTGCAATACAAGCAACTCAGCGCCCTCAACGTCGATCGTGATCGCGTCAGGCTTCTTGAATATACTGGCAGCTACGTCGATCGTGCTTTGCGATACACTGGCCGCGTTATCGTGGATATAGGTGTAGCTGTTGCGATCAATTAGATCGCCGTCAGCACAAGTTGGCCAGCCGTCAGAATAAGCGCCGTGCTTGCCAGTTGTAATCTGGTCGCCCATTAGGCCTGAGAATGTACCGAGCGGCATTTTGTCGCCAAAGTTTTCCTCCCAGGTAGCTTTGATATTAGGCCAAAACTCTTGAGTTGGCTCGATCAAAAAGATATTGCTCGGCCCGACCATTTTAGCGTAGGCCAGGTTGAGCCAGCCCTGCTCTGTACCAACGTCATATAGTACCATGCCCTTGCTGAGGTGCTTCTCCATCGACTCGATACGCTCACGCTCCCAGTAACTAAATACATCCCAGTCAGCTAGTGGCACTGGTAGCTTGAAGGTATAGCTCCACTTAGCCGTATGATCCTCGCCACCAAGCGGCGTCTTGATATAGCGTACCTGCTTCCACTCAACTTTATCTCGCGGTATAAACTGCATTAGGCGATCTCCTTGAGTATCTGCGCCCAGCGCTGCTTATAAGTATGATCAGCCACCGTGCGCTTATGACCTGCCAACCTGATAGCCTCTCGCTCATCATCATGCTCAAGATAGTAGTTGATTTTGCTCTCAAGATCGCCAAAGTTGTTAAACTCGAAAAGCGCTATCTCCTTATCTGGCTCATAGTAGTTTTCAATACCTTTGATACGTGGGAATAAGTTAAAACCGCCGCGCCCAGGACACTCGAATAGGCGATCGCTAAAATAGTATGGGTAGTCAAAGCCGAGGCATAGGGTATCGCCGACTGCGATCTTAGCATTGGCGTATATCTGGTTGAGGGCCAAGCCGCGTACCGTGCCAGTATCGCCGTCACCACCAACGTGCATGAAGCGTGGGCCGTAAGTATTGCGCAGCCACTCGATCAGTTGCGGTCGCCACTGCCACTCAGGGTGGTAGCCCTTGCTGCCGACAAAGATAATATCGTACTCGACTGGCTGAGGCGTCATCATCTGGCACTCCTCACCGAATACGCCTGCGGCTATATAGTGGCCCTTGACCTCGGTGTTTTCGTTAAACCAGTCGGCCATGAGCTTATCGACTGTGAAAAAGTGGCCGATCGTCTTATAAAACGGATCAGTTTCAAGATCCTTCTGGCGCTCCAGGCCTAGCCATAAGTCGAGGTGGTAAGTGAGCGTCGGAATATTGGCGTCCTTGCACTGAGCGAATACCTGATCCATAGCTAGGCCAGGAGTCACCCAACCGTGTGTATGTACAAAAATGAGGCAGTCGCTTTTTAGCGCCTCCTCAAGTATAACCTCGCCGTGAATAATACCCTCTTGTAAGCGTATAACCTGGTGACCAAGCGACTCAAGCGACCGAGCATGGTGGTTCTCGGATGAATAGCTGACCTCAAAATTGCCTACAAAAGTTATTCTCATATTGTTTCCGTCTCGTATGTTTTTATAGTATCACACTCATGCTTATCGTCACAAGGGCGGCGACAGTACCAGGATCGGCGAGACGGCGTGAATGGAATAACGCGGTTTCCGATCAGTAGTGCCGCCACCTTCATAACGATAAATACTCATCTATTATAGCAGCCGCCCTCTCAAAACCTACAGCAAAAAGGGCCTTAAAGCCGCGCGCCTCCAGCCTTGTCAGCATTTCTGACTGCTCATACAGGTGGTCATCTTTGCGCAGGCTACCGTCTTTTTTATAGATATTGGCCGCTTTTAGCTCAATAAATAAGCCCGAATACTTGCCACGCGGCTCGGCGATAAATAGATCGGGCCAGGCTCGCTTGCCGCCCTGCATACGCTTCACTTGTGTGGCCTGACCCATAGTTAGTTTTATACCACCAAGATCAGTCCTAAACAAAACGTCAGGATATTTTACGCGCAGATAGTCGCAGATCATAATATGGATATTTTTTTCTGATTGCATTTGCATATACATAAGCATATTCTAAAACCAAGCGGCATGGAAGCCGAGTACCTTGAGACTGGAAGGGGGTGCTTGTGTGGCACGCCAAAATCGTCACCATATTTGGTGGCCTCGCCGAGACTACAAGACGCCTATTGAGCGGCGTTTTCGATCACTTCCGTGCAATATCGTCTGGATCGACGAGACGACGCACGCGCTCCTTCATACGCACACCAGGCCACCAGGTAAGCCGACGCACGAGGATATGTGTGCGGCGATCTGGCGACACGATCAGGGCTTCTGCTCGTGTGGCTCATAGCTGGCCTTACCCTCTCCGTAATCAGCTCACTACTAGTGGGCAACTACTTCCACAGGAGGTGAATATGGAAGTCAAGATCGACGTCGGCAACGGCAAGATCATCACGCTCACCGAGGATAATTGCTGGGTGTGCATTTTCACCGAAGCGCCGATCTACGACCATGTTTACCTGGTACGTGGCAGTGACGCTTCGTGTATCTTCGAGTGCCGACCCCTACTCGATCACCTCATGCACTTGGGGTTTCCGCTCCAGGTGCGCAGGTATCCGACCGACTGGGATGAAAAGGCGCTCTCGGAGTACCTTGAGCAGCAAGTCGATCACATCGACGACGAACTCGACCAACTAGGAGGTGAGTAGTGAAAATCGACTGGGATCTCAAGCACAAGCCCAAGAGTCGTCATCCAGTGGATCGGCTCGTGGACTGGCTGGACTCACGGCTTACGCGGTGGGAACGGCGACTCCGTGATCGGTAGCCCCCAACCGATCCGACTCGTGACGGCCGAGTATAACTGCCGTCTCTCTTTTTATATTAGGCCGTTTTTACGCGCGCAGTTGGCCCAGGGCGACCAGCCCGATCGGGCGTGCATATTAGCGGCGTACTGGATATTATTCTCAGCCACCACTAACCAATCAGCCGAAGGGCGGCCTGCTGCCAGGCTGCCGTATCGGTTGATCTGGAATAGCCCCCAGGAGTCGTCACCTGTTGCTGGGTTATAGTTATGCTTAGTCGGCACGCCACCTGACTCACAACTCATGATCAGTTGGGCCTGCCCTGCTGCACTGCCAAAATACTTTGTCAGGAGGCCAGATAAGTCACCAGATACAGCAACAGGCGGAGTAACCGCCTGTGCTTCTGCTGCCCTTGCCACACTGATAATCGACTTGGACTTGGCCTTGCTCTGTAACTGCTGCTCAAGGTCTTTTTTCTGCTGCTCTAGCTTCTGTACATCCTCAGCTTTGGCGTCCACCTCACGAGCTTTGGCGTCAAGCTGTTTTTGCACACGATCAATATCAGATTGAAGCTGTGATTTTACCTGCATATCCTTCTGGATATTGGCGGCGCGCTGCTTGAGCGCTGCGCCTGCTGGTACTCCAATCAACACGGAAGCTATTGCTACGATAATGATAAGTCGTTCGATCTTCATAGTATCCGCAGTACGGACGCTATGATTGTACTTTTGCTTACTCATTTTGTCCAGTCTCTTTTACAGGTCGCACCATCAGGTACTCAGTCTCGCTGGCGCTGATAAACGGTACGATCTCGCCTGTCTCCTTGAGGTGTTTTTTGCTAAACGCTACGACCTTCTTTTTGTCGAGCATATTGACGTAAAACAGATCGGTTTCAAGGTCGGGCTGTTGGTCGGCCCAGTGCTTGAAGCCTAGCTCGTCAACCGCCTCCGTGACGCGCTTAGCGACGGTCACGGTGACGTTATTGAGCTTGAGCTGCTTGACACCGAGCTGCTGCAACTGATCCATCGTCTGCTGCCGAGCGATCTCGATCTCCTCATCAAGGGCTTTTTTCTTTTCAAGTAGTGTCAGGTATTTTTCGATAGTCTTAATTGGCTTCATGGCTTGTCTCCATTGCAATTAGTCGCTTGATCGTGAAGCTGGCCTCTGAGCTATCCTTTGGCTCTGGGATAGTATCCCACTGATCCTGGGGTAGCTTTTGACGCTTTAGGCTCGCGATAAAGTTGAGCTGGTTCTGTGACGGCGGTGTAACAGTCGCCGTAATGCCGTCTGAGGCTTGTTTTGGGCCGTTTTGGGCCGCAAAATGCTCTTTTGGCATATCTTCTAGGTCTTGGGTGAAAAAGTCGCTTAAACCGCCTGTACGGAGTACAGCGTCGATCTGAGCGCGCTTTTGCGCTATCTTGACCTGCTTATTTATATCGAAGTCCGAGCCGTTGGGATCGGTCTTAGCTGTACCTCGGCCCTCGCCGACCACGCGTCCGCGTGAGTCAACTAGCTCGCAGATATAGCCGAGAATACCTGAGGTATTTCCAAGCATTTCTATTGTCTCGTCGTCGCGGCGGAAGGTTGCGCGCAGCTTAAATAGGCTGCAAAACTTTTCGCTACCTGGCTTGAATAAGCTGGGCTTACTCTCGACGCCTTTGACTTTGATCGTGCCGTAATCTTTGCCCTGTACCATGTTTTTGCTTATGTACTCGGTTATGATCGCACGGATCTCTCCATCTCTTTTCATCTGACTTTGTAGCTGTTTAGGGGTTACCATTACAGCTTGCGGTGCGCTTAGTGCTGGGTGTTGGGCTTCGACCACCTCAACATCGTCAACATTAGCTAACTCTTGCTTTGTCATATATCGTCTCCTTTATGACTAAATTATTTGGCGTATGCTTTTACAAAGTGCGTTACCAGCAATAGTGCGGCTGTACCAAGAAAATATACAGCAATCACCAAAGTGATAATATGGGTAAAGTTTGTCAGGATCAGATACCCTGCGATTGCACGAGCGGCTGTCTCGACTAACCAAGCTACTGACTTAGCCACGTTGAGTGACTTGCCGAGCTTTGTTTTTGTCTTTTCCATTACTTTTGCCTCCTTTAGGTTAATATGCTTGGCTTATAGTGCCAGTCGAGTATCGATTGATAGGTTATCGGGCTTGCACCGACCAGTGTACACTGGGGCTATCTTCACGTTACGCGACTTCCACGCTCACCGAAGTGAAGTGTTTTCGATACTCAACTGGATCTATAAGTGGCTGTCAGGGTGCGGAATAAGCGTCAAACTTATTACGCTTTTAATTATAGCGCACCGCACCGCAGTTGTCAACCACTTTCTACTACTTTTTTCTGTTATTTATAACATACACCAAAACCGCTACTAATACCGCGCAGGCCAACGGAAGCCATATATTGAGGCTTGCGCCAACGGTCGGCAGGGCCGAGGGCGTTGGGCTAGGCTGAGTGGTCAAACACTCGCCACCCTCTTTGATACGCGTAGGATCGCACGGATCGGCACAAACGTAAGCCTGGCCTGTCGGATCTAGCTCGTATGGTTTACGGCACGTTCGGCCCTGGCCAGGCTCGCCACTTGGTTGGCCTGGTAGCTCACATAGGGTCGCGCCTGTCTTAGGATCGGTCACAGGTTCGGTCGGGCAGGTTCGCCCAAGCACAAAATCATCCATTACATTATCTCCTTGTTAATAGCTGATAATCTGAGCAGCGCACCTTAATGCCGTACCTATTGGCGTAATAGACGCTGCCAACCGCGTCTAGCTGGGAGGATATGATCATACCCTCGTATGGTTAAACTTCCGTAGTCGGTAATCGTGCCTTCTTGATAGCACGGTTGAGTAGTAAGGTGACTCAGGCGGACTCAAACCGCAACCTGTTCGTCCTCTTGCTATCACACGCTTGAGGAGATTTCATCTCCACGTACCGAACTGTTCTTCTATTGAACTACTGCTTACTACTCAACTCTGCTATCAATGTGCTAGGCACCCCTTAGTTTTATGACTTATGGGGAGTTGGTCAGTGGTTATCTCTCCTCTTTTAACGCCTTAAGTTCGGCGATACGATTTTCAATATTCCAAACAGATTTAGTCTTAGCCCACTCTAGGTATTTTATGTTTTCTTCTTTGATTAAATCAATAACAGCTTCTTGCTTGTTTGCTCTGGTAGTGTTGTGTTGGTCATAGTTTCTCCTCTACACGTCTTTTAGCTATCTGAAAATACTTCTCGTCTAGTTCGATACCAATGAAGTTGCGGTTAGTATTGACACAGGCTACGCCAGTAGTACCACTACCCATTGTGAAGTCTAGGACTGTTTCACCCTCGTTGGTGTATGTCTTGATAAGATATTCTAGGAGTGCAACTGGTTTCTGGGTGGGGTGAACGCCGTTGTTCGCATTATCTCTAGCGTATTTAAGTTTATTTGTAGGAGTTTTGAATTCGTAGTATACAGTTTTACCAACATATTTCTGGCTCGTCATACGGTTAGATAGGCTCTTAGTGTTAGCATCACCAAAGCTACGATAGTATGGCTTCTCTAATCTCTCTCTGGGTGGGGTATAGTTAGGTTTTTTAGAGTAAAATACTAAAACCTCTTCATATAACCTCATCGGCATATGTCTTGAGTTCTGAAAGCCTGTACCCTTTTCTTTCTCCCAATACCAGCAGTACTTAAACATCTTTGGGTTGCTCCTCACTAGCGCACTCGTAAAAGGCTGTGCGGCATTAAATACTATCGCTCCATTAGGCTTTATCAGCTTATTTATACGCTCCCACATCGGTTCAAAAGGTATTACGCTGTCCCACTTACAAGCAGTTGTGCCATACGGTGGGTCGGTGAGTATCATACCTACCTTAACTCCACGCTCTATAAGCTTGTCCATCTGTTCTAGGCAATCACCTTGCCGTAGGTCAATCTTACTCATGTTCCACCTCATCAAGGGCTTTCTGTAGGTCGTCATCTGAGCTATATTCACTTATCTTTTTCATTTCTGCCTCCTTATTGCTTTTTTAACTGCTCGCTCGGTCATTTTTTGCTTTGCCATTACTTTTTGCCTCCTATATGTTTAGCTTCAATATTCTCACCTAATATCTCACTTGCATGGCTGGCCAATATCTCAGTATTAGCTTGCCGATCTGCCTCAAGTCTATCTTGTAGCTCCTGTTTTGCTTTAGCCACTGCCTCAGGCGAGTGATCGCAGCGATCGCCGTAGCGGCACTGGTAGCCCATAAGCTCGCGTGGACACTCCTCGTCGCGGCCACTTGTCAGGCCGTAGCCGACACCTATACCGCAGATAAACATTATCAGCGCTACGATTATCTGATCCATTTTGCTACCGCCTTCTCGTCATCGTGATACGCGTCGATCGCCGAGTCAGATATAATATGGTACTCGTAGCCTGGTCGGCCGCCCCAAACCTTCGCCTTGAGCTTACCCATCATGATCAGCCGTTTGATATAGCGATAGCTGGCCTCCTCGCTTTTTGGTGCGCGTGGCGCTCGAATAAGTCCGAGCTGAGCCACTTCGCGCGGTGTGTACCAATTTTTACCGTATCTGTATCTCATGTTAAAACCTCTCTAAACAATCATTTATTACATTTTCTGGGTGTGGTGAGTCGAGCTTCGACTCCTTCACTAGCTGCTCGGTTGGCTTATACTTGTTAGCCTGCCAGTCATAGCCCGATACGTCATAGCCAACGTAGCTACTTATGCACTCGGCTAGGCTTGGTTTTTTTACTTGCAGCTCTGGTTTTGCGCTGAGGCTTCTGATCAATAAAGCTATCATCAAGAAGCTCAAGCAGCTCATCACCACCAGCGTTAGTTTGTTTACCTTTTGCATTTTTGCCCTCCTCCTTATCGAATAGATCACTCAACGCCGCGTCAAACAGATCTGGCGTTTTGCCGAACACTAGCGGTCTCAAAAATTGTGGATCGTCGATCGCCACAAACCAGCGACCCCAGTGCCTAAAATACGTCGTGTTACCGTGCTTGATAATCTTCATGCTACTTACCCCCCTCAATAACCTTCCAGTTGCTTCGGAAGGCTGCTAAATCTTTGTATAAAAATACTTTGCCAGTCACGCCTTCAAGCTTCACCTGGATCGGTTGACCAAAGGCAATCTTGCTTACGCGAATAAAATAATGCTCGTTACGCGTGAGGCTGTAGTCTCGGCCCAGGTATTGCGCATATATGCGGTCATCCTGCGGCGTGACGGTCACCTCATCAGCAACTTGCACCATCGGCTCAGTGCGAGCATATTCGGGCCGTACACGGCGGTAAATATACTTGCCTCGGCGATCGCTCTCAATTTCGTCTGGGTATTTCTTGGCCAGCTCGCTCAGTCGGGCTGAGGCTTCGTAGCCTACAAAACAGTGATTGTTTTGCATAAAGTCTGGTGGGTAGTACCACTTACCAGGGTTTGCTCGCAGCTCTCGTAAGATAATATCGTGCTGCTTCATCGGAATGCCCTACCAAAACGCTTTTTAGGTAGCGCTTTTTCGGCCTTAGCTTCCTCATGCTCAATAACCTCAAGCTTAGCCAAGTGACGGCGTAACGCTCGACGCTCATCGTTTAGCTCGGCCAGCTTTTCATTTATGCGATACCACTCTCGCTTATCGCGTGCTTGGCTCTGCTCAAGCCTGTACTTGATTATATTTTTTTCAATCTCGGTGAGATAAACGTTCGCCACGTCGATTGATTTGATCTGACTTATTTTATCCATTACTTGTCTCCTTTAGGCACTTTCATTATATCGCTTCCGCTTGACGTTTGTCAACCACTTCGTACCACTTTATGCTTGCGTAAGTGGGGTGTTGACTTCCGCGTTATGACGGCCCATAATTGATCGTGATATTGACGATTGCTGTTGTCATATCCCCAGGGATACCAGGCTGATGGTAGCTGGATGGGTTAATGCCAGTGGATCAGTCCGACCGACGTACTATCGCACTGAAGGTATAACAATCGAATTAGGTACTCGAAAAGCTAACACTTAGTACAGTAAATAAAAGCCTAATACCTTTAGGGGATAGGGGGAGGGAAGCAGTCCTGACCAGGTAAATAGTTTCGGAGGGTTCACCTGAAGGCCGAAGGCCTAAAAGGGGAAGGGGAAGCCTATTGTTTTAGCATAAGCTATTAGGTATAATAATGTTACAGCGATTGTCAAAACCACCGTTCATCCCTGGGGCGGTGGTATTCTTTTACTTGACAGAATAACCATAACCGTATATTATGACGCGGTATATACCACACCTGGCAGCGTAACTGCCACCAGCTTTAGGCTCGTGAAAAACAGGTGTGTTTTTTATTGCAAAAATCCCCCTAACCGAAGCCAGGGGGTTTGATAAAGTGTTCGCCCACTGCCTCCTTTGCGTCATATAACCGTGTAGATCGACTTGAGGGTGAGCCAGATGAGTGCTAGGCAGGGGTAGGCCTGCCTATAAGCGGACGCTCTTATTTAGGGCGTGCTTCTATTTTACCAGTAGCGTAGCTATGAATACAATCAGCGCACCGATCGCGATACCGAGTACCAGTACCCACTCAACGTTGAGCTTATAGTCTTTATTAAAGCGCTTCTCGAAGCGACGCCGAGCGTCGTAACCAGCTTTACGAGCTTTGGATAATTCTTTACTCATTAGTAGTTTCTTACGTCCTTTCGTAATAGGTTATATATCAGCGACACCAGGCCAGTCGGTACACCGAACGTTAAAAGCAACTGAGGGCCGTTTTGAGCCACGTATTCGCGTACCGCGTCTGGTACACCAGGAACGGCCCAAACGGTCGCCACAAGGCCTGCAAAGAAGCCGATAATGGCATAAATAAATACCCTTATTGACTTACGGACTGCTGTTTCACGATTTTGGTTCATAGGTTAGCTCCTTTAAATATTGAGTTAATGAAGTCTTTGATCTTTTGCACAAGCTTCTCCAGTACGCTCAGGCGCTCCTCGATACTTGGGTTGGCTGGCGTGCTTGGTGGGGTAGCCTGCGCGTCAAGTGATAAGTCGGCGGCCAAGATACCTCGTGCGAGGCGTTTGGCGTAGCTGTATTCTGTGAGGTGGTATGTTACGCCGTTGAGGATCACGTGGGCCGAGACGTCAGCGATTACGTCGCCAGCCTTAAACTTGATCAGGTTGCCAGCGTTATCTGCTACAGGCTTGCCAGTCATGAGGTCGATCAGGTTAGTCTCGCGCACAACGTACATCGGGCGATTTGGATCGTCGATCAGGTTATCATCCCATTTTGGCACGGTAGGCTTCGGTGGCTCGACCACTGGTGGTTTCCAGGGCGTCTCAGCAACGGCCGAGGCGAGGATACCATTTGGCTTATTGAGGTCAGTTGAGCTTTTAGTTATGTAGTAGCGCGTACCGTTGACGGTAGTTTGTGAGCCTATCTGGAAGCTAGTATTGCGCGCGAAGCTGCGATCGTCGGCAAAGTTGGCTGGGTTATTGAGGTCAACTATGCGAAGGCCATCATTTTGAGCGTACACGGTGATATTGAGGGCCTGACGGTTGCGTAGCCACTCAGGCTGCTCGGCTGGCTTTGGCTTCATTAGCTCGGTGGCCCTATTCCAGATCTCCTCGACTGGCAGATCGCCGCAGCACTGGGTTGAGCTAATATCGCGGTGTCGGCGTGGTACAGCGTTCGGGTATAGCGTGCGCAGCCAGGCGACTAGGCGAGCGGAGTTTTCAATTACGGCGTCATTACGGTAGCCGAAGCGCCAATCCCCCTCATGCTCGATCGTAACGCTTGATAGGTTGCTCTCCCAGTTGCCGTTAGCGTATGAGGTATCGTTGAGTGATACATACTGGTGGATCTCGCTTGATCCGACGCCGAAGGTGGCTGAGGCAATGCGGTTGGGGTTCTGAAAAGTGGCGTCAGCCGAGCTGAGCGGCCCGACAATATGGTGGAATACAATAGCCGTGATACCTCGGCCCTGGCGGCCTGCCATAAAGTTATTCGGGTGTGCGCCGATCCACTTGATTGCTGGTTGTGTTACTGCCACGATTGCCTCCTTTGTTCTTACGGTTAATATACGCCTATTCGGCCGTTACCACAAACTCGTCACTTGTAAAGTAGTAAGTATTGGTTTTGATTGGGTTGACGCGGTACTCGATCTCGACGTTATAAGTATATTTATCTGGTGGTAGGTTTTTCGGTATATCGAGCGGTACTCTGTAATCTTGGCAGCCAGGCTGCACGTTTGACTCAAGCGTCGGTAAAAAATACACCAGCTCATCTTTGAGATAGCGGCGTACTTTAGCAGATTGAGGTTTGCCATTTTTACAAAAGCTGTATATGAGGTAGGTAGTGTCACCAGCCTTGACCAGCTTCGGCTCAACAGCAATGCGATCGTTTTTGATCGTAATAACAGGTTTGCCAAACGGTTCAAGCGTCCAATACAAAACCACGCCGACAAAGGCCATCGAGCTGGCCAAAGTGGCGATCGCGAAGGCGTGCCAAAGTGTGAGCATAAATACTTTACGGTGCTTCATTTTACTATCACCAAGTTAAGTATAGCCGTTATCAGCGCACCTGCAATAACGATAATCACCCAGCGGCCGTAGCTGTTGATCCGCTCCATCTCCTTCTGAGCGATCTTGACGTCTTTTTGGATAAGCTCAAGCTCCAATTTTAGTGTCTCCTTATCAACTTTTTTCTCAACATCTTTAATAACATCCTCGATTTTTTGATCAAGCTCGTAGATCGTAAGTCGTGCCATACCAAATACCCTTATGCTTTTCCAATCGCTATCCAACTATACCCAGCTCCTAAAACTGAGTTTCCATGATAGACACGAGCCGTGAAGCCAGTTGTCGTAACGGCACGCACACTGCAAGGGTAGCCATTATCTGCTTCTGTGTCGGCTACAGGAGAAGTACTGCATATAATCACTATTGGGTTTGTAGTGAATGCTTTTGCAAAAGACTGGGCTTCATTGCGCCATCCAGTCCAGCCGTTGCCGACGTAAAAAGTGCCAGTTTGGTATAGCATATCACCTATATACATATAGTAGCCATCACCAACTGATCCACTACCGTTTGCTTGCACTGAGTAAAGCGTCTGCTGTTCGATCCTGAGCGGGTTTACTGGGGTGTTGTAATAGATATAATTACCAAGCGAGTCCTTACCATTGCCTTTGGTGTTGCAGGTTGTAGGTAGTGTGCGCGAAGCTTGACCCTGATTTATTGACGTAGCCGCCGAGATTGAGCTTGCGCCAGTTATGACTACAGCCAACCTAATTCTGCCAGCGCTTAAAGATGGTGAAGCGGCGTTATTGCTAACCTCTGTATAGTAAAGTATTCCATTGCCATCGACGTCAACATAGGTGTCTTTTGAAGCAGTAAAAGCCCTATTTGCTACTGAGTTTACGTCAATTATTGCGCCACTGATCATTATTTGACCGCTCGTCATGCTCGCATTTCGGTTGACGCCATAACTATCGCCAGTCCAAACGCAGCCGCTAATAACATAGTTGGCAAAAGTATTTTTGCGCCACAGCGGCAGATTATTATTGACGGTATCAAGATCGCCGTTGGCGAGGCCCTGTACCAGATCATACAAAAGCTCGGCAGTGAGTCGAGTGCCTTTTTTTATGTTATCTATAAGACTCATCTGCTACACCTTCTTGATTGTATAAATTGCACCACGATTAGCGTCACTGTTCATAGTCATTGTGCCAGTAAAGCCAGTATTTGAAAACTTTATCTCAAGATAGGTTTTGCCATTATATGACCCACTGTTAAACGGTATCGTAATATCAAAACCACCGTTACCAGATACCTTATAGTAGTTTGACTCGTTGAGTAGCGTCGTATATGCGCCTGCACTGCTCGATAGGTACAAAATAAACTTTAGGTTATCGTTTCCTGTCGCTCCAGATAGCGCAGGCTCGTGCATGACAAGTTCATAATTAGTGTTTGGCTCAGCGATAAACGGTAAGTAGTGCATGCCGTTCCAGGCTACAGGTGATCCACCAGGTGATCCAGTGGTAGCGTTAGCGGCACGAGTCAATGCTGATACCGTACTATAAGTTGGCGTTCGTGGGCAGATAAGATTGCCAAGCGAGTCAACTATAGCTGAGTTACCGCTTGTCCAGTTGGTGCGTACCACTGCCGTATTATTAGCGATCTGGCCCTGGTTTATGCTGTACTGACTGGCGATCGTAGTCGCCCCAGTCACAATCACTGCTATGCGTAAACGGCCCGAAGATAGCGCTGGTGAGGCGGCAGCATTGCTTACCTCGCTATAATATAGCGCTCCAGTATTATCGACGTCGATATAGGTATCTTTTGAGGCTGTAAACTGGCGATTTGCTACTGAGTCAACTGCGACCACCTTACCGCCAATACACACTACGCCAGCCGTCATCGAGGCGTAACGCGTTGAGGCGTAGGCGTCACCAGTCCAAACACAACCGCTCATGACGTGATCTTTTACATCGTAGCCGCGCCAAAATGGCAGATTGTTATTAGTCGTGTCGAGGTCGCCGTTAGCGAGTCCATAAGCAAGATCATACAGAAAATCTGCTGTGATCCTTTTGCCTTTTATAATTTGGTCTATTAAGCTCATGGTTACTCCTCGTAATTAGTTTATGACGGCGTGTCGGGATTGGCAATCGTGTTCGTGTCTTGTAGGCCTTTGGTCTGCTGGTACAACACTTTAGCGATCTCGGTGCGCGGACTTTCGAGCTGTAGCGTGGCGTAGCCTGGGCGCAGCGTTACCTTCTGGATCTGCAATACAAACGTCGAATAATCGTACAGGCGATAATCAAGCCATATATCGTCGAGCGTTACCGAGTCGAGGTGCTGCACTCCCCATTTGCCGATATTATTGAGGCATACGCTCTGGCCTGGCAGTAGGTTCTCGATAATGTAGCCGTTGACGCCGTTCATAGGTACGTCAAGCACGTTCATGGCCGACTCGATCGTTGGTGTGCTTTTCTCGCCCAGTACCTTATTGATAGCCTTCTGGGCTGTTGCTGAGCTAGTCACGCGGTTGTCGGTGATTGGCGTAGCGTAGCGGCCGTACAGGTCAACGCTGCCCTGCTTGCTACCCTTCACGTATAGGTTTGTGCCTGCACCAGTATCGCCACCAGTGAAGTACACCATATTGCTCATATCCTTATCGCTCACGTTGATCACTGGATCGTTGATATTCTGGCCGACTACTAGTGAATACTCTGGCTCGTCGCTGCGCTTCTTGAAGTACAGTTTATTTTGCGGTACGTCGATCACAAAGTACCAATTTTTCGGCGCATATTCGAGGGCCTTGCGCAAAGCGTCGATCATAGTGACGTTTTGGATCGTCAGCGTGACGTTAGTATCGGCGCTGTCGCTCTCATACTCATTGGTGTATAGCACTGAGCCGCCGTCATACACTACCTCGCCGCCGACGCGCGCGTAAGCGTCCAGCACATCACGGATAATGTAGGCTGGATCTTCATCGGTGTAGCTAACCGTCGTCGAATACTTACCGAAGCGATACATAATAAATACGTCTTTGGTCGTATCCTCAGTCCAGATCGTGCCGCTGTTGCTGCTATCCCAAAGCGTGCCATCCGAGTAAAACGTTGCACCAGTGATAATCGTAGCTATGCCCTTGATCACAACATGGTAGCGAATACCAGGCTCAAGCTCCAGTGGTGTGCGAAACGATACCAGATACACGTTTGCACCTACGCTGTTATCATAACCAACCGAGTGGACGTCGCTCGCCTCGGCGAACAGATCACCTGGTTGGCTGCCGTTTGCTTCGTGGATCGCGACCTGCGGATCGTCGATCGCGGTAGTGGCCCAGATATATAGCTGCGACAGATTGGTATATGGTGCAATAAAGCTCTGCGCACACCAGTTATTTGTGGCGGCCAAAGTCTTTGGTATAGCGGTCATGGTAGTTGGGTAGGCTGGGGCGAACGTTGTCACGCTGGTGACCTTCTCAAAGCTCTCACGGCCCATTGCGCTCGATCGCGATACACTGCCAACCGTTATGTAATCTTCCTGGGCCTTGACGCCAGTCACTTTGCCGTCATATACCAGAATACCGTCAGCTCGCACCTCATCGTAAACGTACACCTTGATAATTGAGCCGATCGCAATATCCTCGTCGATCGTATCCATATCCTCGGCCAGCTTGAAGTCATAGGCTGAGCCAGCGCTGTTTATCTCGTTGCTGAGCGCATACTCATCGGCTACGGTCTTGAGATTGCGCACAAAGTTCTCATCCTTGTCATATAGCCGTACCTCGATCCGTTTATCTCGCTTCTCGTCAGGGTACTCAACTACGTCGTCATATTCGATCACCAGGCGCGGCTCGTAGTCGGTATTATTGGGCGAGTAAAAGAAGGCTCGATCGGCGTTGCTCGATCCGCCATAGTCACCATATACATTGTTGACCAGGCGATTAGACACTAGCATTATGCCAGTAAAGCCGCTGGTGTTGAGGTTGCGCACCATAGCGTCAGTCGATACAAACTCATTGGCGTCGCTGCCGTAGCGCAGCTCGTCGATCTTTTGTACGGCCAGGAGTGGTAGCTTATCTACGATCTTGGTGGTCTTGTACCAGTCATCCGTATCAAGGCGGTGGCCCATATTATACGATCGGGCCTCAATCATCCAGCCTGTCGGGCTGTTTTGCGTGCCACTTGAATACATCACGAGTTTAGCCGAGACGATACGCGCATTATCTGGGATCGCCGAAGTATCAAAACGTAAGTAGCCAACCTCTGCGCTGGTAGCGTTCCAGGTCTGACCGACGTTGAGATAATGGTATAGGGCCAAGTTTGAGCCGTCGTATATGTAGCCGCCAGAAAAACCGAGGCGAGCGTCAGTTGGGTAGCTGTATATTGAAAATAGCTCGCCGAACAGGCCATCAGCCTTGATTGTTAGGCGCTTGCGGATCGCGTTTACTGCCTCAACGGTGGCGGTCTGCGAGAAGGTGTAATATATGCGGATCGTCGCGCCGTCATACTGGGTGGTGTTACCGCCTGAGACGGTGTTGGTCAAGCGCATACGGAAGTTGGCATTGCTAAACTCTGAGGCCGACCATGACTTACCCCAGGTATCGGTCGGGCCGCCGAGCGTGTAAACAGTGGCGCTGGTTGTCAGCGTAGCGGTTGATTTAGTAGCGGTGAAGCTTGAGCCAGCGTTACCAGATAGATCAACGGCCAGCGAGTTAGTCGAGCCTGCGGCCTGTTTAGCGGTAAGCAGTATCTCAATACCGACGATCGTAGCTCCTGTCGGGATCGTGAAGCCGTAATTGTAGTAATCTTGGCGGTGGCCATTGGTCGAGCTGGTAGCGTACAGGCCGTCCAGCGAGTAGCCGTTGGCTGGGCTGGTAAATTGGTTATATGTTGCGCCGTAAGCAAAAGGTGACGTCAGATCGGTGCGCAGCGACGCCTGGCAGTTATAGTTATCGATAATACCAGTGGTGGTGCTGGCCTCGGCCGCATACGTGCCGCACTGGGCCTGGACGCTTACATTGCCGACGTCAAACGGTGTAGCCATCTCGAAGGCTGTAGTCCATACCTCGCCGTCAGTTGAATACTTGTATTGCACCTTGTTAAACCGCTCTTTGATCTTGAAAAACTTATGGGTTGAGCTTGAGTATGCTGCCGAATAGACGTTTGTCGTCACACCAGCCACAACCTTGACGGCGTATATAGTATTGCCCTGCACGAGCCAGTAAAGCTGATTAGTGGCGTCAGGCTGGGCCAAAACAGGTATGACCTGCCATGAGGCGAGGGCCTGGTTACCAGCGTTGATTAGTTGTGAGCTGATCTCGCTATCAGTCAGATCCCAGTTTTCGTTTGAGTATATGCCTTTATATGAGGGCGCAAGCGTTGAGGCCATCTGTAGCTGGCCCGACGTTTCGGTTATGCCAGTGCCAAAGCTGCCCCACTTCGTCGCGTCGAGGCTGTTATCGTCGAAGTTATCATATAGGTCGCAGGCTTTTGGTATGCCATCCCATAGTGCCATTAGAAGTACCTCGCGTAATACTTGACCTCAATGTTTACGTTTCGAGCCGTAAAAGTATCGGTGTATTGTACGCTGCGCACCCCTGGTTTCAAGATAATAAACGTACCAGCGTTATCTACATCAACGCCGTTGACGGTTACCGTGCCATTTTCTGAGTCGATCACGAGTATATCGCTGGCCGACCACTCGCGAGATACGGTGATACCGAGGCCAGTCACGCCGTCCACTACCGTAATCTCCTGGTAGCCTGAGGCAGTCAGTGAGTTGATCGTCACGGTTATTTTCATGGCGGCTGGTGCTGTACCGTTCACTGGGAATTGATCTTTGCGCAAACTAGCCGTGATACCAGCGAGGCTGTAGCCAGTCGTCTCGGTCTGATCGTAAATAAACGGATTATAGGCAGTAAAGCCGAGGTCAAACGTCGCGTGACCGCCGTTAAACTCATTTATGATTGGGTTATCACACTCAGCGTACAGCGTGCGCTCAGCGCCAGCGTAGCTCGTGATAATACGCGTCTGGTCGGCGTTCATGAGTACGCTTAAAAGCCTATTTCGGGCCGCCTCAGCCGCTTCACGGTTTGGGGTTATAATATGACCCAAAATGTTAAACTTACGGCCGCCATAGCGCTTAAAAACGCGTTTCATGCCATTTGCGCGAGCCAAGTCCAGCGCCGATATATCGATCTTCGGCACTGCTTGAATATGGCGATCAGTTATCATTACGCCCTCGATCTGAGATATATCTTGCCCATCGGCCCATACGGTTATCATGTTGCAGCTCCTCTCGATACGGTCTCATAGTTACTAGCCAGGCGATCAAAGAAGGCCTGTTGGTCAGTCTCGCCGTTAATATGCGTATCGCCATATATGTACGTGTTGACCGTAGCGCCACCACCACCAAGCGTTTGACTGGCCAGGGCGGCTGAGGATGGTCGGCGTGCGCCTGACAGGATCGTATCCAGCGAGGCTGAGCCTTGCATTTGATCCGATACTCGCTGCATGGACTGTTGAGCCGCCGAGATAGCGTTTTTCGTACCCTGCTGCAAACCAACGCCTAAACCTTGCATGATGAAGTTACCCTGGGTAGCCATGACTTTTGAGGGCGACTTGATACCAAAGAAGCGCTTTACGCTATCCAGTGCGCCTCGGCAGATCTCTTGGATCTTACCGACCACCGCGCCTGCACCGTTCGATATACCGCGCACCAGGCCGCCGACAATATCACCGCCTGCGCGTATAAACGATCCAGCTATACCAGCCACCCAGTTAAACGCGTCACGGATCGGGTTGATTATGTTATTACGCGCGGCGTTCATCATGCCACTCACAAAGCTGACCATGCTGTTGATTGGGCCGCGTACCGCGTTCGCTATGCCGTTGAAGGCCCACGAGAATGCTGCGAGCATAGGCTGTAATACTGTCGAGTATATCCAGCCAAACAGGGCGCGCAATGGCACGAGGGCGATCTGTACGATCGTGCTGACAATAGTGTAGGTTACCTGGAATATAGCGCTCCAGATCGTAAACCACACCTGGTAAAACGTGCGGATAGCATTAGCAATAAACATGATTGGTGGTGCAAGCGTGTTATATATAGCCGTGCCAACACTCACGACGGTGTTGATTAGCCAGTTGAAAAAGTTTATCACCTGAGTGACTACAAAAATAATGGCCATAATCGCACCGATCGCGATACCAATCGCTATAGCCAGCGGCGCAAAGCCGACAACCACCAGTGCCAGGAGTATCTGCTTAAAGCCCTCCATATGCTGCGATATAAACTGAATGGCTGGCTGCAAGGCCTGCACGAGTTGACCCCATAGCCACTTAAACGCTCCTGTTACCAGGTCAATCACTGGCTTGAGGAACTGTAGCGTTTTGCCGATCCAGTCAAACTTTACCTGTAGGTAAGTTAGTAAGCCAATCAGCCCAACGATCGCCCCAGCGATCAAGCCGACTGGGTTAGCATTAGCTGCAATAGAGAAGCCGATCGCGGCCACTTTAGCGGCAGCAAAGGCTACACCAAAGCCAATAATTACACCTTTTATATCCTCGCCATGATCAAGCAGGAAGTTTACAAAGCCAGCGATTTTAGGAGTCATCTCGGATAGCGACTGGGTGATCTTGGGGATCATCTGACTAATACGATCGAATATACCGCCAGGCTGTACGACAAGGCCTAGCTCAGGATCAACCTTGACCCCGATCAGGTTGCGACCAAACTCAAGCAGTGTGTCTTTGAGTGTACTCAGGCGACCGTTGAGCGAGGTAGCCAGTACCTCAGTACCCTTGAAGGCGAAGCCGCCCTGCTTAGTAGTACCCTCAAGCGCGCTGTTAAAGTCCTCAACGCTGATTTTGCCGTCCTCCATACGTGCCTTGACCTCTTGGACGGATATACCAAGCTTCTTGGCCAGGATCGACGTAATTGGGATCTTGTTATTGATAAGCTGCAAGGCGTCCTGGCCCATTAGGCGGCCAGTCGCGTTTACTTGACCGAATACTAGCGCTAGGCTCTCAAAGTCTGCGCCAGTGGCCGCAGCAATATCACCAAGCATTTGGACGCGGCTAAATACCTCCTCGGACTTGATACCGAAGCCGAGTAAGATCTGACCAGCTTTTGCAATCTGAGGGAACTCAAAAGGCGTGCTGTTAGCGTACTTGGCAAGCTGGGCGAATAGCTTATTGGCCGTATCAACGTTACCAGTTAAAACCTCGAAGCTCTTGCTGGTCTGCTGTAGATCGGCGGCCGACTTCACGAAGGTGGCCACACCGACTGAGCTAGTAGTGCCGAGGATAGCGGCCTTAAAAGCAAAGTTGCCCATAGCGTCGGCTATGCCGCCGAAGGCGTTGCCCATATTGCTGAGCTTGCCCTGGATATTACGCGAGGCAGCGTCAAACTTGCTAGTATCTAAACCTAGCTCATAATGAATTGATCCAACGTTTGTGCTACCTGCCATAATATTATCCCTTTACGCTCCTGACTTCTCTCAAGATACGCTCCAAGCCTTCCGACTGCTCCTCAAGCTTCTTGATTATTGATCGACCTTTATCACCTGCCATACCAACTGATACCTGTAGTATGCCGTCCAGGTTTTCTCTCGCCTTGAGCTGGTACATCGAATTGACCAGCGCAAAAAATGAGATAGCGTATTCGGCCAGCGTTTGCTCGCGAGTATATCCATAAAAGCGAATAAACTCAGGTATCAGCATTAGCCAACCTTCTCCGCTTTTGGGCTTGAGCTATCGAAGCTAACGCCTTTCTCGACTAATTCTTTGTTATCTGACGGCGTGATATTCTCGGTGATCTGAGTCAACACGTCGAGCTTATACTGGACGCTAATATCTGCACCCTGTAGCTCTGGGATCAGCTCAGTGACTATATCGGTAAAATACTGGTCGGCCTCAATAATCTGCTCTTTGCTGGCCTTCTCAGGATCGCGGAATACTGAGCCAATCTTATTGATCATGAATAAGTGCGCCATCTTTGGTGGGTTACACTCAGTCTCTTGACCACCCAGGGTGATCGTAAACTTCTTTGGTTTTAGCTCGTCTATATTTAATGCCATTTTCGTCTCCTAACTTATTAGATTGGTATTCCTATACAGTAATTGTACAGTAAGCTTAAATATTTTGGCATATTCGAGGTCGCGGCTAACGTCCTCGATATTGCCCAGCACCAACATTGTATAGATATAGTTACTACTAAGGCTGGTTGAGTGCATACGGTGGATAAACCGCTTTATATCATTTAGCTGCTCAACCGCCGTCTCGGCGTTGGTGTTCTTGATATAGATATTGAGGGCGGCCTCCTCGACTGGCGTATATAGCTCGGCGCTGCCGCCGATCATCTCGACCCAGATAGCGTTTTCGCCCTCAGGGGTAAAGCCGACAAAAATATCCGTGCCGAACGTGCCGAAGCCGTTATTGGCCAGGTAGGTAGCAAACGCTTTTGCAATATCCTTCATACTCGTACCCTCAGTCCGTGCTTTTGTAATATCAGTTTGAGCTTAGCTAGGCCCTCGTCACCAGATTTTTTCAAGTATCCAGCACCAGTACCAGCGGTCGTGTACTTGCGCACTCGGCGCTTTTTATCGCCTCCAAACTCTTGGAAGCGAGCATATTCGACCCAGAAGCTAATATGCCACTTGAGCGAGGTCTGTTGGCTCACGTCGCTCTCACGCCGCAGCGCGCCCTTACCACTGAAAGGCGCTCTATTGCGCGCGTTGATTAGTATATCCTTAGTTGTTTCACCAAGCGCGTCGTCATATACCCTCTTGAGGCCACTGACAAAGATCGGCATTTTATCGACTACTTTGACGTGCTTTACTGTACTGCTCATGATATAGCTCCATACTTCAATAGCTCGACCTTCAAGAATTGCACCGAGGGATCGCGTAGGCGTCGGGCCTTAGTGACACGCTCAACGCGAAAATACTCGCCGTCAAACTTGAGAATATCTTTGCGATCGACGCCGCTATCTGGCTCAAACCAGGCCATAGCGTCTGAGTTGACCACCTCATTAGCGCCACCAGTGACTTGCTCAGTGATATAGCGAAAATGGCACGGTATAGCAGTCAGCACCGTACCAGTAAGATCACCGTAGCCATTACGCGTCAGTGTGACCTTGTAGGCGGTGTGCAACATCGGCGGCCGCACAACTATACTCCTGGGAATAAATATTTGAGCTTGTCGAGCGCGTTCTTGGTCTGCGACTGCGCAAACTCGACAGTATATCCTTCGATCGACTCGCGAGTGATATTGGTCGTGTTACCGATCTCGGCTTCCAGGGCTGTAATAAGCGCGTCCTTGACCACTGCGAGCGTGTCAGCGTCGCCGTATATGCTAAACTTGGCCGTTACCGCAATATTGCGCTGGCCATCCCAAAACTCGCCCAGGCGGCTTCTGAGCCAGTATTTTAGGGTGCGGTTACGCGGCTCAGCGATATACTCGTCAGTATCAAGGGTAGCCAGTACCGAGTCATCCTGGTCAACGTACTGGACTGAGCTGATATTAGTGCAAGGATCGATCTCAAGGTTTACCACGTCGCCGTCATAGTAGCGAGTGCTAGGGGTGACGTCCTCAACGGCCGAGCCGATTATTTTCTCAACGTACTTCTGATTGGCCTCGTTAATAATTGAAAAAGCAGCCGCTTCCTCGGCTGTCAGTGACCGCCCGATCCTGTTTTCAACGTCTGATTGACTAATTAGTGCCATGTGTTTTCCTACGGATTAGTATATTGAGCAGGTACGCCTGCCTACGCTTATTATGCTCTTGCTTTGTCTCACCAGCAAGCCTTTTGAGGTGATCGACTCGGTGGATCGACTCGCTCAGCCGTATTTTGCAAGCTGTAATATAGTCAAACAAAACCATAACTGCATTGTAGCACAAAAAAAGACACTGGGCTTGACTTTTGCCAAGACACCAGCGTCTTTTTTCTGTACCTCTGGTTACGAGATAGCTGCAGGGCCAACACGACCGAGTAAGCGGCCATCGGTTGCGGCGCGGCTTTCGTCAACGAGGGCAGTGAAGGTAACCTCAAAGACTGACTGTTCGTCGATCTTGTAGCTTACGCTTACTGGCTCAGTTGATACTGCCTTGAAGAATGTAATGGTACGACGACCATCAACATTGTTCGCCTGCGGCGTGATCACGAGCTGAAGTGCCGTGTTACGGAGGCTAAAGCCTGCCTTAGTACCAAAGTGCAAGTGCTGTGACGACGAACCGACGTCATAGTCTGCCTCTGGGGTTAGGTAGGCCAGTGTGCCTGGCGTAATCTCAGCGAGCTTGAGTTTGATCGTAGCCTTTTGGCCCTGTAAAACAAAGTCCACAGGAGTTTTACCGTACAGATCAGTCTGCACCTCGGTAAACTCACGACCCCACTCAACCTCAACTCCATCTACGGTGTGACCGAGGTCAACACCACCAAAGGTAACAAGGCTGCCTGCTGCAACATATAAGTTGTTTATGTTAGCCATGTATTGTTACCTCCTTCGTTATTTCACGCTCTATTAGCTTACGTTACCAGTACCGATCACACAGAATGCGCCATTGAAGCGAGTTTGTGGTACACATCGGAGTGTAGCACGCATTGCCCAAGCGTCCTGGGTAATTAGGTTAATATCCGAACCACCAGCGTCTTTTACAACACCTGAGTCGAATACTTTGGTTTCGAGCAATCGCTTGACGTGGATCATCACGCGGCTCAAGTCACCAAAGACGGCAAACGCTTTGTTAGCGCCGATCGCGCCGTATTCTGGCATGACGTCAACCAATTCTACAGGTACACCATCGATCATAGGTGTAACTTCGCTACCAACAGCACCGAACAGGTAACCACCAGTAGTAGCTTCCTTAGTCTGGCGCAGTACATTCCATACACTTGGGTGCATGAAGTAGCGGCCGTTTCGGCGAACCGAACCAACTACCTTGTACTTGGCGTTCATAGCGTCATCAGCGTCGAAGTTAGTGATTGCTGCACCAACAGTTTGCGTGGCGTAAGCCTTAGCAATAGTTGGGCTGAGCAAACCGTAAGTTGAGTCGGTGAATACCAACTGATCAAACAGTTTTGCACGAGCGCGAGCAATTTCGTTAGCAGCGTCTTGGAACATATCAATAGCTGCGTCCTCAACGATCTCACTAGTCATTACCATAGTGGCAATGTACTTCTCTAGGGCTACAGTAGCGTAGTCGTAGGTGAGCTTCTGAGCGTTTTGCGCGGTAGCTTCGTTAGTCTTGGTAAAGCTAATTTCGTTTGTACCCTTGAGCAGCGTTACGCTATCGCGGTCAGTTGATCGAACGTTAGCAAGACGTGCGGCTACACCGTAGTCTTGGGTAAGACGCTCAACTTCTGCAATAAACTCTGGATCTGGTACAAGCGCACCACCGTCGGCACTTGTAGTGACGTTCTGGTAGTTAGCTTTGCTAACATCTTGCCAAGCCTTGTTAGCGTAGGCGTTATACTCAGCGATACCTTGGGCATCGTTGTTCTTGAAAGCGCGTACAGCTTTGGCAAACCGTAGCTCTTTTGGAAGTGATCCAATACCTTTATCAAGTGTGCGCATTTGCTCACCTGACTTCTCAGTACCTTCGTGGATCGCTTTTTTAGCAGTCTTTTCGCTCGCTTCGATCTGGATCTCTGCTACCTTAGTAGCAATATCGTCAGCCGAAGGAACGTCAATCAACTTGGCAGCTTCTGCGGCAACAGCCTTCACAACAGCCTCGTCAACCTCGACAGTTTTCGTATCTTTTTCCATTAAGATACTCCTTTCTTTACGACCTTTATTACGTGTTCGATTTGGTGATCGACCGCCTGCGCCTGGCGCAGCACCACACGAACGTGATTTGATTTAGCCGAGGCCTCTTCGGGTTGGTTTGTGACTACTTCCTCCAAGGTGGCAACCAGGCTTTTGAGGGCCATTACATCACGTTTGATACCTTCGTTATTACCTTCATCAAGCATTTTGCGAGCGTAAGCGTTAGCCAGTCCGCGCAGCTCAGCCACTTGTTCGCCTGATAGCGATTTAGCGGCGACCAGGGCCTCCTGGTTAGCTGGGATACTGACTACACTAAACTCCTTCATATTGAGCTTATCGATCGTGATACCATCGTCGCCCCAGGCCTCAACCGATCCGCCGATCGATACGGCGTTGAGGTAGCCATCTACAATGTAGTTATAGATCTTGTTAGCAAAGGCGTCCTTGAGGTAAAACCGTGCGCGAGCCATAAGCTTGCCGCCTTCCTTCCAAACTTTAGTAGCCTTAGCTACTGGCAGGTTAAACGCGTCGTGACCCCACAAAACCACTGGGTTTTTCATGAAGTCCTTAGTGCTAATACCGTCAACGTTGATCCGCTCACCGTGCGCGTCCAGTGCGCCAGTTGATACTACAAACTCGACCTCACCCTCTTGAAGCTTAGCCGCTTTTTCGATATGACCATATGATTTTACTTGCATAGTTTTCCTCGTATAAATAAAAAAGCCAAAGAGTTTCCACTACCCTTACAGGTGTGGGCGACGCATTGCGTCTGGTCTCTTTGGACTCTACAGGTATGATATGTTATTGGTTACGCTTTTGCAATACTTTTTGCATGGTTTCTTGTGGATCGGCGATATTGGTCATATGTATATCGGTCAAGATCTTGTACTCGAATATCTTTTTGCAGCCTTTACATTTAACCGCGCCGACGAATATCACCGCCTTGAGCAGCAACGTACCGCAGCCTTTGCAACGTACCTCTATCATCGGTTAGCCGCTACGTCCGCGTCCTCAGCCGCCTCAACCTGACGTTTACCCATTGTGTTTGAGGTTGTGCTTTGGTCTGAGTAGCCCCATACCTGCGCTGGAATAGCCGAGGTGTCAGTCGCGACCATGACAGGCGACGGCTTGCCTTGATACCAAAGATCTAATCCTGCGACCTTGTTACCTGTACCAGCGTCATATAGGTCGTCAATAAAAGCGTATGCGCCTGCGGTGGCGGTTACGGCAGTTATGCGAACAGTAGCATAGCGTGAGGTTGAGCCGCCGTAATAGGCCGAGATATTGAATGGCAGCCATGATCCTGTAGTCGTCGCAAAAGTGTAACTAGCGTCGGCTACGGTTGACCCTGGTAAAAACAGCTCAACCTTAAACGTACCTGCCGAAAAATTGGCGTTGCGATAGGCGTAACCAAAGATACCACATTGCGAGCTTGGTACGGCTGGGATCAAAAACTCCCAATAAATACCATTGGTATTATCCTCTGGCTTGATAGCTAGTGCGAGCGATCCAGGGGTGCGGACGGTTGTATCCGTTAGCCCTGCGCCGCTACTCCAAAATGATCCGTGATTGTTATACCAGCGGTGCTTAGCTGTATTGCCATCCATCTCAAACAGTGCCACCTCAGTACCCTCAAGGCCGAGTAGGTACTGGGATACCGTAGTAGCTGAGCCAAACGAGCAGCCGCTAAATATGGCGCGCACCAGTGTAGTCGTATCGACCTTCACGTCGATTGTATTAGTGGCGATTGTGCCAAAATTACAGTTATTGAATGTATTGAGTACCGCCTGGTAAAGGATCACACCCTGGATACGCGCCGCGTTGACCGTACAATTATTGAAGGTATTACCAGATCCAAATACACCAATAGAATACCCTGCACCACCGTTTGAGGCGTTAGCGCCGTATGAGTGCGCATTATTGATAGTATTGTTTACCGAAGTTGACTGTATTGATAGCATTGCGCAGTTTGTGGTCGAGCTTGGATCGGCAAAGTGGTACAGGCCGTCGATTGTTTTATTGAGTGCGGCGGCAAACGTTAAGCCAGATTGGGCTGAGTAGTTAGCGCCACGTGTGTTATATAGAATAACGTTCGATACCGTTTGCGGAGTAGATCCAGCCCAGTTTATTGAGGCGCGGCCAGCCGCCGAATTGTTGTACAAAACTAAACCGTCAAAAGTGCTATTTTGCACGCCGCTACCAAACTGCAACGCTCGACCAGATAAGCAGTTTGGGTATTCGCAGCGAGTGTACGAGAAGTCCGAGACAGGCGATACGTCGGTCGATATACTTAGAATTGAAAAACCACGAGTGCTAGTCAGGCTCTTGATCACTGAGTTGCGCGTCATGCTGCCAATATAAGAACCAGCGGCGTGGGTTTGGGTTAGGGCCGCCTCAGCTCCACCAATAGTGGTTGATAATACGAGCTGATTAGTAGCAGGTATTGATTTTACGTAGCGAGTTTCATTTTTTAGGTAGTCACTTGCACCACCGAATACAACTTCATCATTTAACCTAAAGCCGTGATCGGTTTGTGTAATAACTGGATCAGCGGACGTGCCAGTACCAGAAGCGTATTTATTGACCGTATTTACGGTCATACCAGTCGTCAGTATTTGGCCGCCCAAACCAGATCCAGGCGAGGTTAGGGCGTAGTTACCGTCACCAGCGTTGCAATCCATAATAAGCGTTGACACCTTAGTTATATCCGAGGCGTTGGCGCGCATATCAAACAAACCGCCCTTATATACGCCGATCCCACCGCGAACGGTCATGCTGGCGCTGGCCGTATTATCAAACACTACGCTTCCGCCCTTACCAACCATAAGACCCCATCCAGTCGCCCAGGTGGTTGGCAGTGAGGTGTCTGCACCAGATCCGAATGACGTACCAGTACCAGATATAGTCCAGGTTTTAGGTGTTAGGCCTGAGTCATTGAAGCCGCCGATCCAGGCGTCGTCAGTCGCGCCAAGCGTTGTAGCAGTATCATAGGTCACCTGGTACAGGAGTGTAGTTGCGCCTGACTGTCGCAGTGATCCTGAGTTGACGGCTGAGTTTTTGACGCGCACGGTGTACGCGCTGGCGGTCAGTGTCGCAAACTGATATGGTGTCGCAAACCGAGCATAAATAAAACCAGTCACAATATCGGCATTGTTAATCGTGGCCGAGGCCTTGACAACGCCTGACTCAAGCAACTCAACGATAAAGTTACCCGACGCTGGCACTACTGTACAAGCAAGCCATACCCCAGTCGCCTTATTTACAAGGTTTGGCGCAGTAAAACCTGTTGATACAGCCCCACTGGTAGTGACGGATACCGAAGAAGATCCGAGGGTTGTAAGCCCCAGGTGATCATCATATACCCCAGCACTAACGTAGGTCTTGATAGCCACTATATAACCTCGTCAACCTCTACATCGGCAGCTTCTTCAAGCGCGGCCTGGTATTCTGTTTTGATCTCGTCTAGCCGTGTGCGGATCTGGCTTGGTGCTGCCTCGACTACCTGGCTCGTTAATACTGTCTCGTCGTCATCCGTGAGAATATCAAAAGTGTATTCTCGCGTGAGACTTGGCCATTTTAGTTGTGATTTTGCTGTAATAATCGCCTTCATGTTTTTACCTCCTTAAAATGCGTCCTCATATGATTGCCAGCCTGTTAGGCCACTTACCCAGGTGTAAAAGCCTGCGCCGAAGCTTGAGCTACTTGCGCCGAGCTTAAACATAGCATAATTGGTGCTACGGCTGACTCGTTTTATTGCCCACGATCCGTCACTTTTGACGTAACCGTAATACTTATAGTTTACAGTATCCGACGTAGTATCCTTCTGCACCAGCGTATAAGCTGATATGCCACCAGCGCCGATCGCGTTGGCTATATCTGTTGCGAGCGTAGCACTGACACCACCAGCGAAGGCTGTAGCGACCGCTTTATAAAATGACTTGCCGTCGCTGAGCCGAACTGGGATCGCGTCTTTGGCCAGCCTGGGCCACTCGATCGTTTTCTCGGTGACGTTGACGGTAGCCTTATTCTGCTCGATCGCGGCCTTGAGCGCGTCAAAACTAGCTTTTAGCTCGCCGAGGTTGGTGATCTTCATCTCCTTAGCGATAGCGTCCTGCATATTCTTGACCGTGACTGACTGCTCTTGGGCTGGCTTGGCCGAGACAATAAGCTTCTGCAAACGCTCCTCAGCCTCAGCGAGGGCCTGAGTGAATATATCAAGGTTGCTGATAGCGATCTCTTTTTCAGTATTGACCTCGACCTCACCAGTGACCTTCATCTCATCTGGTATAGCTACGTTGACGGCGATCTTACCAGTGATAGCGTCGTTGAGGCCGCGCACGGAGTCGCGCAGCTCGATCATGAGCTGACGCTGTTCTTCGAGGTGTAATTCGAACGCCTTTGTATCCACAGCTAGTCTCCTAGCCGTTTACCACTTGGTACGAGTGAGCAAGTACAGTTAGGGTGCAATGGTGGCGCGTCAATATCTGAATACTCAACTCGTAGCTTGTTACCCTCGTTACTAGTGATCACGTCGCCAATATTATTGAAGTTACTACCGATCTGCTTCGTGCGGCCCTTGAATGATTGGCAAAACTCACAAGCGCCAGGGTTAATAAACCACTCAACCTCGCTCCAGCCGTTTTCGTTATACGTCAGCTCAACCGATCGGTTACCAGCTCGGCTTGACTCAGTGCGAGCAATACGCTCGGCCCGATAACCCTTAGCGTCGCTATAAACGCTCTCAACGCGCTTTTTGAGCTTGGCTAGGCTCTCGCCTGAGGCTTGGCCCTCGGATAGCGTCTGCTCAAGCGCTGTGATCGTGTCGGCGTTGAATACACCAGCCACTTGCTGTATCTGAGCGGCTACGGTCTTACGAACTTGATCGCTGATTGTAATAACTTCACCAGTCACAAAATTAGCAGCGTCCTCGGTCTGGGCCTGCATAAGCTCAAGAATAATTGGCGTAATACCCTCAGCCAGCTTGACTGACTCATCCTTGACGTTGAATAGCCACTCCTCAAACGATTTTGAGGTAGCGTCGATCCGATCAATAACGTAGGCCTCCTGCTCGCCTGCGAACTTGGCCATTTCACGCTTTACCTGGGTAGCATATAGGGTATTAGTATCCTCGACCTTTTTCCTAAACTGCTCTTGCTCTCGGTGCTTGATTTTAGCTTTCTCGGCGGTGGTGAGGCTTTTTTTTAGCACAACCTTAGTAGCGGCCTTTGTCGGCGCTGCTGGGGCGATCGTGTTGCTTGTATCGAGTACGTCGCCGCCTTCGATCGGGCCGTAACCAATTCGCTCTCGCACTTCGTTGACGGTCAGGGCTACGTTGACCAACTCGGCGTTTTGCTTCTGCATAAACTCCTTATCCTCAGGTACAGGGCTGATATGGGTTACTTTATCGCCGCCGCTAGTGATACCACGCTGCTGAGGCTGCATTTTGATAATAGCCTCGTAAATACGATCCAATCGCTCCATCATTGGGTTGATCTTTTGGCTCATGAATACATAGGTCAAGGCCTCAACGTTAGCTCGGCCGAAGCCGTTATCATCAGTGCCGCCCAACAGTGGCTTTGGCACTTCGAACATCATCAGCACATCCTCTTTGGCCATACGACGTGTAATCTCTTGATCTACATCCTTGAGGGTTGCGCCAACTGCCTTGAAGTCTGCCTCGCCGCCACGAATAAACGCCGTTTTACCAGCGTTTTCTGGGCCTTCGTAGCCCTCGCGCCACTGAGCGGTAAATAGCTTAAACGCCTCCTTATCCATCGACGGCAAGGTGACGATACCGCTAGGGCTGGCGTTATTTTTCATATAGTTGAGCGTAAAGCTGGTGGTGGTCAGCTCAATATCGATATATTGACTGGCGCGCTCCATAACACTCATGCCGCGCCACTCGTTGAATGGGTTTGGCAGTTTATCGTGATAGATCTCGTCGAGACCGAACGGTATCTGCTGGCCGTTGCTCTTGTGCAAAACATAGCCGACAAGCTCGCCGTTATCCATAACCAGCTCCATCTGGCTAGGGTTGAGCAGGTATATCTCTTTGATCTTATTGCTTTGCTCGCCGCGCACTAAATACCAAAACGTCTCGCCGTATATCTCGGTGAGCATGGCGTACAGGTGTACAAAGTCGCTGGCCGATCGCTGGATCGGGTTTGGATAATTGTACAGTAAATATAATGGGTGCTGGTCGTAGTAGTCACCGTTTGGCTTCGATACTTTTGGCTCGTAAATAGATAATGAGCGACCGATCTTGTCAATCGCCTTATATGCTACTCCCCGAAGCTGTTTTTGCGGTACAAAGCCGTCACCGTTAATATAATTGCGCGCCACTTGAGCCGACACGCTGTTGCCCAACTGCGAGCTTGATAATACCTTGATTGCCGTGCGAACACGATCAGTAAACTTCATGCGCTAATCCTTGATTTTAGGACTCCTAGGTCTCTAGCTAAATAATAGCACAACTATAAAGCAATATCATCAACCGTAACCATATTACGATTATCCTGCAATGAGTAGGCCATAATCACAGCGTCAGCAATATCTGGACTCATGCCGAGGCGAGCCTTGACCTTATCCTTGCTCTCAAGTATCAACTGCTTATCCACAACTGTGTATAACTGCATAGTCAGCTCTTTTTTTAACTCAGATAAGTATGGGCAGCTATCTAAAAACTTTACCTCGCCCTTCTCAATATCTTGGGCTAAGTGCGCAGTCGTCTCGCTGCGCAGATTGTTATAATTTTCGGCCGAGCTTGCCCCAGCTACAAACTCATGCACATAAAACTCATTTTCGTGAAGCCAATCAACTACGCCTGAGCCTGTACCAACGGCGTCAACCGTTGCCCGATCGTACCCGACGCGCATAGCCTCGCAGTAGGCCCTAAACTTACGGCCCAGCTCAGTATTGCTGACCTTCTCGTCTTTGTCTTTGAGTATTTTTATATCGATAAGCTGGCGGCCCTGCCAACACGCCGCTACAGCACGGTCACTGCCATATCGAGCTACGTCGAGCGCCGCGTACCGATCGCCCTCATCAAGTGCCGTGATATGGGCCGCGTCCAGGTGGACGTACTTAAATAGCGAGTTATCATCATCTCCGTAATCCCAGTTATTGAATAGATAGCGCTGCTTCCAGTTATTCGGGCTATCCATAAACTTGTCGTAATAGCTCTGCGGTAAAAAGCTATCGGTCATCTCAAACTCGATAAACTGCACCGAGTCAGGTAGCGTGCCAGCCTTGTGCTTATTGTAATAGTTTTCTTTGATCCAGGCTTCATTAGGGTTACAAGCCAGGATAATAAAGTCTGGCGCTCCGTTTTCGTTAGCACGGCCGACGCGACCATATACCGACAAAAAACCTTCCTGCAATACGGCGTCAGCCTCATCGATCATGGCAGCCGTGAGGTTCATCGACTTGATCTTTGAGAAGTCGCGATCGTGGGCCTGGTCGATCTCAAAAAACATGATTATTGAGCCGTTAGCGAACGTCCAGCGCATATCCAGCTTATTCTCGCTAAAATCGTTGACTCCCATCTTATCGGCCGCCTCGTGGAAGCTGAGCATTGTACCACGTTTCATTTCCGTAGTATTTTTACGGCCCACGCCTAAAACCGATCCTGGGTACTGCTTCGCCAGGCTTATCATCATCGTGGCCGCGCCGAACGTCTTTGACGTACCGAGCGCACCAGCTAATACGATAATCTTAGCTTTGCGGTTCTTGATCGCCTGGGCTATCTGGTTCTGCTTTTGGCTTATCTGTAGCATTGAGGTTACCTAAATCAACTACTGTCGCAGCCTGAATGGTCTGCTCGTTACTTGTTATATCCAACTTGTCGCCATATCCAGCTTTGCGCAGCCACTCGCGCGCGGCCTTGTCACCTGATATGGCTTGGGCCAGGGCAGTTATCACGATCGCCTTGAATGGGCTGCCCATTTTCATGACTACATCCTTGTTCTTGATCGGTACGTGCTTCCAGTCAAAATCCTCACTCTCCAGCTCACGGATAATCGTAGCGAGTGACTTGCGGCCCTTCGGTCGGCCGTTGGGGTTTCCGCTCTGGCCAGGCTTAAACATATGCTCTTTTGGTGGTATTGGGTTTGGGTTACTCATTGGCTGTTTTCTCCCTGTTTTTCTACAAAAGCTCTTAGTGGGTAAAATACCAGCGTATTACGGTATCCGCCCTCGTGAGTCGGCTCAATCGGTGTGACACCATGCACGTTACGCCAGGCTGGATATACCAGCATACTATTATCAGCGCTATCAACGGTCGCATTATAATCTGGCACTGTCGTATAGCCACCAGTCGCGTTGATCCGCTTAGCTATTATTATATTGACACATCCTGGGATATTAGCAGTGTCTCGGTGAAAAGGCGCTGCAATATTGAAGTTTGATATGCTCGACGTCCATAGGTTACCGAGTCGCCACTTCTTTGGCACGCTCTCCTCGAATATCTTAGTTTGCTGCTGCCATACGTTCGGCGTTATATCCTTGATAATCTGCTCACACTCATTGGCCAGCATAATCATGGCCTTGATAAACGTATTCGCTGATTTGACCTGGTGGACTGAGCTTATAGAATTGTACGGCCTGCGCAGGTGCGGCTTGGCTGGTACGCCACTAGCTTTGACCTCCATATCTTTGGTGATACCCTTCTGCACCAGAT
>ERZ869925.289-NODE-289-length-37984-cov-11.258140_pt1 | contig 37984 bp, 62 predicted proteins | sample MGYA00579311_ERZ869925 | MGnify/ENA primary metagenome ERZ869925 (study PRJEB32216, sample SAMN09231817) | wastewater metagenome | place: USA: Maryland | collected 2016-07-30 | study: EMG produced TPA metagenomics assembly of the PRJNA472060 data set (Reclaimed...
ACGGTGATACTGTCTGCAGTTATTGTTTTAGCTGAAGCATTATATGCACTTATTCTTGCTACTTGCATATTGCTTTTTTCAGGATTAACCACTATGTAGCACTTTTTACCAGCAGGAAAAGTAAAGCTAGGGGGTGTGTTTACGTATATAGTACCTACTGCTCCGTTTCGTGACTGGGAGAGTGTTGATTGATAGTTATCTTGTAGGGGGAGTGTTGTTAAATCAGCCATGTGTTTAAAGTATATTGTTAAAGTTGATTACTTCTATTGTTTCAGCATCTAGTCATACTCTCATTTTCTCAAAGATCATTTGTACTCATTCTGATTGTATTCTTAGTGAGATATGCTGTCATCTTGTAAAGAATGGTATTCTTACAGTAAACGGATATAGGTTCAGATCGTTTCACTCTCCACCTAATACATCAGTTCATAAAGGACGGCATCAAATAGCTTGCGAAACACCGCTTGTATCTATCTGTAAATCACTCACAATTCATTCTCCAGCCACTTCATCGTCTACATATACACTTAAATTGATTTCTCCTCATTCTTGTTTTCGTCATACTACGTCTACAAAGTGAAATGACTTTACTTGACTTGGATCTCCGAAGTCAAACTTCTTAGTCTGTATGTCTACTGGTATTGCTATTCAGTTGTCATCAAATCAGTATTCGTATTCATACATCTGACCACCATTTGCACTTGCAAATAGATATTGTCTATTGCCGTCTGTATCTATGTAGTTTCAGAAGTCATAGATTTCTGGGAATGTATATTGTGTTCGTCCTCCAGTTAAAGAAGAATAAACTACCATAGTATCTGGGATGTCGTCTTGGTTGCTATCAAAAACAAAATGGTAGTTGTTTACTTCTTTTATGTATTGTCATGCGGATGAATTATAACTCTTAGGTCTTATAGTGTTTATTAGGTCTCTGATCTTTGTGCTTAATGCTTGGCTTTCTAATGCTCCAGCTCCATCTACACCTGCTCTCTTTGCAAGGCTATCTATTCATCTTTCATTGAAGTAGACTATAGAGTTTCATACTGTGTTTATTGCTCTGTTCGCATATCATCCAGTTTGACTATCTATTGGATTAACCACTAAAGATCAGCTGGCTCTAGTTCAATAATGGGTTTTCTTGTCTTTCATAATCACAATACCTTGTGCATATTCTCATATTCAGTTTATGTCTCATTCTTGCCCAGTTATTAACTCGTATTGATTAGTATTGAGATCATTCAGGTCTGTTACTGGGAAGCTAAAAGCATTTGTATAATATAATCTTTTTGGGTTTTTACTTTCTCATGCACTTCGGCATGTACTGGATGCTATAGTGAGATACCTTACTCTTGGTTCTGTAAGTTTTGTGTAGCTTAATGTTCCAGTCCCTGCACTTGTAATGTCTACTTTAGATCAATTGGGAGATGTACTTATAGTGAAGGTTCATGAAGTAGGAACACTTGAAACATAGTATATCTGATTAGCCGTTATTCATGCGGGGATAGTACCGGTAGTTGTGAAGTATACTTCATCATTAACAACTAGTCAATGTGCTGCATAGTTTATTTCATCTGTTCCAGTGTTTACTGTTGCTGGGTTATATGTTGTCCCTGTTCCTATCTTGTTGAATGTTACTCAATCAAACGAACAGTATTGATTTACTCCATCGCACATATAAGCTATATTCTTATAAACGACAAAATCTCGTCTTACTCTCTTGCTTGTCATTCATGGTAGAGTTTCAAACTCCATGAGATTGCTAGCTCCAGATATTGCGGATCGTGTTGATCAGTTATAGGAATAGAGTTTATCTCCTGAATGACATATAGCTACTTTGTTTTGGTTGTCATCTCTTTGATAAAAGAAATAAGAGGTTATGGGCGAGCTTCCTATTTGATTTCAGAAAGTCCTATAGCCTCTTCTTGTTTGTAGTTGTCCTGCTGCATTGTAAAATACATTCTTTGCGATTATTAAATCCTTATCACCTACTGCATTAGTAGTATTAGCGTTAAGTCATCAAGTGAAGTCGTTGAATGGTTTTACTTTAGGCATGTTATTTTTCAGGAGTTAAAGTTTCGTTTACTTTTGCTCTTATTCGTTCAAGATCGTTCTTTTTGTTTGGTGGTACTGCTTTGCCATAAACAAGTTTATAATCTTCTGTTGCTTTTTCTAGGCTGTCATTAACTGGTGTTTCTTTCTTTACGGGTTCAGCTTCTGCAATTAACGATCTTCCTCATAATGTCTTGTAGTCTTTTTCTCGTCATTCCTTCATCTCTTCAGGATATACGATGGTTGGTTCTCAATCTTTATTGAGTAGATACATGTGTTGTTTCATTGGATGTATAATTATATAAATAGTTTGTAAATACTTTTATCTATAGTTGTTCAGTATTGTGCTATATTAGGATTGAGTGTGTACTTTGCTCTTCATGTTCTTGCTATCATTTTTTTTTCTATTAGCCTTTGTAATAACTTTACTACTCATACACTACTCATTTCGTCCTTTAGCTTGTCTAGATATTTATTACTCAATGTATTGTCATTGTCTAGTCAATGGTTTGCTCGTAGTATACAGTATCAATAATCTTTAGGGTCGTAGTTCATTTCTACTGGATAGATTCTAAATACTTTGTTAAATCCTTTCTTGTTTATTACTACATTGTTTTCTTTTACTCCCATTAAGTCATTTGGTGTGTAAGGGATTCAAGTAATACTATGGATTAAAACTCATCACTGCTTGATAATCTCCTTGAAATCATCTTTCTTTTCCTTATATAACATGGTACTAATAACAATATAAATGGCTCGTTACCTTTATATTGTTTTTTTGTTATATAAAGTCAACTTTATACAACCTATATACTTCACTTTATATTTCTTTTTTCGACTTCTTGGCTTATCTAATATAGTTTTCTATCACTTTTTATAATTTGACCCTCTTTACTCTATTATTTAGTATCAGAAGTCAAAAGCCTTTGGTGATGTAGTTGGATATTCTGTTCCTACTTTTCTATATGTTAAGTTTTCATCCTTTAATAGGCTAAGTCTAGCTAGGTTAATCTCTTGTTGATATTCTTGATCTCGTACTTGTGCTTCTTGTATCTTTTGTACTTGTTTAAATAGTATTGTAACTGCCTTGTAGGCTATAGCTTGGTCTAATAGTTCAGGAGCTTGGCTATCTTCTGATGTTGTTATTGTAGGTAATAATGCTGTATATTCTATACTTATTGTTCCTGCTTCTTGAGGAGTAGGATATAATCAAATCTCATTACCTTTAATATAGTAGTAGATTGGGCTTCCTGTCGATGTGACTGTGCCGTTTTCGATGATTTTCTTTCTTTCTGTGCGGAATAGTGCTATGTTGTTATATGTAACTGTCTGTAGCTTTAAGAATAAAGACGGAAGCGTATATTCCTGAGTTCATGGAATTATAGTTATTGTTTGTGTTGCATTTGTGGTATCTATAAAATTCTCTAGCTCTTGTTGTACTGTCATGTAAGCAGAGTTTATTGCTCTATCTACTGTTGCAAGATTTCGGATTCTGTTGTTAGGATCACGAGTTACATCTGCAACTAATTGTCTAAGGTTTGTTAGTGAAGCCATTATTTAGTTTTTAAGAATTGTAATAGTTCTTCTACACTTGCATTATCTCGCCATTCTTTATCTTTTGTTAGTCATCCTGATTCATCTGTTACATTACCTCATAGGACTGTAACTCTTGCTAGATCATCTTTTATTATGTCTTTTACTAGTGTAGTATCTGCTCTTTCTAGTTTTTCTTTTTCTTCTACTTCATCTAAATATCTGTCAAATATTCTTTGGGCTCTCTTGATTCTATCTTTTGATTTATCGACAATATAGGCTATGGTAGGGTCTTTGGTTCCATTCTGGTTCAGTTCCTCTTTTGCCTTTTGTATGGTTAATGGATGTAGTCATGTCTTAGCTTGGATCTCTCTTCTTGTTATGTTTGGGTTCTTTATTACTTCCTTTGCTACCTTTCATACATTCTTGTCTTTAACCTTACTTTTGTCTTTCATGGGGAAATGTTAGTTATTAAAAAAAGACAATGCTTTATTGTCTTTATTATAGGGATTGTTTGCTTGAAGTAAAGTTTAGTATCACCGCTCTAAATCGTCTATGAGTTTACCTTTGTGCATCTTAGGTTTTATTTGTGTTAGGATTGTATTTTCTTTATATGGGGTAGAGTCATCTAGGTACATTATCTTTTCTCATACATATTGTTGAAAGTCTATGAGTTGTATGTGTTTTATGTGCAGGTCTTTAGTGAGTAGGTACTCCTGCAATACTTCTATGCAGTGTCTGTACTTCATTTGTTGATGGTCTTGTTGTTTTATTCTAGGCATGAGATATAATCTGAATAAGCAAAGCAAGCTGGTATTCGTTTACGATTTATGTGGGATATTATACTTAGCTCATACTTTTAAGCTGTTGGTTTTCAACACATCTTTAGTATATGCAAACTTTATCTGGCTTAGTTCTGCGTCTGTTCTTATGTCTAGATCGTCTATTGCTTTCTGATCTGCTCCAAACTTTATGAGTAGGGCTTTTACTTCTTCATACATAGTTAAATATTACAATGTAAATGATATTTTTTTATTATAGGCTTTAGGTCTGGGGCTTTGTAGTTTTCTCCTTTGAGTATTTTTCAATCTTCTCTTGTATCTTTGCTTTTAGTTCGATTCGCTCTTTCTACTTCATCAAAACACTCTCTAAAGCATTCTAGGTTATAATGAGAGCTATTCATAATATCAGTGAGTTGATCTAGTTTTGCATCTCATCGTTTCTCATTGATACCGTATGCAGTCCAAACTATGTCGCATATAGCATCATAAGCTTCTACTATATCTCGATTATACTCTGCTTTTTTTCGCTCTTGTATTTCTTCTAGGCATAAGTTCATATAGAGAGCTTCTTTATCTGCAATATCTGGTTGATACTCTTGTATTCGTTTGTTTACTTTTTCGTTGAAGTTCATTTGTTAGTTGTTATGTTATAAATCCTTTTCAATTCTATTTTTTATAATTCTTTCTTTTCAAATTTTGCAATAATCTAAATCTTTTTCTATTCATATCCATTTTCTATTTTCCAACATACTATTTACATACATTATAAATCCATTCCTTAAGCTCATTAGGCATTTGAACTCAACTTTTTCTTCCTAGCTCTTCATCTCCTCTAAAGATTATAATAGTAGGAATTGATCTAATATTTAACCATTCTACACCTGCTTCATCTTCTGCAATATTAACCTCATGGAACTCTATATCATCTCTGGTATTATTTTTTTTGAAGTCTTCGAATATTGGAGCTAATACTTTACAGGGGTTGCAGTTATCACCTCGATATTTCACTATTTTGTACATGTGTTTGTAAGTTGATAATAAATAAATTGGGCGTTGCAAGCTATTGCACTTAGGTGATCTAGCTCATCGTTATCTGTATAGTTTCAATTCATAACTTCTATAGTGTGTCTGAATAGAGCTTGTTTTAGTTCTTTTATGTCCATAGGCTTTTGTCGGTTGTATGGAGGATATTTTCATTTATTTTGGCTCATTCTTTTAGCCATTGCAGTTATGAATGGTCGGTGAAGCTCATAGGATAGTTTTCAGTTAGATTCTTTTTGTCAGTGTTTTTTATCTCGTTCTTCTGACGCTATATCGTATCAATCTTTAATCATTAGTTAGTTAGAAATAAGAGTAAATAATCAGAATAACAGCGTAATTCCTACCATCGGAATTGCAAAGATAATCAGTATCAGTATTATTGGGCTTAGTTCGTCTTCCTGCATCGTGCTTTTCGTGATAAGGATATAAAATCTCGGATCTCTTGCCGATCTAGTTTGATTCATAGCTTGTGTTTCTTTTTAATGTAGAGCAATCTGTCATAATCTGACTTCCAAAATTTAGTGTAAGGTTTGTAATAGTTTTTCATGTTATGAATTACATAGTAAATCTTTATATAACTTTTTAGCTCGTGGTTGCTTGTAGTTTTGAGCTATCATTGTTTCTATGGTGTGGGAGCTTCATGGTGTTACGTTTTTATTTGGTGTTTTTAATCTATACTTGTATGTTACTTGTTTTTCTATGTCTCGTCATTCCTTTACTCGCTCGGCAATTCTTTTAACTCATGGGTATATTTTCATTAGCTCTTCTTGATCAAACCATTTTCAAATATGATTATTGAGGAGCTTTAGTAGTTTATATTTCTTAGTGTCTCTACTTGTTTTGATTGGGCTTAGTTTGTTTTGCCTGACACACGATTTACAGATATTTATTTCATTGAGTTGGTGTGTTCTTTTTAGTTCTTTGCAAAGTTTGCATTTTGTTAGTTTATGTCTTTTTACTTTTGCATCGTTTTTTGATAGGCAACTCTTACACCCCGTCTTTCATATAATTTCTGATTTAGTGACCCATTTTTTACAGGCTCTACATTGAGTACATTGAAATGATGTCATGGGGTTATTATAGTGAGTAAATTATCATATATCAGTTCAATCATGAGTTTCGATCCATTTATTTATATCTTTTACTAATTGTGGTCAGCTTTCCTCAAGGGCTTGTATTTTTGTTTCTGAATCATTATAATGACAATATGACATCTTCCATATCTTTTTGTATTTTCTATTGTTAATTTCACATAGTTTAGCGTTAACACAACATACTCATGAAGCATCATAGCTATAATAATATAACTTTTTATCTGTTGTGAAGTGAATGCTTACTCGATTAGTTAATTGTCATCACCTATACTTAATGATTTCCATTATGCAGCAGTTAAAGAATTTAAATTGTTGTCTTTGAGGTTCTTTCTTATTTGATCTCTTTCTTTTTTTTCGTCGCTTTCAGTAATACTTGGATCTTTTACTATTACCTCTAATATTTCTCATATAGATTCATTTCTTTTTTCTATACATTCGTCTTTATCACAAAACAATATACAAACATCTTTTACTATGATTGCTTCTTTTGCCTTACAATCACAAAAACTACATTCGTATTCATGTCATTCTTCAAGCTCATATCATTCTAATTGCATTTTTATTATTTTATATAGATAAATATATTCTCAAAAGGTGCGTGTCTTGATGGGTATTTTAAGATTCTAGGCTTGTTTATTTATTCTCGCATATGTTTATACCTTTGATATTCTTTCTTCCGTTTTTCGTACATTTCTAACATATTCACCTTGTCTTTCATAGTTTTGAGACTTTTTGATTCTGTAGCTCGTTTTTGCTCTGCTTTTTCTAGTCTATCCATCACCTTTTGTCCTCTTTGCTTTATTATGGATTCTTTAAATATTGTTTTTAAATATGGTCTGTAGTATTCTTGTTCGTTATCTCATCATGTTTGTGGCATACAGTTTTCTAGATCGTATCTTGTTGTTAATACTGCTCTGCTTATGCAATGTCCACAAGTAAGTTTTAGTATAGGATATGGATTCCCTACATAGTCTTTGTTGTATCGTGTTCAGTTATCATTCCATGCTCATATACTTCTTACTACTCTACTAAAGTATCGATCTGCTTTAGTCTTGTATCGTGCTTCTGTTTTTACCTTTTCCTTTACTTTTTTTCCTTCTGCTTTTCTGATTTGGTTTTTTTTTCGGAGTTCTGCTTTGTTATATGCTCTAGTTATTTCTCTTTCTTGTTTCTTTTCTAGGAGGTAGTCGTTTGTTTCTTTTAGATTTTTATATTTGTAGGTAATTTTAGAGAGATTTATTCTTAAAGTCTCCTTAGCCTTGTATTCTATCTGGTCTAGTTTTCTTTGATCCATGTTTGTAAAGATGAATTAAACCGTTTGCTCATTTTTATTTCGTTACATTCTAATCTATATCATTTCTTGTATACATAGTCTGTTACTTTTCGTGTGAGTTTCATGCCGAAAGTACATAAATCAGATATTTCAGCTCTTTTGATAGTTCAGACTGATCAAATCTGTAGGCGTCTAGTTCTTGATCTGTATATACTATCCATTGTTGTATGTTTTCTATAATCTCTTTTTCTTTTATTTCTACATTCCTTGCAGTTTGGCGTTCTTTTATCCGACTTCATAGCACTGCATCTATGATACTGATTTCGTGTTTTGTATATTCAGCAGTCTGTGCATTCTTTCCCATATTCATCAGCAAATAATTTCTTTATAAATCAGCGTACTCACTCTTTTGCAATTCCTCACATTATGATTAAATCGGTTAATAAATTTGTTTTTCTTTTTTATTATTCTACTTCGGTTTATAATATAGAATGGTTTTATACTTCGTTTTTTCTCTCACTTACTACAGATATAATATTCTTTTCGTCAGATTATAATATATTGCTGTCATGAGTTCATAAATGGGTTTTTAGGGTGTGTCTGTCATTGTGGGGTATCGCTATTATGAACTTTTTGTATATACTTATTTCTAATTCGTATATGATCTCTACCGTTCCCCAAATTGGGAGCGGATTGATTTCCCAAATCGGGGATATCAAATAAAAAAGATTTTCTATATCATGGGGTATTCCAGTCATTACATATTTGTTTATTGAGATATGTATAGCGTAAGAATTTTCATATCAATACAATTATCATTTGTTTTGCAATAATAAATTTAATCAATCAATTAAATCTGCTACTTTATCTTTTTTTATCATTATAAGTTGTTTAGAATTTCATTTTCAGTTATTTTTTATATATATGCTTTCTTTTCGTTGTTCATGATCATTTATTGATATGATCCTTTCTCAATCAGGATAATCTATTTTATCAAATCATAATTCTGAATATATTTTTAATTCCATAACAATTAAATAAATTATAAATAATCTTGGTTATTCTTTACATATTCTTGGAGCATTGCTATTTTTTTAATAGGACTTTGTAATTCTAGTTTGTTCACTAAGCAATATACAGCATAGTGTTTATCTTTCTTCTGTGCTTCTCTTGCATTTCATCGTTTAGCTAGTAGGATTGTTTTAGTATCGCAGAGTAAGTCTGTTAGTCGTTTTATTTCGGTCATTTTATGTTTATAGATAATTATTAAATATTGTATTTACTACATCTTGACTGTTATGTCAATCTCGTAGTCATTTATCAAGTTTATTTCTTATTATTCTTCAAGCAAGTTCTCGGTATTTTATCGGTATATGATATGATACTTCATCTCCTATACCAGCAACAAACCATCAAGGTCGTTTGCTTCAATCTGAGTTAGTAGATGAGTATCGTACATTATTTTCTAAATGATCTATATTTTTGCACCATGCTAAGAATAATAATACTCTATGCTCATATAGCTCATTGAATGTATGATATCAGTCATGTAGTTCTCATCTTTCTCAATCAAACAGATTTATTTGTGCTTGCACTTCTTGTAAAGTCATTGTTATTTGTTAGTTAATAAATTATTTTATGTTATAAATAAGTTTATAAAATTCTATTAGTTTCATTCTTATTATTTGTTTTTTTTCTGTGCTTATATCTGAAACTGATAGTTTTAGTTCTAGTTCTTGCATTTCTTTTATAAAGTCTTTAATTGTCATTTTATATTCATAAGAAAGTAAATAAATAATGTAATATAGTACTTCAAATAAATAACAATAACATTATAAACGATATTGAATATATATTTTTCTTAGTCATTCACTTTCATATTATAAATTAAATATTACCTATTTTGTCATGATGCTCCGTTCATAGCTAGTCAACATGTTCTACATTGATATGGTTTTATACATTCAATACATATCTTTGGAGTATTCCCATTACAATGTTCATATTCTTTATTGCATACTTCGCAGTTTCGTTTAGTAAATGCTTGCCATGCTAATTGTCATCTACACTTGTTACAATCTGAATTGTACATATAATTATATTTCATATCGTGTTTGCATTCTTTACATTTAAGAGAATAATAATATCTATGTATACGGCATTGTTTTGATTGTTCCATTATTAAGATTTTATAAATAAAACTTGTTCTATTTCATATCATATTTTTTTTAATCTAGGGTCATCATCTATTTCAATTCTTTCTCATAACCACCTATAATAATTTTGCTTTGTTATTCTTGCTCTTTGAATGTCATCGTGTACTTCTAATATTTTTTTGCCATCTCAATACTCATTATATTGAACAAGAACATATACCATAGTTGTCATTGTAGATTATATAGATATAAAGTTGTCTTGATATACATTTCATGCTACTTCACATTGGTATTCTGTTAAAAAATGAGCTAACATACTAATTTTATTCCTTGTCGGTGATAAAACTGTTACAATTTTGAATCAATCAGATATATAATGCACTCTTGAATATTCTATATTCTTTCTTTTATATTTTAGCATATCACCTTCGTATATTTCTTTTCAGTTCTTATCTTTTAGTCAGGTGTATTGCATAGTTGTTAGTTTATAACTTGATATACTTACATACTCATTAGATTCGGGATTATATAGTTCTCATATATTATAGTATAACCATGCTTTGTCTTTTACTTCCTGAGTGTTAAATTCTCATGTACTAACATAATGTGCCTTAGGATATAACATAAGTTTATATTCATCATCCCAAGCTCTAAACTTTATTTCTCTCATAAAAAACAATTAAAAAGGTAAATCTTGTTCTCTTGTTAGTATAGCTACTCATTCATTAGTAAATTCTATTTGATCAGGGTAATTATCTTTTATAAGTATTTCAATTCGTGGTTCTGTTCTTCATTCTAGTTGGTCTAATAAGCATCTTAATTCAAACTCATGTATTCTTATTTTTATTGGCTCTACATATATCATTTCATGTGGCTTATTAAGTTAAATATAGTAGTAGTATAATAAAAATATATTAGAAATCAATAGATTTATTAAATACTAAACTTTAGTATTCTTTAGTATTCTTAAGTATATTTAATTCGTTTAATAAATTTTTAAAGTCTATATTTTTTATAATATCATGTAGCTCATCAATAGAGTTATTTCGTTTCATTATATTAAAAAACTTATGTACTAATACAGTATTACTGTAATGTTTTAATCATCATCTTGACACTGGTATAGTATGGTCTAATTGTAAAACTTTCATATTAGATATATCAAGTCAAGTATACCTACATTTCATTCAACTATCTATATATTGTTTATATAATATTTCTCGTCATTCTACTGTTCAATGGGATGCTATAAGCTTTACCTTTAAAGAGCATTTTGTACATCTTTTAGATCATTCGTGTATTGGAAGTAAATGACAATATGTACATATGTTATTTCAGTTATTATCTTTTTTAGGATTGTCTTTTCTAGACATGTATAATTTATTCCTTTGTTCTTTTATTTTGTGTAAACACGATCTACACATCCTATAATCAGTATCTAGTTTTTCTCAACACTTAGTGCATAATCAAATAGATAATCTATATGAGTACTTTTCTTTATGTAGTATACTTTTAGATTTTGTTCGCATATCTTTTATTATAATAATAAAATGATAATATAATGATAGTATAATAAAAATATATTCCATTTCAAGAGATTTATTTAATTAGGGGCTAACTTTTAGTTCAGGGATAATAGAAAAAATGTGTTGCAATTAAAAAATAAATTCTTATACTTAAGCTATCAAAACAATCCGCCAAAACTGTTTGAGTTTGAAAATTGTAGGTAGATACAATGAAATCTATATTACTACGGTATATAGACAAACAGTAAATAAGCTCCTAAACTTTCTTGGCGGATTGTGTTGGGAGCTTTTTATATTGTTTATTTGCAAGAATGGCTAGACCAAGAAAAGAAAACGCAGAGTACTTTTCACACGATACTAATATGAGAAGCCATAGAAAAATAATAGCTTTAAGGTGAAAATTCTGAATACAATGATATGCAGTTTACTGTATGTTATTAGAACATATATGATCTTGTGATTTTTTTATATCAAAACGAGATGATATTGAGCAAGAAGTTATTGCTGGAGATTTTGGAGTTACTGTGGCAGATTTAGTAGATATTGTCAATTTCTGTGGCAGAATGGATTTACTACAAGTGCAAGATTGAAAAATAACATGTGGTTCTTTAGTAGATAGACTATCTGATTTGATAGAGAAAAGAAATAGGGAAAGGACTAGAGAAAAACAAAAAGAAGATAAAAAAGATTTAGTTACTGTGGCAGAAACTATAGTTACTGTGGCAGAAATGCCACAAAGTAAAGTAAAGGAAACTAAATTAAATAACATATTTATTCCTCCAACTTTGGATGAGATAAAAGAACACTTAAAAACAAAATGATATAATGATATTCTTGCAAATAAATTCTTTGATTACTTTACAGAACAAAAACGAAAAGTTAAATGATGAAAACAAATGCAGTTGTGGAAAAGTGCTATTGCCTGATGGTATGATGATAGATATAAAATAAAATACACCCCACAACAATTAACTGCAATAGTAGAAGAGCTAACGACCGCAAGACAGCAATGATGACCAGAAGCAGTAAAGATAATAAAAGAAAAGTATTGAAAAGATCTAATAGACAAAGCAGTAGAACATTACAATAATTTATATTCTTAATTCTTTATCATGGATAAACAACAAATTCAGTCCTTTCTTGAGGATCTAGCATGAAGTAAAAATTACATAGTCTGATGACTTAATTACGCGTCTAGTCTAGATAGTGCTATTTGAAAGTCTGCACAGTATTTAGTTGCAGGTGCTGATGTATGATGAATAAGAGTTTCAGACAAACACTTTACAACAAAAAAGTATTTTTATATCGACCTAGACATAAGATCTGACATATACCAAAGAGATCATAGAGTTATTGATGATCTAGAGTTAGAAAAGACTATTGATGTAGTTATAAATGAAGTTAAAAAGATAGCTCCTGATTTTTCATACATAGTAGCAACTGGGAACTGACTACATATTTACTATGTAGGTAAAGAACAAGAATTTACAAAAGAAGAATACTCAAACGCTATGAAGTGAATCATAAAGATGTTTGATAGCTGACTAAGTACTTTGTGATTTACTGTTGATGAAGCCTGCAGTAATATAGCTAGACTATCAAGGCTCCCATGAAGTATAAACGACTGAAAAAAAATATATAATGGTGATATAGCATGGGATCTATGACCAAGAGAAGCGAAGTTTTTATATTATGATCCTAAAGAGTCGTTTTATTTTAACGAGATAAAATCATTTATTGAAGCAGACGAGGAAGATGACAAAGAAGATAATATTGATGATATTATAAAAACATTTTCTAATCCTATACAAACAGTACATACTGACTGACTAGATGATTATATAAGGAAAGTAAACGATATAGAATTACTGCCTATAGCGTGTTCTTATCTATGAATGACGGCATGAAAAGAGCGTGGAGATTGAATAATACCATTGCAAGTATTTGATGGTAAATATTGGAACGCTTGAGTGTACTATCATAAACCAACAAATAGGATAGTGGCTAAATGAAATAAAAAGCTAAAAAAACCCGATTGAGAATGATATAATACACGATGATTTATAAAAACAGAACTTTGTAATTGAGATAAAGACCAAGCTAAAAGATATATAAAAGACCATTACTGAATATGATGAGAAGAAAAGAAAACATTGTCTAGCGTAATAAAGGCGATACCTACTGTTAAAAAAGAGATGCTAGACTTTTCCTATCCTTGAGATGTATTCTGACCGTTCGGCAGTTTATCATCTTGAGAGTTTTGCCTAATAAGTAGCCCAACAAATGCTGGTAAGTCTACACTTGCAAATAAAATAGCAGAGGTTAACTCAAAAGATTATAAAGTGGCGTACATAAACCTAGAATTCCCAATCGATGAGATGTTAACAATATACTATAAAAGGAGTATTTGATGCACTGACTTTAATATAAAAAGAAAAGGTAGCAATAAAGATCCATATACTCCAGAGGAAGAGGATGGGTTAGCTAGATATTTGAAGAAATCAAAAGAAAAGATAAACTACTTTGATATGCAACAATGAACACCAATAGCGGACATAATAGAACTTATTTGAGATTTATATTCTAAATGATATAGACTATTTGTTGTAGATAGTTTCTCTAGTATATGATCTGCTAAAGATGATTTAAAAGCACAAAATGAAGTTATATCTGCATTTCATGAGATCGTAAAGAAATTATCTATTCTTATAGTATGAGTGCATCACTTTAATAAATATTCTTGAAAATCATCATGAAGCCAAAAGATAGAAGATCTATCAAATGTAGTAATAAATTTAACACCTAAAATAGACCATAACTGATGTAGTTATAGAGAAATTGCAATAATAAAAGACAAAAACTTTTGAGAACAAAAAGAAATAAAAGTAGTGTTCCAAAACTGAGAGTATGATTTATATTTTTAATTATAAAAACAATGAACAAAAACTTTATTGAAGCAGGTAAACGATTAGTAAACTATCTAGAAAATTACAAGGTTGTTGGCGAAGAAACAAAGATGGATGACGAAGCAATAGAAATATTCTTTAAGTATCTTAAGTGATACCCGCAGATTAAAGTCAAGTGAACCGATTTAGACCCATATTCATTAAAAGAATTACAAGAGCTAGAAGACTTCACATTTATTATAAAAAACGCTTTTATTCATTAAATACCTATAAAATGAAACTAATATTGAAAGTACCTAAGCTAGTAAAAACACAATACTGAAACGATCTATCATTTTGACAAGTAGCTTTACATGATGATGATTGAAAGTTTATTAAAAATCTAAAGATAAACGATGAACTACTAAAGAATATTAAAGACTTTGAAATAAGATTTACCTATAACAATCCGGAAGATGCAAACCGAAACTAAATCATACTACCGAAAATCAGCTCATAGAGTTAGAGAACTATACAAAGGAAGAATAATAAGAGAATGGAAGAACGGAGATACTATTTATTTTGAAATTACTTTATAATGAATTTAAATATGAAAACACGACAAGAAATATTTGAAATGCGAGTGGCTACATGAAATGCAGAATATGAATGAAAGAAAGTTTATGAAGTTACAGCAAACAATGATTATTGAATATGGGAGGTAGCAAGGCTTTTAATATCTGCTAAATGAGAGATAGTTATTACATGCACAGAAGTTTTATTCTCAAAGTCTAACTTTTGGGAAGTGATGTATGACAATGAGTATTTTATTGACTATCTACCAGCTGTACAAGTATGTAACGAGATAGATGCCTATGCACCACTATGATATAAGGCTTGTTGTGCTGTTAGTGATGACTATTTAGAGTTTCTTGATAAGGTGGTAAAGTGTACTGATAACTAAAAGTTATATGATAATTATACTTTATTTTCACTTTCTCTTGATTTCTGATATATTTTTCTTATACTATTACCATACAGATAACAAGATAGCAGAAAGCTATATGTAATGTATCCAGATGTATGACTGGCTGATCCCACACTTCTTATTTATTATGCTCTTTATAAACATGCACGCACTTTACAAGGGACTTACTCCTGACAAACAATTTATGCAATTCTTAGTTTGAGCTTCACACAAAATCTATCTACCTTACTCATGTTATGAGTTAGAAGAAAAACAATTAGTAGAATACTTAGAAACAGCTTGTGCTGGATTTACTAATAAGATTGTACTATGCTAAAAGAACTAATGCAATCTAGATGACTAGATGCCGAATGAATAATAATTAAAGCCACCGAACAACTTATTGATCAGTATTGAAGAAAAACATTAGATAAGTATAATTACAACGGAGATAAATTAATTGCTTTCCTAAGAAAAAATAATCAAAATTATGATACATTGATTAACGAATACTATCATTTACATTGATTTGCTTACTAATGGATTACGAAACTTATATAGAAAAGAATTATAATCTGATTAGATCAGAGTACGAAGATATGCTGATAGATCAGTGATATTCTCCAGCTATAGTATCAGAAGTAGACAATGGTCGAGAAGAACGGAAAGAAGAAAGCTACGCTATTTATTTATGAAAATAACAAATGATTGATAGAACAAAAACAATACTAGATAACTACAGAATCAAAATATACTGAATGTGAGAGGATTATGTGCCATCAGTAGACCCTAGGTTATATGTATTATTTGCTAAGTGCTTTTCTGACTTTGTAATTCAAAGTGCAGAAGCATATAAAGATTTAATAAAAGCAAGGAATGATTACGAAAGAGCATACAAACAAGACTATGATAAACTTATGGAAGAATGAGAAAAGACAACTCCAGCTAGTGATAAATCAAAATCTAAACACCTAGAGCTTTATTTAGATTATAGAGCCAAAGAGGATCTAGTAAAGCATTATGATACGCTGAGGCGATGATATCAAAAAGATCTATCAGAACTAAAAAATAGATTATTCCAAGAAAACTGACAGCAATCAATACAAGCTATGGCTGAAAGAGAATATGAAAAGAACTCTATGTCTGATGACCCTATGTGTCCATTTTAATTATGCAAAGTAGAAACTCATATTTAACAAGCAAAAAGTAATCGTACTATATAATATACCCTAGAGCATAGTGAGCGTTAAAAATCACTACTATGCCCCAGATAAATAAGCCATTATCTCGCATTATTTTTTAACTATACACAATGATTAAAGACGATATTATTAAATTACTACCTAAATGAAGTTTTATAATTTGAGGCAGTACGGCTATTGCTACACAAAATAAATTATTTAATAGAACTTGTAATGATTATGATATAATGATCTCACGAGACATCTATTCTATATACAAGCCATTCTTTGAATCAAAATGAACTATAGACACAAGTAAATACTGAACTGAACAAATATTTATAATATCATTTGAAGATTGAAGCAAAATAGATTGTATTATAAACAATAACAATATACCATTTGTAGAAATAGATTGAAACAAATACCTAACTTTAGACGAAGTGGTAAGATATAAAATAAACCTTATTAAAAATAATATAAGTCTAAACATTAACTTAGATAACAAGCATACAAAAGATATTATATTCTTGTCAGATAAACGAAATAATAATAAATATACGGAATACTATAAAATCGAAGAAGTAAAAGCAGAAGAAATGCCATTCTAAAACAGGATTAAATCCACTATTTATAATTTATTATTTGCAACTATGACATTTTTGCCAGACGGGTACACAGTACCAAAACAAAACGGATCCGCTTACTTCAAACCACAAGAAGCACAAACAAGAATTAGAATCCTATCATCTCCTATTACTGGATACATTGATTGGGATAAGTCTGGGGCTAAACCTACTCCAGTAAGAAGTAAGGAATTAAAAGCTCCTATTTGAGAAGACACTCCTAAACACTTTCGAGCATTAGCAATCTATAATTATGATGCTAAAGCTATACAAGTATGGGAGATTACTCAAGCTAGTGTAAGAAACGCAATCATGGCTTTAGTAGATTGAGAACGATGAGATCCAAAAGAGTATGACATTAAAGTATGGAAGAAAGGAAAGTTGATGGATACAGAATACTTTGTGCAAACTACTCCAGATGGTAAAAAAGAATTATCAGAAGAAGTAGCAAAGACTGTAGCTGAAACCACATGCAATCTTGAAGCATTGTATGATGGAGCTGATCCGTTTGAGCCTACTTTTAACTAATCCTTATACACTGCTACATTTGTGGTTTGCTAACTTTTGAATTAGTTGCTTGACTATAGCCAGTCCATAGCTTATGTAGCGGTGTATACTTACTTATTAACTTATTACATGATACTAACCTGATTTATCTTAGCTAGTTACCTTAGTGGCCAGTATATACTGGATAACTTCCCATGATATGAATATAATTGAAGTGGTACTATATTACTAGCTTCACACAATTATAAAACCTTAGGATACAAGATAAGTAGATTGAAGAAGAATCAGATTATAAATTATAAATGAATAGATTATAAAATAATCAGAAGAATAGTCGTAGACCCCAAGCAGTACAAACTGGGTGATATACTTAGGGGGTGAATTACGCTACAAACATGTCGCCAAAATTGAGAAGTATTTATATTATTTTGAGAAAAAAATGTTCCGAAAAAAGAAAATAGTAATTAGCCACAATATCCAATATCCATATACACAACGAAACTATGAATTTATCAATAAAATTAGATAGATGAAATATTTATTACTCCTTATCCCATTGCTACTTGCAGGTTGTTCGTGAGTTAACTACGACGAGCAAACTAAACTGCAGATAGCTGAACTACAAAAACAAGCTGAAGTGGCGAAAGTCGCTTGCAATAATCTTGAAGTAGTAAATAAAAAGATAAACAACCTCAAAGGATACTTAGGTAGTGAATGAAACAATATAGCCCCTCCTGCTGTTTGAAAGAGCGATAGTAAGCTAGTTTCAGCAGGGTATATTTGCATAATAGATTGAACTAGTGAAACTGAATACAGAGAGTACAAGGACAGCGAAGTATCATACTTGAAAGAATGCTGAGCGTTTTTGGGGCGTAAGGATTGTCGAGTGGTAAATGATACCAGCGAAAACTGTTTTAAACAGTAATTTATTTCTTTTTATTACATGGAAAAATTTTTAAAAGTATTATTATTCGTAGCTTTGTTTGTAGCTATGTGATTAAGTCGGACTTATGCACTTACTCCGGAAGAATTTGCTGAAAAAGAGTGAGCCAATCCTCATCTTATTAGTGAACTATCAGATGCTTGCAAAACAGCTGTAGATCCAGAACATTGCTTCGGCATCTGACTATCAATATCAAGGGCGGAATCGCAGATGTGAAATGATCCAAAAGCAACAAGTCATTGATACTTCGGGAGAGCATGAAGTAAGGACAAGTCGGCTTATTGATTTGTTAATACCTATAAAAAAAAGTATTACATAGTTAATAAGTACAATGAGTGAGGGATGTTTTATGGCTATGCTAGTAATAGATCCGCTCCTACAAAGTATTGTTTAAGTGAACGACAGCCAAATGGTAAACTTATTGAATGACACTGCCCTAACGGTCGCAACTCGTTTAACTTCATATACTCTAAATACAAGCAAGAAGTAATGGGAGATAAACAAGAAGTAGCTAAAGTAGAATTAAAAAGAAACGTGGCTAGTAAAACACCTGCAGTAGTAGCTTGATCTAAGCGTTGTAAAATTATTATGAATGCTCCAGCTGATGGGTATATTCAGATCGATTCTATAGCATGAAAATTCCTTGCTCGATTAAAGAATATTCGTAAATCAGATAAAATATTCTTTTGCTGGGATATTAACTAATTTATTTACTATAAAAACATTATGAAAACTGCAAATACACTAATAGAAATACTAGTAAATATTATATTAATATTATTAACAATAATGATATTCAGAGTATTTATGTGAAAAATAATATCAATTTGTGAAGAAAACTGATGAAATATAAAAAGCTATTGAAGATATTACAAATGCGAGTATAAATCCCTTGAAAATAGAAAATAAATCAATACAATAATCATGCTACAAGATACCCTACCGTAAACGCCATTATAAAATGGAGTAGGATAGAAACACTATCAGTGTATCTTGTAGCACCTACTTTATTATATAATGGTTTTTATTATGACTGAATTAGAAGAAAGAGTGTTACCTATTTGTAAAAAGTTATGAGCTGATCTGCATTTGCTTTGTATACTATGAAGTTACAAAGATACACAGGATGATGATACCACCATTGAGATGTTAGATGACCGACTTAGCGATAAACATCTACAATATGAAGTAATAGCAGGTGGTATAATTTAACTATAACATTAAAACATGTACAAAATATATATACTTCATGAAGATCTATTTAATACAATAGATATATTTACATCAAGAGACAAGTGACATTTTATACAGTATAGGATAGAGTGAAAAGACAGTATTGAAGTAAAACGATGAACTTTAGATGAGTTAGTATGAGTGTATCCATATTGAACAGAAACTATGACTGTGACGCTCCATGAAAAAGAAATACAATTATTTTAATTCTTAACTCAAAACAAATGTACAAAATTACATTCTTACTATTATCTATTATCCTGATTTCTTTTGGGCTTTGGGCTAATATATCTTTTGTATTAAATAGATAGCTTAAATGCTATCTTTTGAGTGGAGTGAGTGGTGGAATGTAAAGACACTAAAGATGCTAAGTATTAGCAAGAACCGTTGAGTGCTTCACAAGCGTTTAAATTCGATAAGGTGTGCGTGCAGGTTAAAATCCTGTCTTACTCTACTCAAAAGATATTATTTAATTTATTATTAGTTAAAATGACCGTTCTTACTATAATACTTATTATATTAATATATATTATTTCATTTGATATAATAGAAAAATTAAAAGTCATTATTGAATTATTGAGATATATCAGAGATGGAAGAAAATAATCAGATTATTTAATTTATTTATACTATAATAATGAATAAACATAAGCAATATATAATTCTGTATATTCAGATAATGAGAAATTTAGCCGAAGAGCTATGCGATAAATATGGTCGACCTAAAGACATAGACATACTAGGAGATGAAAATATATGACTATGACCTATTGATATACTTTCTTATGTAGTATCATTAGATCAAATTATATGTGCATTAGAAAATGATATACCAAAAGAAATATTTATTGATTATTACAATTATTGTTCTGAACAGTATTGGGAAAAGAAAAATATAGAGTACAATTTATATAATTATTATCTAAAACATAGGTGCGACCGTTGCTAAAAGCGAAATAAGGCCTATAAAAAAACTCTAGAGTAGTTTTATACTCCAGAGCATGCAAATCGTTCGTTACAGAACGGTTTTTTTATTCAATTTCTTCTTTTTTGTGTAGTTCTAGTGCATCGCTTCAAAATGTGTCTCTTTGCAAGTTGCCTTCTTCGTCAAATCGTGTACATTCTGCAATAACGATAAGATTTTCTACTGTCATTGGTAAAGATCATCAGATAGAATTAACTACATCTCATACTTTAATGTTTTCCATAGTATATAATTATAAAATAAATTACCTTGGTAGCTTAATCCGACCGTATACATTTGCATAGGTTACTCTTCTAATTCTGCATGCATCTGATCATAAACCAGTAGTAGATCATTTTCAGGCGTTTTGCTCAAATATAGTAATACTGTTTACTCATGATGTAGCTCATGCAACAACTGCAATATGCCCTGTAGCTTTTGGAATACTAAATATTATTATATCTCAAGGCTTAGGTATTTGGTTAGGTTTCTTTATATCGTTTTTTTCCCGCTCTAGTGGCTTAACTATATATTTGTCTGGCTGTAATGCAATGAGTTTGCAACCGTTATTGCCTAGTGCTTTATACTGTGGCAATCATAGTTCTTTTAATCGCTGTCTAGTAAGATCATTACACTGATAGCCGAAAGCCCCTCAATCGTAGTCTACTCTTTTTCATTGATACTTCTTTATGAAATTATTTAAATCGATCATTTTTTATTATTATGATATAAATTACTATCTGTTAATAATGCCTTTTCTAAAGCTCGTCATTTATTTAATCTCCACCATACTGTCCTCCTATCTATATGTAAAGACTCCTTAGCTATTATTTGTCATAATACAAGTTGTTCTCATCTCCGTAGATATCTTACATTCTTACGAGTATTCGTAGCTTGCTCCTTTGGCGTCGCCCATCTGCAATTTGTATTACAATAGTTCGAGTTATTGTCTATTCTATCTATACTATGAGACTTACTAGGTCTAGGTCACATATCTTTATAAAAATCTTCAAAGTTAGATCGTAGACATTTTATTCACCTGCCTCAATAGCTTTTATATGATAGATTGTTCTTATTTGTACACCTTGATATTATTCATAGATATATATTATACTCACTAGATGCGGACATTCCATGTGTCGTAAGCCTAGCAAGAGTAACACTTCTATTTCTTTTTCATACCTCTTCTCTTAAGCAACCACAAGACTTTACTCATCTATGTTTTCAGCTCAAATACTGTCTATTTATCCAAACTTCATTTCAACAATCGCATACACACTTCTCATACCTGAATTTTCTTCATTTGTTCCCCATCTCTCTGCTTTCACTTATTCAAAGTGTGGTAAGGCGAAAATATTTTATTCATTTATCCATTATAATAGATTATCATATAAATATGATAACATTGTAATGATTATTTACTATAATGCAAGTCAGTCATAGTCTATTCTTTTTCAGAGCCATTTGTTCATGAACTCTTGGAGTTTTGATTCGATCATTTGTTATCAAGTGAGGATTTAAAATAAGCACCTAAAACCATAGATGCTAGGCTATTGAATATGTCCATGACTTGCCCTGTCTTGTAGAAATTCCATAATTGCATAATTACTATAGCTCATGCAATAATAGCTACTAGTTGGGAAGTCATAGATGAATAGTAGGATGGTTTCATTATCAGTATATTTTTTTATAAAGTCAGTCTTTTTTATCGTATTCTTTAGCGACTATCTTTCATGGCTTATCAGCAAACTTATTCCTTTCTCGATCTGATTGCTCTGCTGTGCTTGCAAGTGTTTCTACTTCCAGTGGTCAGAATTGCTTAACGCTAGCCTCATGAAAGTGTCACCTAGTATGGTAGTTGTTCTTACCTAACTTCGTTTCAGTACTAAATGTTTTAAGTAAGTCTTTTTCTTTTTCTCAATCTCCATGACTAAATCATAGTTTAGTCTTACCTCGCTCATAATACTTTCTAGGTTCTGTGCCATTATCTATACTGACATTATTAGTCTTAGCGAAATAAAGGTCTAATGCCTCACCAGTCTGGAATAGTATATTTCTATCGTGGTTTCAGTGGTTGATAATTACATCTGTAGGTAGCTCACTAGATAAAGCATTTACTAGGTCTATATGGAACTGCAATCATTCTCTAAACATATCTGTAGCTTTCATGCTTAGTTGTTGCTCGTGCTTACCGCTTGTTGTTCTTCCGTTCATCTCTGCATCATAGAAATCACCAAGTTGTCATAGTAATACTTTATCTGGCTTGTCTTTTAGAGATCTATCGAATAGACTATATACTCTGTCTTGGATACTCTTCAAGTATTTCTTTGGGCTACCTTGATTTATTCTTCATAGGTGTGTATCTGCTAAATTAATATTAACTAACAGGTCGCCTCAATCGTATCAAGCTCTTTTCTGTACTGGGATGATATCAGAAAATACCTTTTCTAATATACTTCTGATCTCTGGCTTTACTAAATCGCTTACTGGCTTGAAGTCTGCTTTCACTTGGTGCAGCTGTATTATCTCCGTAGTTCAGTCCTTCTTATTCTGTGCTTGCTCCCATACGTTAGCTGTTTGTCTTATTACTTCCCATAAGTCTTTGTCTATCCCATGTAAGTCCATAAGCTCCTGCAAGTTTATAATCCTATTACCTTTCTCACTTATGAGAGAAACTCCATCTTCGATTTTTCTAATCATGATATAATGGGGTTACATATAAATCTATACTCAAGTCTTAGGTTGGTCACACTTTATTATCACTGGAGGTAAGCTATCAAGAGAGCAAGTAACATTATACTTACAATCACACGAAATAGGCTCTTGCTCATAGGAGTAATTAGCGAATAAATAACCTAGTGCAAAAGTTGCAACTAGGGGTATTATATACCATAACAAGCGGTAGATGTCATGTAGCTTATTGTTTCCTTCGATATTAATCATGGGGATATATTAAGAAATAAAAAAGCCCTATTTGGGCGTCCTCCAGTATTCAAATAGTTTGATGAATTCATCAGATGATACACCTATAGCTATACCTCATAAGAGGAGATTTAAATATAAATCTGTTTCGGCTTGGTGTATGATCTCGATATATCTTAGAGCTATTAGTCATATAATGGCTATAAGAGAAATGATGTTTTTAAGCATAATCAGTGCTAGTTAAAAGTTAAACTCTGTGTATATAATCACTGATCTTTGAGATACCATACCCTATGGATCGTCAAGTTAAAAAGGTAAGCAAGCTAAGCATCGAAGTAAAATATGTAATAAATTATTTGTATATCTTTCAGGTAATAAAACCTATGATTGCTCACAACATTAACTTTGATAATCATAGGACTATTTCTCGCATGTTATTCTTTAGTAATAGAATCTTCTTTTGGTATTTCTATTCAGAAGCTGTTGTTTCAAGAGGTATATACTACGTTTTCTCCGTCTACAGTTATACTAGCTTTATTAGACGATATAACTTTTAATCGTTCTGCTACCTTTTCGGTGTGTTCTGTAATATCCATTGGTTATAAGTTAAGATTTAAATATACTCTCTTGTTACTCCTCCGTTTAGTGTTCAATCTCTATCGTTAGGTGATAGGTCTTGTGTTGTTGTTCCTACTTCTCCTACTGGTGGTCTATAGTGTAGGTATTTAGTAATTCATGGACTTATAGGCTCTCATCAGTTATAGATAGCTAAAGCATCAGCATTAGTAAATGATCAAGTGAATGTGTATATTCTAGCATCTCGTATATTTCAGGAGAAATAAACAGGTGCTGGGTGCCTTCATAAAATAGCAGCTGTATCTCAAATCACATTTGGTGGTATTGCTTGTTTATTCTGTGTTATATCTAACATTCAATTTTTATATATTGTTAATGCTCGAGTTAGATTTATTGTATTTCGGTTATAAATAAACGAATAATGTACTTTTCATCTAAATCACGCTCACAAATTTCATCAGGTTGTTTGCTGTCATCAAAATCTATTATCATATCTCACAACTGGATTATTTACACTATTAGATATGAATGATACAAATCGTGGGATTCTTAATAATGGTTGTGAAGAACTTGTTGCCACTCAGTCTATATTAGGCTTAACCCGACAACTTAATACTTTTTGTGTTTTTCGTCCTATGAATCATCAGATATTAGGGCTTTCATCTCGTAGTGTTTGATTAGTAAGCCAATCAGTAGGATAGAATACATTAATAGTAGCAGCTCAAGCACCACTTCATACCTCTATTCAATATGTCATTCAAGTACCGCTTGTAGAACTAGTAAGAGCTTGAGTAAATGTGAATTCTTGTGGGGTTGTTGTAACAGTTTGATTAGTTCCATAGTACGTAGATACACCATTATGACTTATTCTTAATCTCATAGTAGCTGTTCAAGATGCAGTCCAAGCGAATACCTTCATGATGAATGTTTTACTTGCTAGACTAGATCATGTTACTGTATTGTTTGTAATAGTTGCTCCATTCCCAGCTCCTGCTGACATAGTGAGTGTATAAGCATTAGTTCATCATCTTATATCTGCTATTCCTGATGTTACTGTAGTCCCTGTTTTAGTTCGTGCTACATTGCTAAAATCTTTTGTTGTAATATAATCAGTATTGAATTGTAGGTTTTCAGGAACATAATAAGCTACTATAGATGGATCTTGTTTAGTTGCGTTTCATAATGCTATATCTGCATCTATTTCTGCTTGAGTGAGGGCTTTATTTCGTATGCAAGCGTGATATATGTATTTATTAGCGGATGTTACATTAGATCATCATATAGCTGAATCTCATAATCACCATGCATCAGTCGAAAATGTAGTAGGTCATGTAGTGCCGCCAGCATTTACTAATGTAGAAGATCATCCAGAAACTCAATAATAACAAAATGTTTTTTGAGTGCTAGCATCATAAGTTAGATATGCATCATATAGAGTTCATGTTGTTAGCGTTGGTCAGTTTGTTTGTACACTAGAAGAACCTCTAAGCATATAAACTAGTCATAATGTGCCGTTAACATATACTGCTGCATCATAGTTACTTCAAAAAATACCAGTTACATTATTTGTAGGGGCTCAAAATATTTTAAATCTAGCTTTTATTGTAAAGCTATTTGTTTGATTATACGAAGGGGTTGTTATAACTCAACATTGTGCATTAGTTCAAGTCAAAGCAGTTCAATCTCTATTACCATTAAACTGTATATAACTCCCATCCCCATCACTACCAGTAGTAACATTACCTGATACATTCATATCATAGCCTGTTCTTCCTATAGTAGCGTTAGAAGAGATGTAGTCGTCTGTTCAGTCAAATCAGAAAGCAAGAGGGTTTGCTCAATTTGCTCATCATCTTCTGTTTAGTAGATATCGTAACATTCAACCATCTGATCTCATATTGTGTTTATTAGATTATAAAAGTTCTACACCTTTTTTTACTGAATTAATCACTTCTTCATTATCAATCACAAATTCTACTAAGTCTATGTATTGTGTACCTTTTCACTTTATATACTCGTTTATTTCCTCTTCTGTTTTTCATTCTTCTTTTAATTTGTTTAGCTCCTCGCTATGTTTTTCTAATTCCTTTAATTGTTCTTCGTTGTTTACCATTTCGATGTAAAACTTACCATCATAAAAGATGTTCTGTTCTGACCCATTAAGTCTCACAATAAATCATGGAAACTCTTTTAGATCTTCATGTGTTGGTGTTTTTACTACTTCAACTGTACCTACTTTAGATAAGTAAAAAAAGATTTTTTTTTCTCACTTTGTAACGATTTTTTTCATGTTTTTAGGGGGTAATAATAAATAAACTTTTATATCTACACTCCACCCCCAAGCAGAATGTAGATATAAAAGGGAGGGCTGCCCCTCCTATTTACTAGTTATCAAGTATATCTACTTTAACCATTCTTTGAGCATTATCTTTAAATGTTTTAACCCCGTAAAGCATACCATTCTTGATGTAGTCTCCGAACTGTAGTGGTATTCTAGTTCTTTCAACTGTTGGCATTTTTTGAGCGATAAGAGTAGTACACTTATTTCTAATACCAAATACGTTTAATTGTTTCTTAAGTGCGGCAGTCCATAAGTTACTTCCAGAAGTTAATGAAGAAGAAGTAGTCAATGAATTAGCTCCCTTGAAGTAAACAGTCAAAGTATCAGCTGTATTATTATTTACTGCAATGACTCTAGCAGTGAATGTTCTAGCGTTAGCAGTAGACAATGCGACACCAGTAGCAGTAGTAGTGGATGGAGCGTTAATTAATGTTGCAAGATTAGCTCTTGTAGCATCAACATCAGCACCAATCAATACATTACCAGCAGTTGCTCCGATAGATGAAACGAAAGTAAACGTAACACCTTGAATAGTTACAGTATCGTTAGCAGTAGGTTGTACACTTAATGCTAATACAGCGGAACAAGTAAGGTTGTTAGTAGAATAAAGTTTAAATCCAGCGATTTTGTTGAAGTATCCGTTCAATGATACATCATCACCAAGATCTGTTACTTTAGCTCCATAGTACAATCCAATAATGTTCTCGAATTTTGGAGATACTGCAGCAACAAAATCTGTATCCCATACATTTGCTATGTGCAATTTCTTAGTTGCAGCCATAACAGTAGTTAATACATTAGTTGTACTAAGATCAATACCTTGTCCTGCTGTTCCTCATGTATCACCTGCATCTACAGTAGAGTAAGCATTTACTACTTCGTATAATACATCAGCATCCATTTGTGACTTCATTATTTCTCCGTATTGGTCACCATAAGTCATAGCAAGACCATAAGCTGATTGGATTTCGTCCCAGTCATTAATTGCAATAGTAACTCCAAATTGTTTATCTACAGTAAGAGTTTCGGTAGTATCTGACACATCAGTTACAGTCATATCAGTACCTCTTACTACAACACTTGGAACATCAGTTGCAGATACACTTGAGTAGTTTCTCTTGTATGTTTTACCATAAGAGATAGCCCTAGATTCGTTTTGAGCAATAACCATTGCTACTGATTTTTTTAAGAATACATCCTGTTGTGTTCTTGCTCGGATGTCAGCAAAATTGAATGAATTAGCCATAATAATTTAAATAAGCAAAATAAAATGTTTCGCTAGTATGTTACTTCTGTCATCAGTCATTTTCAGCTATGGCTCTTTTTTAAGTCTTTCCATTCAGATTCAGATAGATCAAAGACAGACTTCGGTTGGTTTTCAAGCGTTCTATCTCCGATTAAATTTCTATCTTTAGCTAAAGAGAGTTTATCTTTACTTCAGAATCCATATTCTTCAATAACATCTTCAAAAGCAACTCATTTACTAGCTGAAAGCTCCTTGATAGCTTTCTCGTAGGGTCTTAATGATGGGTTGTTTTCAATAAGGTGGTTAAGTTGTTGGTCTGATACCAGAGATTGTTTAAATGCTTCTAGTGCTGGATCAACGGCTGTTTTCTTGATATAATCAGCCCATTCTTCTGCAGTGCTTCATTCATTAGTAGATCATGAGTTTCTAAGTGCTGCAAGTTCTTGAGCTTGTTTAGTAAATCATGCTTGTAATGCTTTGTACTGTGCTTCTCGGTCTACAGAGTTTCACTGAGTGGTAATAAGATTACCTTGTTCATCGAATTGTTCTGACATGTTTTTTTGGGGGGGTAAGAATAAAAAGCCTAATCGGCTGTACTATTATCAAGCCAGTCAAGAAAGGTTAGAGCTGTGTTATGCTTTGCTTGATAGTAAGTGATTAACTCTTTGGGAGTTTTGGGATCACTTAATGCAACCATTGCACTTTCAGCTTCGCTCTCTCGGTAGTTGATAATATGCTTATATCATTCGTGCATTTTCAACTCTAATAAACACGCTTTGCGTACATCTCGATATTCTCATGCTCTCTCCGGTGTGGTGAAAGTAGATAATAACGATTTAACTCTTTTGTGAATGTCTAGTAGTTTCATGGGGGTGTAGAATAATAAAGTAGTTTTACTTCTTCGGAAGTGTTATTATACCATCGTAGATTGTGCTTGTGGCTGTTGTATTTGTGGTTGTGGAGCTCATAATCACATCATAGCCTGTAGTTGTTCAGCATTATCAAATAAGTCTTTAATTTGTCATTGTGGGAATGTTTTTATTACTTCTTCAAATAACTTCTTTAGATTTACAGGTAGTCAAGCCTGTTTTGCTTGTAGTGCTATGTTTCGTTGTGCTATAGCATCATTTCTTCTTGCCTCTTCGCTATCGAATGATGATGATCCAGCTTGTATCTTAATTTCGTATTTATCTACTGCGTCTCTTAGAGCTTCCTTGTTAATCTCTCGGAACGTATCCTCTTCATCTTTATTCTTTATCTTTATATTTTCTGTTGCGTTATCAAATTCAAATTGTAATATCTTATAAGATAGCCTTACTAAAGCCTCTTCAAAATGTTTTCTTACCTCTCCTGTTACTGCATCTGTTTCAAAGGATTGTATTTTAGCTCAAGTAGCAGTATTAGTAAGTGATTGTTGAGTAAGTGGTGTATTAGTATTTATGGTGAATGTTGCCGCTTGTATTTGTCTTTCAAAGTCGTTTTGCTCTTGGAAGTAAGAAGAATTAAGCTCTGGTCTATCCATCATCTGCAAGTTAGCTTTTGCTTGTTCTGCTCAATAAGGAGTGAATATAATATTTCAATGTCATTGATTTATCTTTCTTGGGTCTATTCAACTATTAGGACTATAAATATAATCAGGTTTTAATATCTTGTTTACATATTCGCTGGCTCTGTTCTTTTTCCAGTTCATCTCATCTTGCATTCATAGGATAGGTTCAATGAAACCAGTTGCAAAGAATGTTTCAGTGTCATCAAATACTCTAAAGTCTTCAAATGGCATTGCTGATATCTCTTGAGCGTATACAAGTAATATATCATCTACAGTCCAGAACTCATACAGTTTCTCGTTAACCATACTTGGTTCATCTGATAAGTCATAGTATCCATAATAACACTTTACATCTAAAGTATCGGGCTTTATCATCTTGCTACTAATAAGCTGTATTCAAGTTATATTTTCTATTCTATTCTTATAGGTTTGAAAATCATTTTCTTTACTAGCTATACAACATTGTATAAGTTTATCTATATTCATAAACTTTGATTTATTCCTTGTGAAATATGATAGTCTAGCGTTCCTGGTAATGTCTATGATACTAGGCATATCCTCTAGTCTTGTGTATCTAGGATCAAAATACATGTCAGTTCGGCTCTTTATATCTATTCCTGTATATTGCTCATATACTTTCTCATTAATTTTCTTTGTTACTTGTGGTATCTCATTACCCATCTCATCATACATTATTTCTTCTTTATTTTCGCTAGTCCTTTTGATTCTGTACTTAGGCGATAGCTTAGCAAATGATAATCAATATCTTACTCATGCCTTCGCTCGATGTCTTAGGCTTTCAATCATATCTTGTTTTTCGTAGATATTCTCTAGTCTGTCCTCCACTGCATCGGTTAGCTCGTTAATATCTATTTCTGGATTTTCTAGGTAGTCATCATTACAATAAGTAACAATAGGCTTTGGCTGTTTACTCATTATTCTTGGTAGTATTCTATTTTCTATCTCATGTGCTTTATTAATCTTGAAGTTTGTTTCTCGCTGTTGTAGTTTTATATTATCAAAAGTACTAATGGACTTGTAAATTCTAGTCATTCTATCTCTTCGAGTTTGTGTTTGTTTTTCATAATTAGAAAAAGTTTCTTGTACATGTTTCACTATTTCAGTTTGTTTCACTTCGTTTATTTTCATGAAAGTTTTCTAATTATAAATTACATTACCATTTATATCGTATTCTATATTGAAACTCATCTTTCTAGCTCAAGTGTTTGGGACTAGTTCGTACATATTGTATAGCATTTGCAAACTATCAATAATATCATCATGTTTACCTCTTGGAAACCTCTTTAATTCGTGTTCTAGTTCTTCGCTTCCTTGTAGTGTATGGTACACTAATCAATTCTTATATAGTGGTATGAGTTTTCTGATCTTGGACTCTTTATCTCCTGTTTGTCTTATCTCTTCTATATCGGTATATTTACCTCTTTTCCTCATTTCTGACTTTAGGAATGTAACTATCATACTTTGTGCTTGGAAGGCTTCTATACCTATCTTTTCTGGTTGTCGCTTATTCAGGTGGTAGAGTATCTTTTCTTGCATTATATCGGCTGTTATTCTACCTGCTGTAATCTCTAATATGTAGCATCTATCTTCTATAAATCATGCTGTAATTATACTTGTTTGATCGTTCTGTTGTCAGGTCTTGAACGCTGGATCTACTGCAGTAAATATTCTCATATAACTTGGAGTGGGTCGAGCTTGTGTTCAATGGTATCTGAACCGCTCTTCGTGAAACTCTTGTGTTTCTTTATTAGTTGGTTCTTGTTGGTATTGGCTAGAGAATGTTTGAGGGTCTTGCTTTCTTAGTCCGTCTAGTATATCCAGTGGGAATCTCTTAGGAAAGAATGACTCTCATTTCTCTCTATAATCCTCTGTTTCTTCTGCAATAGCTTTAATTACTACTTTCTTTCGTTTTTCTCCTCCTTTGTCCTCTAGTTCAATCAGATGTCAACAAAGATCATCATCATGTATTCTTTGCATTATTATTACTATAGCTCCGTCTTGTTTACTGTTCAGTCTACTATATAATGTATTATGGTAGTTGTTATTAACTCATATTCTTACCGTATCGCTATCAGCATCATCAGGCTTCAAGGGATCATCAATTACCATTATATCACATCACTTTCAGGTTATTGTTCCTGTTGATCAACTTGCATAATATTGTCATCATGCTTTGTTTTCTCGGTGTGTTTTAGTGTTCTGATCGTCTTTAAGCTCAAGCCTTCTTGGGAACACCGACAAGTAAGTATCTGATTGGTAAATTGCTCTACAATCTCCACTGTTGTCTTGTGCTAGTCCTGCGGAGTACGATATGCCTATAAACTTGATACCTTGTTTTTTGCCTAGACATCGAGCTGGGAATATTCTACTCACTATTTCTGTTTTAAGTGATCTAGGCGGTACATTTATTATAAGTCTTTTAGTCTTTCAATAATAAACGTCCTCTAGTTCTTTACAGATTAGCTCAATATGCCGATTTTCATCGAGTTTTATTTTCTTTTCTTTTTCTCGATAATATAACAAGAATTTATAGAGAGAATCTTGGTATTCTTTTGCTCTCTCTTCTAGCTTCTTAATAGCTATTTGTTGCATTATTTGCTCTTTATTCATTATGGGGATTTTTGGCTATAAGTAAAGTTTAAGGCTTGCTTTATAGATGTATAATATTATAATTTATACATGTTTATATTATCTACTTTCATATATTTTGTAGTAATAATGAATATTATTATCTTTATAGTTCCAGCGATATTTATATTTTTTGATTCTCAATCAGAATTAGTAGATATTATTGTAAAAGAACGAAAGAAGCCTAATTAATAACATTTCATTTTTCATCTACCATTCATAAATCTGTTTGAGCTATATTCATTTTTAGATTTTTATCATATTTAAATTGATCTTTATGTAATCGCATATCTGATCACTTTATATAAACTCTATCTTCTTTGGGCGTACTCATAGCAATATCTGCTAAGTTACTAGGCGATCAGGGTATCAATGTTCAGTCACTCAACACAGTGAATATACTTCATGACTTAATGATGCTTTTTATTCATTTTGTTACTCACTTTAATAAAGATATTGGTAATGCTTTAACTAATCATCATAATTTATATGTTATTTTACCTGCAGTTGTTGTCACTGGCGTTAATGCAGTATCCGATAATGTACTTCGAAATCATCAAAATCATCATTTTAATCATCACATAGTCCTAGCTTTAGGTCATATTTCAGATAGTTGTTTCATATTTGCATAATCCTTATATAATTCAGCACTCTTAGTTCAAAAATCTTTTTCTATTGCTGAGTGAAGTTTTCATGTTAATTTTGTGGATAGTTTAGCTCTCAATTCTCAATAAGCATTTGTAATTTCATTTCCTTTGAAATATTTATTTGGGGTTCTATCTTGCAATCAAGACTTTAATTCGTGCAATTTATCTAGTGACATATTTTTAAATTCATCTCATTGAAAACTAGTAACTAGTTCATTAAATGCTTGTTTATACTCTGCAAGCTTATCAGGATCTCACTTAGCAAGTTTTATTATATCATTTCATAGCTCTCTTATAGCTCATTGCACATTGATAGTAGTGTTACTAGTCTTCGCTTTATTTAATATTGGTTGTATAGTATTTTTAAATATATCGTTAGCCTTAGCCTCTGCCTGTATTCATATTCATCACCTCGTCCCTAGCATTCAATATGATTTGCTTTTTAGAGGGTTTCATGAAATTATGGGTGCTTCTAAAGCGGTATCCAAAGCTGTCTTTGGTTTGAAATTGCTTGTTCACGCTGCAAATGACTGCAAAGCTTCGGCTTCTCTTTGAGTTGGAGGAAGCGTTAATCAATATAATCATTTTCAAATCTTTTCTGTGGCTGCTCATGCACCGTAGAGTGTTAATCATCAAGTAACAGCTCAAAGTATTCCTCATCAAACTTTTTTAGCAGTATCAATTAATCATCATGCTATGTTTTTAGTTGTTGTTGGTTGTCATCACTGTAATTCAGGAAATACTCATAAAATATCTTCGTAATTATCACTATTTTTTGTTGTTTCTACTAGGTCAAGTAATACGCTATCTTCTAAGTCGGAGAATTCTGGAAAAGCACCTTTTATATCATCTATAGATTGCATACTAGGAATAGTAGCTTTTAGGTCTTTTAATGATTGTGTCATGTCTGGTTGCGTTATGCCAGTTTTAGGCATAGCCTTTGGGAGTGATTGTAATTGTGTTGCTGTCTCTTTTATCTCTGTAGGTGTTGCTCATCACAAAACAGGGCTAGAATTTATGTTAGTAGCTCCGAATGATGAAGAAATACCACCTATCTTTGTAATAGGTGGCGTAGAAATGGCTTGTGGCTGTTGTGTTGGAATATTTAACGAAGGTTTAGCAATCGCTTGCGTACTAAGTGAAGGTAGTACCTTCTTTTTTGCATTCTGTGTAGCAATATTTGCTGTTTGGAGTGCTAATAATGTTGGGTCTACACTTTGCATAGGTTTAGCCATTATATTTTGTATGAAATGAGTAAATTATTTCTTTAATCTATTTGTTCATCACGATAATGTTCATGATGTTTGTTGAGTAGATTGCATTTGCTCTTCTTGCTTATTCTCTATTCAAGAATAAAAGTCTTTTACATTATACCCAGCTTCTCATAATGATTTTACTTGTCATGAATAAAGATCTTTCAAGTATTGTTGTGCTGATATTAACTTACTTTTTGCTACTTCTGGATTATCTGTAATACTAGGTAACATTTCTAAATATCTTTTAATATCTCATTCTGCAAGTTTTCATCATTCAAGTGATTTACCTACTATCTGAGTTATTCTGTTAAATTCTGCATTTGCTTTCTGTGCCTCGGTGTCATATTTATTTATCTTTCAAATATTTCATGCTATTGGTCACATACTGTCTTTATATTTCTCTATAATGGATCATAAGTTACTTGTTTGGTCTATAGCTGTTCTCATTGCTCCTATCTCACTTGCATTTCAAGCAGGTAGTTGTTTACTTCAAGATGGTTGTTCTGTGGTTTGTTGTTGTCATTTGTCTAACAATAATCTAGCTTCTTCATTTCTTCTGTTAGATAATCCTTGTAATTTCTGTCATTTAGAGTAAGCATATTGCTTCATTAGATTTCATGCTCATTGCAAATCTCCTGCATTTATTTTATCTAATATTGGTTTAGCATTCTTTTCTCGTATTCATGATCATAGATTGAATTCAAAACTAGATAATGCAGCTTTCTGGCTTTCGCTCAATGGAACAGTTATATAATTCATAAAGTTTTGTCTCTGGCTTATTTCTTGTCATAGTAGATTATCTGCTGTTCATCTGTCCATAGTCATTCATGGTTTTACTGGCTGTCAATTCACATTAGTAAATCAATATCCTATAGTCCATGTTCCTGTACTATCTTGATAAGCTTTATCTCTGAATCATTCCCATTTCTTGATAGTATCTATTACTGTTGCATCTGCGTTTCATCATGTTATATTTATTCTTTCATTAGGATTATCTTTAGCTACTGCAATAGTATTTCAATCAGCATCTTTTACATATTCGTATTCTTTAGCAGGATTAAGTAGTTTATTGAGTTGTGCTTTCTTAATGTCTGCATCTAGTCATTGCATAGCTAATTTATTTTGTTGGATCTTGTTTCTTTCTCCTACTGCCATAGATAAAGCATAAGGAATGAGATTAGGATTAGTTTTCTTGTAGCTTTCTAATAAGGCTTGGTTGAGTCATCAGTCAGGGTCTACTAAGAATTGTCAGATAACACTAGCTTGTGCTTTCTGTTCTTCTGTTAATGGGGTGGAGCTTGCAAGAATACTATCAGACATAGCCTTAAGGTTATCTAGTTTTTCTAGTGTGCTTTTTGATTGCTCTTGATTGTACTTGTTAATCTCTTGGAGATTAGCTACATCAAACTCTGCAGCCTTAAGTTGTGTGCTGTATAATCTATCTTTCATCTTTTGTATAGTTTCAGCACTGTCTTTTCTTTGTTGCGATCAGAATAGATCTATTTTAGCTTGTACCTCTTCAATCTTAGCTTGTTTTTGAAGAGAATAGTTTTGCTCCATCTGTCAGAATGTGCTTATGGTATCTGTACTACTATCTTGTCCAGTAGCTCCAAATATTGCAGCCATCCTCTGTCTTGAAAGGTTTTCTTCTTGATTAATCATAGCTATTTGACTAGTTTTGTATGCTTCTTGGGACTTAGTAAAGGCTTCGAGATCCTTTGCGTTTTGCTCTTCTAGTGTTTGTTGTGTTGTTGTTATTTCGCTTTGTTGTTGTTGCATTAAGTTGTCTAGTCAGCCAGTCAATGATTGTGGCTTCATCATATCAGTTGCTTGTCTTCTTAGCTGGTTGAATGTTACATATTCATCTTCTGTTAAGCTCTTACCGCTGTTTACCTTGTATGTTAACCTGTCTATGTTTTCTTGGATAGTTGGGAGATCCATTGCTTGAATATCAGGCTTTACTGGTGTTTCTTCTTTAGGGAGTGTTTTCTTTACTACTGGATTTTGTGTTGTTGCTACTGTAGGAACTGGGTTATAAGCTCCTGCAAGTCTTTGAGCTTTTTCTGCTTCTGATAAGTTATTTAGTTCGCTTTGTCTATTAACAAGGTCTATTCCAGCCCTATTATTTCAGTATGTTTGGTTGTTACCTGCATATTTAGTAACTCATGGAAGGCTATCTGTTTTACCCTGTGGCAACGTATTAGTTACTCCTGTTTTTCATGCAGTCATTAAAGCTACACTATTGTCCTTTGTTCATGAGTTAGGAATATTAACCGTCCTTGACGGTGTAGGTGTCGTTCTACCTCATCAAGAAAATCACTCATATACTCAAGCTATGTTTTCTACAGCTCATTGTAGCCCTTCATCAGTCAATGTGGGATCATTATTTTTTGTAATGAATTTATTTGGGCTACCACCTATATTAGGAAATTGGTTAACTGGTTTGAACGTGCTTGTTCATCCTGTCACTTGACCTTGCTGGTTCAGAGTTGGTGTTCAGATTATTCTTTTTGTTGTAGCCATAGGGTACTATGTAATGATTAAATTGTTATTGTTATTGTTTCTCAAGCATTTCCTGCAGTTCCTGCAACTCAAGCTGGTAGGAGTCAAGCAGCTCATCCCGCTCATCACGCTCATCAAGTAAGTGTTTTAGTACAATCATTAGATAATGTATGGTACACTCTAAAGAATATCCCACCATTTCCTCAGCCTCATCATCAAGCACTTGTTCCTCACGCTCATCAATTACCTCATGTAGCGGATACCGTTCAAGTAAAATTAAATATATAACACACTAATCGTATAAATCAACCATTACCTCATGCTCATCCTCAAGCTCATTGTGCTACTCATCAAGAGCCAGCCGATCAAGCTCAACCTCAAGATCAAGGTATAGAAAGATATTGTAATCCAGCAAATGTTGCACTCGCAGTAGCTAAATGCAAAGATTGAGGGTATCAATATATATTGTATAATGTTCATCTTGTTGCTGTTCAAGCAGCTCCTGCACCAGTTCAAGATCAATTATTACCTCATGCTACTCCATTGATATTTGTCATACTAGGACTTGCCGAAGTTCAAGCTGTTCAAGCTGCAGCTGCTCAAGATGATCGAGCTCAACCATTACCTCATGCTACTTCCATATTTAGAGATCATTGGTTTAGTAATGTTCATGCAGTTCATGGGTTATTTCATGATGGTCGTGTCCCTCCGGCTGTTCAGTTATTCCCGTTTCTTCTTATAGTACCATTACCTGATAATGTTCACTTTACAAATATTCTATATCAGTTAGGATCTAAGACTCAAGGACTTGTTATAGTTAAATTATTATAGTACATATCTTTTGTTAGTGTTGTAGTTCAAGATGATATAGTAACATTACCATCAGATCAATTACCAAAATAAACAGATATAATATTATTTGCAGCTAATGCGTCAGTAACTGTTTTTAGCTCCGCAGGTCATACAAATAGCTCTGCTCCTGTTCATCCTGTGCTAGTTCATGCTGTTACTTCTCAGCTTGTTGCCTTCTCTACTTTACCAGCTACTGTTGTACTAGCGTTTACTACTGATCATGTTGCTCTTGTAGACCATGCTCCACCTATATAATCGGTCCATGCTCATAAACTTGTTAGATATGCTGTATTTCAGTTTACAGGACTTGTAAAATAAGCATCTCTTGCTGTAGCATCTGCAAATTTACCTGTAGCTGTGTCATCTGAATTAGTATCTACCTTGCTGTCTATTGCAGTCGTTAGATCTTCTCGGAACTGGTAGCTATCAGAAATCATTACCTTGCTTCCTACTGCGTGGCTTTGTTGTGTATAAGCCACTCCATTTCCTTTATCTACAGTGATACTATCAACAGTTATTGTTTTTAATGTAGCATCGTATGCACTTATTCTTGCTACTTGCATATTGCTTTTTTCAGGATTAACTACTATGTAGCATTTCTTACCAGCAGGAAATGTAAAGCTAGGAGCTGTGTTTACGTATATAGTACCTACTGCTCCGTTTCGTGACTGGGAGAGTGTTGAT